>Ga0247727_10001873_pt1 | contig 48915 bp, 45 predicted proteins | sample WisWelCaveWW1625_FD_202498 | JGI IMG/M metagenome (GOLD analysis project Ga0247727, IMG submission 202498) | Biofilm microbial communities from Wishing Well Cave, Virginia, United States - WW16-25 | ecosystem: Environmental > Aquatic > Deep subsurface > Groundwater > Cave microbial mat | place...
CGTGCCTGGCTGCGGTTTGTCGCAGGGAAACGGACCGGCTCCGAGAGCGCGCAGAGCGACCTGGACGAGGCCTGGGAAATCGCCGAGCGCGGCTCGATGAAGCTTTTCATGGCCGACATCCACCTTTACCGCGCCCGGCTGTTCGGGAGACCTGCGGTAGGAGAGTGTGGCTCGGTCGTGAGACCGGCCACAGCGCAGGCGTATCCGTGGGATTCCCCCGCCGCCGATCTCGCCGCCGCCGAGACGCTCATCCACGCCTGTGGCTACCACCACCGCGACGAAGAACTCGCCGACGCCAAGGCCGCCCTCTTGCCGTAGCGTGGCGTCGTGTCTACGAAGCCCACCAATACTTCGATAGAATCGCTGGTGGGTCTCGAAGACTCGACCCACGCTACCCGATTCTTGGGCAAAGCCACGCCAAGGTGTTGCCAATGAGCGACGATCAGATTTTCCGGTACGTCTTGATCGCTGGGTTCGCCAGTTTTTTCCCCATCGGAATCTACCACCGGCTCAAATCGCGCACCGGGGAAAAGCTCGATCGACGGCAGGAAGGCCTGTTCATTTTGATCTCGCTCCGGCTGCTGGCCCTGGCGGGCATGGGCGGAGTGATGACGTTTGTGATCAACCCGCGTTGGATGGCGTGGTCGTCGGTCGCGTTGCCCGCGTGGTTGCGATGGGTGGGAGCGGGTCTCGGTGTGCTCGCCACGCTGCTCCTGGCGTGGACCTTTCGCAACCTGGGCAAGAACCTGACCGACACCGTGGTCACGCGGCGCGAGCACACGCTGGTGACGACCGGCCCGTATCGCTGGGTGCGGCACCCGTTTTATGTCACATTTTTCCTGGCCGTGCTGGCGAACTCGCTGACCGCCGCCAATTGGTTCATTTTTGCGACGTGCGGCTTGGCCTTTCTGTTGATCGTCGTCCGTACGAAAACGGAAGAGGCCAAGCTGATCGAGCGGTTCGGCGACGAATACCGCCGCTACATGGATCGAACGGGCCGGTTCATCCCGCGGCTGCGTCGTGGTTGACCGGCATTCCCGCGGTACCATCGTCAATCCTTGCAATCTTCATAGTTCACACGATAATCGGGCGGCTGGAATCTTTCTCTGCTCCCTCATCAGGAGGCAACCGTGGCCGAACTCAAAACGAAGAAAACCGCCGCCAGCGTCAATGCATTTCTGCGCAAGGTCGCTGATCCAGGGCAGCGCGATGATTGTTTCACAGTCCTCAAAATGATGAAGGACGTGACCGGGCTGGAACCGAAAATGTGGGGCACGAGCATGGTCGGCTTCGGCAGCTACTACTACAAGTACCCGACCGGCCGCGAAGGCGAGTGGTTCATCACCGGGTTCTCGCCGCGCAAGGGCAACCTGTCGATCCACATCATGGCGGGCTGCGCTCGTTACGGCGGGTTGCTCCAGAAACTCGGCAAGCACAAAACCGGCGTGGCGTGCCTGTACGTCAAGAAGCTCGCCGACGTCGACCTGGCAACGCTCCGTGAGCTTGTGCAAGAGTCGTTCGACCATTGCTGCAAGACGTTCAAGGTACAAGAGGACGACTAACGAGGATTACCTTCACCTGGCATTGCCGGGTCGCAAGACACGTTTGGAGTGCGGTGGCTTGACACCGCTTTGGATTCTTCCAAGCAACGTCGAACAATCGTACTTCGATGGCCCAATGAAAGCGGTGTCAAGCCACCGCACTCCGAAGGCTCGTGCCGAAAGGAACACCATGAAACGATTAACTCACCGAGCAATTCTCTTCGCAGCCGTGTTTACAATTTTGTTTCTGGCCGAAACCCCGCCGACTCGCGGCGCACGACAAGAGGCCGCGGTTTACAAGGTAGTCGCGTCCGAGTTCCACCACACCTTCTTCCACAAGCACGCCGTGCTGAAACGCATTCGGCCCGGCGACACGGTCGTCACGAAAACGCTGGACGCTGGCGGCCAGGACGAGAAAGATGTGCATCGTGCCGCCCCTGGCAACCCGCTCACCGGACCGTTCTTCGTGGAAGGGGCCGAACCCGGCGACGCACTTGTGATCCATTTCAAAAAGGTCCGTCCCAACCGTCGCTGGGGCTTCACCACGTACCGGCTCCTGCTCCCGTCGCTCGCGCCTGAATCGATCGAGGGCCTTTATCCGAACCGCTACAAGGACGATCTGATCCGCAAAGGCCGCTCCAATCTCATCCCGTGGGACATCGACCTCGAACGCGGGACAGTGCGACTTCGCGAGCCGACGACCACGACGATCAAACTGGAATTCCCCATGAAACCGATGCTCGGGTGCGTCGGCGTCGCCCCGGCCGGCGACTTCGCGCCCACGTCCGGCCCGTCCGGCTCCTACGGCGGCAATCTCGACTACAACGAAATCGGCGAAGGCGCGACCATCCTGCTCCCCGTTTACCACCCCGGCGGACTGCTCTTTATCGGCGACGGCCACGCCCTCCAGGCCGATGGCGAGCCGACCGGCACCGGCGTCGAGACCTCAATGGACGTGGAATTCACGGTCGCAGTTCGCAAATCCGCCAACCTCACCGGCCCGCGCGTCGAGACCGCCGACTATATCATCTCGATCGGCAGCCAGCCCGAGTTCGCCAGCTCGCTCGATCGCGCGCTCCAACTCGCCACGAGCGACATGGTCAACTGGCTCGTGAAGGACTACGGCGTCGAACCCTGGGCCGCGCACCTCTTGATTGGCTACCAGGGAAAATACGACGTGGTCACAGTCGCCGGCTCGATGGCGCTGAAGATCCCGAAGAAACACCTGCCTTCGCGGCAGTGATTGGACGGTTATGCTGCGGTTCACTCGGGCTAATTCACTTCCCGAGCTGACTCTTGATGTACGAAAGACCGTCACGAAACGTCGGGATGAGCTTACAGTTCCTCGAGGTGAGCTGAATATCCACATCGGGGTCAGCGAAGTCCTTCTTGTTCTTATTCAGAAAACAAGAAAGTGACGGCTTGGTGCTGTCCAGATGAAGGATTATCGAAGCCAAAACGATCGCATCAGGCAACTTGAGTTTCGTTTGACCCTCATGCACAAGGGCGGATGCAACGCCGCTTTGATCCAGGGGAATGATCTCGGCGGCGGTCGTGAAGTCTTCCAGCGTATTTCGCAGCCGCAATGTTTCATCCTGTTCAGCTCTCGCCAAAAGTGATGTGATGCTGTCCATAGCAGGGCGAAGTTCATGATACGACTTTGTTCTGGCCAGGTCTTGGAGTTCTGGCCCGAGTCTCACGTTCAGTTCCGCACGCCGATTGTTCTTCTGACGAATGGTGCTGTATGGCTCTGCGAGAGAAAAGGCAGGGATCACGAGCCGTAGCGAACGCTGCTTGCACAGCTCGACAACCTCTGCACACTCGCGGTGCTCCTCTTGGAGAAGAGCGATCTCCAGCACGAAGTTAGTCTCGACGTAAACGGTCACGCTACGGCCTCGTATGCAACATGACCGCCCTTCAGATCATCGAGAATGGCAGAAAGCCAGGAGTGCTTTTGATGAATCTCGTTCGGCAGTTTGTCGCTTGCCAGCAAGTCGCGTAGCCAAGCTCCAACGATTAGCTCAAAGCTATGCCCGCTCACGGTCTCCGGCGTGATTCCAGCAGCCGCAAGATAGGGGGCCAAGAGATCGCTCGGGTCAAATTCGTAGGTGGGCGGAACCTCGGAAATTTCATCAGCTCCGTTTGTCCACAAGAAAAAGCGGTCAGGCGTGGCAAGCAAAAAGTACTTCGCCTTTCCCACCACTCCATGAGCAATGAGATTTCGACGCAGCTTCGCAGCCCATAGCGCAGACACGCGCAGACGATTCTTTGTTTCAACGACCAGAATCGAGCCGCCTGTAGCGTCAACTGCAATCATATCCGCGCGCGACGACATTGCTCGTCTCCTTAATCCTCTGTGACATTCTCTCGCAGAAAGCGTCGGTCCGCAATCGCAGCTCGAAATCTCGAAGGGTTGTTTCCACGACATGTCGCTCGACAATGCGATTCGGAAGGCCACGCAACTCGAAGACCTCGGTCCCACCCGCCTGATCGCCTGCCGCGATCCACAGCGCAGACCACGGACGAATCATCCGGGCCGCAATCGTCGCGGTCGGCCCCCTTCTTCTGCTCGACCGGCCGGGCGCCGACCAGCCCCAAGGCCCACCAGTGGAACTGATACGGGTCCTGCGCCGCCAACGCCTCGGCGTCCGGCAGCGACACCGGCTCGCCCACGGTCGCTCTCAACCGGTCGATCGCCTCGCCGAACCAGTCCCGCAGCCGCTTCTTGATCAGCGTGATCGCCAGGTGCGTGATGTCGATGCCGATCCAGCGGTCTCCTCGAAGACCAATTTCATGCGCTTGTCGTTCGCCCTCTTGACGAGGTGTTCATCGATTTCGGTCGTTTGTTCTGGCATTGAGCCTATTCGGCCGGTTTTCACCAATTCCTGGAATTGAGGATTGTTCATGTTTGGCTCCGTCCGTACTGAAAGGTCCCGATGGCGACGGATCAAGCAACTCCAGACGCAGAGTGGGTAGTAAACGCCGATCGGAACAGCGTGAGCGTGGGCTACCTCGCGATTACAGAGCTTGATGAAAACCGGACATCGACACAACCGCGTTCTTCGTTCATCACCAGCGAGTCGATTCGAGCAGTCGGCTAGACCAGGAATGGAGTTCATCCGCGTTATCTCCGATTCGTGACTCGCATCACTGCCCCAATAATATTTCCCGCTGGCCTGCTGGCATTTGTATTGCACGAAAACCAGTCGCCGATCGTCCAGAAAGTTGTAGAGAAAATCGACACCAAGGCATTCTTCTATCCTGGTCCGGTCAACACGGTGAACGTAAAGCCGGCGACCGTTGTGTTCAAAGAAGTGCTTCCCATCGGTTGTGACGCCGAGCTTCCTCGAATCAGCGAAGATCGTGCTGATGTCGAAATCGAGAATTTGGTGTTCCCGTAATTTGGGAATGTCGTGCTCAGGAATTCCAAAAATCCTGAAGGCACTGTAGAAAGCATCCGTCGCTTGAACAGTAAGTTCCGTCTGCACGATCTCGTCTTCGAACTGGAAGTATGACTCATCAATCTTGCCAACGTTGCTCTTGAGAACCGTGTTCTTGACCAAATCGAACTTGTCATCAGGAACGGTGTGCAGGTCCCGCATCAGGATCATATCGGCAGCCTGCTCTCGTCCGGAACCGAGCAGTTGTTTTACCGATCCGGGACCGATCGAATTCAACAGCCCATGTGTGATTAGGCGAATGTGTACGGTGTCATAGCCAAGCAACGTCATTCCGAAGTTGGCAGGCCTTTTTGTTTGTCGTAGCTTGCAAAGGAGTGCCGCGTCATCGGTGTCCCGGAAGAGCCAAATCAAGAACGAGGGAATCGTGAGTTCTCGGTAGTCATCAACGACGAAGCTGAATTCGCCGGAGGCGGGCAAATCCTCTCTCCCTTCTTTGAACGTACCGTATAGATAAAATCTTCGCGTCATTTATCGCTTCACTCTGCAGGCGTCCGGGTAGATGGAGCCGGTGGGCTTGAACACGCGGCGGAGTTCGACGAGGCGTGGGGCCATGTTGGCCAGATAGGCGAGTCCCGGTGCGCCGGGGTTCTCACCGAGAAAGGTGCGAAAGGCGATCATGGCCTGAGCGACCCGGCCGCCCGCCTCCACGACCGCGTAAAACGCCTCGGCCGCCGCCCGGTCCCAGCGCCAGGTGTCCGGCTGTGTTCGTAGTGCGGGCTCTAGCCCGTCGGAAGAGGCCGAACGGGCACAAGCCCGCACTACGAACGGCGCGGCCGCCCGCGTGCCGTTCCGCTTCGCAAAGAGTCCCGGTGCGCCGGGATAATCCTGATTGCTCTTGAACGGTGGATCGAGATAGACCAGGTCCACTGACTCGTCCTTCACGTGCCAGCGGAGCACGTCGAGGTTGTCGCCATAGTAGAGGAGGTTGTCGGACATGACTTGAAATTATGTCGCTGGGCGCTGCGCCCGGCAAGGTGCCGTTGTTTCATTCCGTTCTCGCGACAGCCATCACGGTTGCTCGCCGACAAGCACGAGCGCGTGCTGGACGACTGCCGCACTGAGCCGAAAACCGCCTGGGCTTCGTAACTGCTCCAAGAGTGGTTTCAGTTGGGCAATCAGGCCCGACTGCCTGGCCAATACGAGGATGCCGACGATGCCCATCACCGGTACTCCGAACGATGTGGCCACGGACCGGCCGGCAGTTTCATCATCAGAAGGAGACTCCCGGGATTCGATGCCGCCAAGACGATGGCTTCGGACTCGCCGGGGTGGAGCGGAGTACTGGGCGACGGGATTTGAATTTTCGGCGACGGCGTCGCGACTGTGATCCAGCCATCGCTTACGGCCTGACGCAATTCCGATTCGCCCGGACGTCCTTGGCCTTGGACCACGACTTCATCCCAAACAGCCGACGGGACGAGTAGGGAGCCGTGGAGTTGTCGCAGCAGATCGAGTTGTCCGATAGCCGCCAGGTGAATGATTACAGAGGAATCAGCGACCGCTGGCATTCCTCAAGTCCTCGTCCAGCATCTCGACCGTGTACGGGCGGACGACCTCGCGCTCCCGAAGCAGAGTTTCGAAATCGACGCGAGACATCCCGGCCAGTTGGCACGCTTCGGCGTGCGAAATTTCGCTGAGGCTGTACAGGTTCAGCGCCAATTCCACCTTGACGCGAGCCGCCGTGTCGGCCGATGACGCGGCGAGCTTGGCGGCAATCGGTTCGGGCAGTTGAAGTGTCACAGTTTGCATGAACCTAATATAGCGTAATCGGCGGATTGATCCAAATCGGTGAGTTCCCGGGGTCTTCAACGCTTGGACTCACACCAACTCCCGGATCGGCTCGCCGTGTTCGATGATGGGTCGCGGTCGACCGCGGTGGTCCAGGTAGTGGGTGTCGAGCGGGACGCCGAAGTGGCGATAGATGGTGGCGGCGAGGTCGCCCGGGGTGACGGGGCGTTCCTTCACGTTGCCGCCGTCCTTTTCGGTCGAGCCGATGACCTGGCCGTGGCGGAGGCCGCCGCCGGCGAGGGACATGCTCATCACGACCGGCCAGTGGTTGCGGCCGTCGGTCGAGTCTTGCGTGCCGATTTGCGGCGTGCGGCCGAACTCGCCCATCGCGATGACGAGGACATCGTCGAGCAGGTTGCGCTCTTCGAGATCTGAGTGCAGCGTCGTGAAGAGGTGATCGAAGAGCGGGAGAAGAGGCCCCAGGCCGCTTTTGATGCCGCCGTAGGGTGGGATGTTGTCGCCGTGCGTGTCCCAAGTGCCGGAGGCGCCGTGGTACGAGAGATCGATGGTCACGAAGGCGACGCCGCGCTCGACAAGCCGCCGAGCGAGCAGGGCCTCTTGGCACCACAGGTGTTTGCCGTATCGGTCGCGGGATTTTTCCGGTTCGCGCGAGATATCGAAGGCTTCGGCGATGCGATTGCCGACGACCATTTCGACGGCCTGGCGCTGAAACGTGTCCATTGCTTCCATCGAGCCGCTGGTGTCGATGTCGCGGCGGAGGCTGTCGAACGATTGGAGCAGTGACTGGCGCTGGCCGATGCGATCGAGGCTCAGCCCGGCGGCGAAGTTGAAAAGTTGCGGGTTGGTCGTCTGTCCGGAGTCGACGCCGACATTCGAGTAGATCGGCAACTTCGCGGCTTGTTGCGCGATGAACGGATCGTACGTTCTGCCGAGGTAACCGGCGTAGCCGATGTGCGACGACGACGTTTGAAACGCCACGTATGGCGGCATGCCCGGCTTGTTGGCACCGTGATGCTTGGCAACAACCGAGCCGAAGCACGGGAACGATTCCGCCTCGCGGTTTTCGCGCGGCTCGGCGGCCAGGTTCGCCGTCTGCATGACCTTGTTCGGCTCGTGGTTCGAAAAGCGGCAATCGATCGATCGGATGACAGTGAACTTGTCGAGCATCGCGGCCATCTTCGGTAAGTGCTCGCAGAACTGCACTCCCGGCAGCTTCGTCGCCGTCACGCCGAACGGCCCGCGGTTTTCGTACGGCCGATCGGGTTTCGGATCAAGCGTGTCAATGTGGCTCGGTCCGCCGGCCATCCAGAGCAGGATCACGCTCTTGCCGGACGGTGTCGGGCGCCCCGCTTGCGATGCGAGTGCGCGAGCTTGCAGCAACTGGGGCAGGGTCAACCCCGCCAGCCCGGCGACGCCCGCTTTCAGCATGCTGCGCCGGCTGGTGAACACGATCCCTTCGCGGTCACGGCCATGCCAGCTCGCGAATGCGTTCGAATGGTCGTGCTTCGGCCGCGGCTGAAGAGTCAATCGATTACTCCAAGGAAATCTCAAATCAGGCCATGTTGATGTATTAGGGTAGCTGCCTTGTCGTCTTACTTCAACTCCGATTCTTGTCCGATCTCGCCGTGGATGCATCGAAGTGTCGCAGCAGGCCTTCGACAGTCGGAAGCGATTTCTCGATTGCCGCGCCGTCCACTTTTTCAATCGTGTCGTTTGCCGAGTGGATAATTCCGAAGATGCGCGGCGGCTTTTCCGGCCTGGGAGCTTCGCGGCCGCCGGAGATGAGGCCGATCACGCCGTCGATCTCGGCGCCGTCGAGCAGCGAGACGCCGATTGTGGGCACACCGGCCTTGATGAAACTAAGGTGGTCGCTCGGCGGGTAGGTCGCGCCGACGCGGACAGGGTATTTCGACAGTCGACCGGCCTCGCGAGCGGCCTCGGCCAGCGGCGCGTCGTTTTTCGGCGACATCACCCAGAGCGTGTCGCCGTAGGCGAAGATGTCGAAGTTGATGTAGGCGTCGGGCAGTTTCAGTTCCCCGCCGTCGCGCGCGGCATCGATGTACGCCTGCGAACCGGTTAGGCCGCCTTCCTCCAGGTCCCAGAACGCGACGAGGACGTTGAAATTCTTGAGCGGCGACTTTTTGAGGCGAGGCAAGAGTTCGAGAAGCATCGCACAGCTCGCGGCGTTGTCCACGGCGCCCTGGCCGACTGCCACGCGGTCGTAGTGTGCCCCGATCATCAGCGTCTCCTTAGCGGGTCCGGAGATCAGAAACTCTGCGATGATGTTCGTCCCGCGCCGCTTCTGCTTGTCAAATGACTGCGTGCGCACCTCCATTCCCAGCTTTTCAAGCTGCTTCGTAATCGGCGCGCCGCGTTCCGCACTATCCTTGCCGGCGACGATCGCTTCAACCTGGCCGTGCAACCGAGCGGCCGTGTCGGTAGTCTGGGCCACGCTCGACGGCGACAACACCTGCGCCAACGTCGCCACGAGCCATACGGGAACGAGCACGAGCCGTGCAGTCAGCCGGCGATTTCTGTGAAACAACATGTTTCCTCCGATCGTAGTTTTGCCGAGATGCATCTGATCTTACCCGAACCGTCGAGCACAATCACGCTGCGGCTCGCGCGCGATCTGGTGCGCGTGCTCAAACGCGGCAATCCGTGGGTGTTCCGCGAAGCACTGCGCTCGTGCCCTGACGCGCCGCCGGGCACGCCGGCTGTTCTGCTCGATAACAAACGCGGCCAGCTCGTCGCGCGCGGATTCTACGATCCGACGAGTACGCTCGCATTTCGCGCGTGCGAAGTTGACAATACCGATCTTTCGCTCAACGACGAATGGGCGACCGAACGATTTCGACGCGCGTGGGAGCTGAGGCGCCGGCTGTTCGTTCCTCGGATGACCGAGGCACTTCCAACGACCGCGTACCGCATGTTCAACGGTGAGGGCGACGGCGTGCCCGGCCTCGTCGTCGATGTATATGGCGAAATCGCCGTGATCAAGTTGGACGGCGCTGGACCAAGCCGGTTTTGGAATGCGCCTGGCATTGGTGAGTGGCTGGCCGGTCAAGCCGGCACGCGAACGGTCGTCGAGCGCCCGCGCGAGCGGGGAGAGGTCGCTCGCGTTTTGTGCGGCGAGGCACCCGTCGAACCCGTATCGTTTCTCGAAAACGGCGTGCGATTCACCGCCGACGTTTTGCGCGGCCAGAAGACAGGCTTCTTTCTCGATCAGCGCGACAATCGCCGGCTCATTCGCCGATTCGCCGCGGATCAAAACGTGCTGAATCTTTTTGGCTACACCGGTGGCTTTTCCGTGTATGCCGGCCTGGGCGGCGCGCGGCATGTGACGACCGTCGACATCGCCGCACCGGCTGTCGAAGTGGCGAGCGATCATTGGCAACTGAACAGTCTCCCGCCCGCTCGCCACGACGCGATCGTTGCCGACGCCTTCGAATTCCTTGCCGATGCTTGCCGCCGTGGCCGCCAATGGGACCTGGTTATCAGCGATCCGCCGTCATTTGCACCGTCACAGGCAGCTCTGGCCAAGGCCCTCACCGCCTACGAGAATCTCGCTTCCGCCTGTGTGGCCGTCACAACTCCTCACGGCGTCCTCGCGCTCGCATCCTGTTCTAGTCACGTGGACATGCCGGCATTCCTTCGCGCGATCGAAGACGGCATCTCAGCCGCCCGACGTCGCGCGACCGTGCTCGCGCTACACAGCCAGCCGCCCGATCACCCAACGCCGCTCGCGCTGCCGGAGTTTCGGTACTTGAAATTTGTTGTGATGCGGATTGATGACGGTGCGGCGACCAGACCCAACGGCGATCGTGGCCACCGTCAGGACTGAGAAATGACGACCTTGCCGGCACGGAAGTCGATCGTGCAACCTTCCAAGAAGTGCATGCCGATCATCGGGGTCACGTCAGTGCGAACGTTGACTTCGTGCTCTTCCCATCGGCCCATCCAAGATACCTTAATCATGTACGAGTAATACCATTCCCACTCAGACTCCGTGTAGTAGACGCGCCGCTTGTGGAGAGATGGCAAGAAAGCGATAAGGGGCTGGAGTGCCTTTTCTGGGAGAATCAGGGTGTCGTCGAAGCCAGTATCGACAAGCACTGCCCGCACGTTCGTACCTGGCATTCGCGCGCCGAATCCCGGCACACGCAACCGCAAATTGATCAAAGCCTGGCGCTCGTGCGGTGGTCCGACGATTCGTCCAGTCATTTGCGGCACAGATCATCTCCCACGTTTCGGGCCGTGTGGCCGAATGCGCGTGACATAGCCAATGCCACGCAGATACAGGATCTTGCCCGGAAACCTCTCTTGTCCGATTTTGTGGGCATCGACTCCGTCGCGGACGACGAAGTAATCGTGGCTATCCGGGTCGATAGCGACCGTTTGGCCACGATACCGCTTCTCCAGCTTGGGCTTCAGGTGCTGCTGGTAGAATTCTTCAGCCCGATCCAGCTTATGCTCCATAGTCTCCTTTACGATCGATCGAGCTTGGCGCGGTCGTGATAAGCCCGTTGCCATGAGAACCTCCGTTCATGTAGATGGCCAGCAGGTTTCAAAAAGGCCCAAACGTGCAATTATCGTATCACATCATGAACCAGGCTCAATGTCCGTCTTTCTTCCACCCCGGCCCGCCGCCGAAGACACGGTTGGTCCCGGCGAGCGGGATGCCGGCAATCATGGAGGCTTCGAGCGACAGCGCGCGGAGGTCTTCGGGTTCCAAGTCGTGTACGTCGGCCTTGCCGCAGGCGCGGGCGAGGATTTGGATTTCGGCGACGGTGGCGTGAAACCAGTTGGCGACGCGAGCGGCGGCCTCGTCGATAGGCAGACGTTTCATGAGTTCCGGGTCTTGCGTGGTGATGCCGACGGGGCAGCGGCCGGTGTGGCAGTGGTGGCAAGAGCCGGGCTCGGTGCCGAGGGCATGATAGTCGTCGACGTAGATGGACTTGTTGCAGTTGAGGGCGATGAGAGCGGCGGTGCCAACGTAGACCGCGTCGGCGCCGAGTGCCATCGCCTTCGCGGCGTCGGAGCCGTGGCGAATGCCGCCGGCGATGATGAGCTGAACTTCGCCGTAGGCTTTGACGTCTTCGAGCGCCGCGCGGGCCTCGCAGACGGCCGCGAGCGTTGGGATGCCAGTGTGCTCTTGCAGAAGTTCCGGCGACGCGCCAGTGCCTCCTTCCATGCCGTCGATCACGACCACGTCAGCACCGGCCTTCACGGCGAGCTTCACGTCGTCGAAAACGCGGGCCGCACCGAGCTTGACGAAGATCGGCACTTGCCAGTCGGTCGCTTCGCGCAGCTCTTCGATCTTGATGATCATGTCGTCCGGGCCGAGGAAGTCCGGGTGTCGGCAAGGGCTGCGCTGATCAATACCGGGCGGCAGGTCGCGGATGCCGGCGATCTCATTTGACACCTTCGATCCGAGCAACAATCCGCCCGTGCCCGGCTTGGCACCCTGGCCGATCGTCAGCTCGATCGCGTCAGCCTGCTTCAAATGGTGCACATTGATGCCGTAGCGGCTGGGCAGAACTTCGTAGACCAGCACTTTGGAATTTTCACGTTCCGCGGGCAGCATGCCGCCGTCGCCGGTCGTCGTCGAGGTGCCGGCCATCGTTGCCCCGCGGCCTAGCGCGACTTTTGCGTTGTACGACAGCGCCCCGAAACTCATTCCCGTCACCATCACCGGAATGTCCAGCTCGATCGGCTTCTTGGCAAACCGCGTCCCGAGTACCGTCCGGGTCGAGCACTTTTCGCGATACCCTTCCAACGGAATTCGAGTCAGCCCGCACGGCACGAACACCAGATCATCGAACGTTGCCCACGTGCGTGGCCGCAGCGTGCCGTAACCGCGAATGCGGTAGCGGCCGAGTTCTGCCTTGATCTGAATGTCTTCGATGACCGCAGGTGTGAACGTCCCGCTTGGTTGTGTGCGAGTGACGAGTGACGAGTGACGAGTGACGGGTTGTGAGGAATTCTCTTGGGTCACAGGGCTACCTTCCAAACATCAAGATCACTCTTGTCAAAGTTCCAAAGCTTGCGCCCCGACACGATCTTCTTGAACGACGCGGGCGGCTGGATGTTGTAGCGCTGAAATTGCTCGGCGAGGAAGGCTTCGTCGGCCGGCGAGGGCCGTTCGATTATTGCGTCGTTGCCGAGATCCGCGATCTTCCCGCCGACGAAAACGACACCCGCGTACATCGAATCGGCGAGGGCCTCTCCGGCGTCGCCACAGATCACGATCGTGCCTTTCTGCATCATGAAGCCAGTCATGTAACCGACCGAGCCGCCAATCAGGAGCGTGCCTCCTTTCATCGAGACGCCGGCCCGCGCGGCAGCGTTGCCGCGAACGACCACTGTGCCGCCGCGGATCGACGCGGCCACGCCACTGCCCGCGTCGCCGTCGATGATCACCGTGCCGCTCATCATCGACTCGGCAGTGCCCCAGCCGGCCGAGCCACGAATCTCGATCGTCGGCCCGTCGACCATCCCGCCACAGTAGTAGCCCGTGCTTCCATCAATCACGATTCGTACCGGCTCGGTGATCGCCACGGCCAAGTTGTGCCGTGCTTCGGGACTCAGCAGCCTCAGCTCGCGCCGACCAGCGGCGAGCTGCTCTCGAATCGCCGAGTTGATCTGGCGGGTCGTTCGGTCGTGGCAGTCGATGTCAGTCATTCTTGGAGTGCGGCGACTTGTCGCCGCTTTTGATTGTTCGGGTGAGAATGAAAGCGGCGACAAGTCGCCGCACTCCAAAGTTCATGCGCGAACCAACGAATCCAGTGACCACACACGCATGTTACCAGGCGGCGGCTCCGTGGTCCGATATGAGCCGGGGAAAACTCGACGCAACGCGATCTCCTCGGTCGCGATCGCCACGAACTCGTTCGCCTCGGCGACGATCAGCGGTTTGAACCCGAAGCGGTCCTTCACGAACGCCAGCGAGTCGGCCGTGGCGGCCAAGTAGCTGAAGGAACCGTCGAAATCGTCGAGCGATTGACGCAGGGCCTGCTCGAGGTTGCGACCACCGGAAAGTTGATCTCGCAGATAGACGCCGATCACTTCCGAGTCGTTCTCCGTGTAGAACCGCACGCCGCGCTGCTCGTACAGTCGCCGCAGCTTGTGGTAGTTCGTGATGTGGCCGTTGTGTACGGTCGCGAGGTCCGGCACGCCGTGCGCCCAGAACGGCTGCGAGTGGCTCAGGTCCACTTTGCTTTCGGTCGAGAGCCGCGTGTGGCCGATGCCGTGCGAGCCGCTCATCCTGGCGATTCCGTACGTCGCATCCAGCGCGTCGGGCGACCCGACCTGCTTGAGGATTTCCAGACGCCGGCCCAAACTGATTACTTCCACGCCCGTAGCCGCGGATTCGATTGTGTCTAGAAGTCGGCCGGCATCGACTCCGTCGCGCACAACCAGCCGCAAGTATGGGCCGGTCGTACGTGTATCCAGCACTTGTCCGCAACTCGCCGCTGCCGTCTGCACCGCGGCCGCCGCCGAGATCGGATCGCCTATTTCCGGCAGCTTGATCTGGAGCACGCAGCCTTCGGCCTGAGGGCCGAACAGCGCGACACCCGCCGAGTCCGGCCCGCGGCAGCCCAGCGCGCGAAGCATGCCGAGCAGCTTTTGCCCCAGCGGTTCGGCTCGATTGCCCGTTTTGTTCATGAACCCGACTATTCCACACATGCCCGACAGACTAGCAGTGAACCGCCGCGCGGGCAAGTTGGCCGGCAACTTGCGTTTCGGCCGTGGCGATGTTACACACTGCGGCGGTTCGACAACTTTGGTTTTCATCCGATGACTTTCGCGGCTTGAAAGTGAGGCGAGCATGCCAGCCCCGACGCGCGACGCGATGCGTGAACAGATGAAAGAGGACGGCATCGAGTACTTGCTGGTACAGTTCGTGGACATCCACGGCGCGGCTAAGTGCAAGATGGTGCCGGCCGAGACGCTCGACGACGTGACCGACATCGGGGCCGGGTTCGCCGGTGCGGCCGTGTGGGGCATGGGCCAGGGGCCACACTCGCACGACATGATGGCGCGCGTTGATCTGTCAAGCTACACTCCGCTGCCGTGGAAACCGGGCGTCGCTCGATTTGCGTCCGACATTTACGTGGATGCAAAGCCGTATGAGTTTTGTGCTCGTGTGAATCTGAAGCGAGTGCTCGACGCTGCCCGCAAGGAAGGCTATGTGTTCAACGTGGGCGTCGAGCCGGAACACTTTCTCGTCGTGCGACGTGAGAACGGCGAGATCGCCGTGTGGGACCCGCACGCCGTCGATTCGCTAGCCAAGCCGTGTTATGACTTCAAAGGCATGGCCGGCGCGATGGATTACCTGCGCGACATGAACGACGGCTTGCGGCGACTCGGTTGGGGCGTGTACCAGTCGGACCATGAGGACGCGAACGCACAGTACGAGATCAACTTCAAGTACGCCGACGCTCTGACGACGGCCGACCGATTCACGTTTTTCAAGATGATGGCCAGCCAGATCGCGGCCAAGTACGGCGCGATCGCCACGTTCATGGCCAAGCCATTCAGCGGCCGCACCGGGTCCGGTGCTCACATGCACTATCACATCGCGGATGCGGCCACGGGCAAGAATCTTTGCGTGACGGATTGCCCCTCACCCCCAACCCCTCTCCCCGCAAGCGGGGAGAGGGGAGAAAAGAATTCCCCTCTCCCCCGCGGGGAGAGGGGCAGGGGTGAGGGGGCGAGGGATCGTTATGGGCTCGGCCACTCCGAACTCGGCTACCATTTCATCGGCGGCGTGCTTGCTCACGCTCGAGCGTTGTGTGCCGTGACCTCGCCAACCGTGAATTGTTACAAGCGGCTCCAGATAGGCGCCCGCCTGTACAGCCCGTTGTCGGGCTACACCTGGACCCCTGCGTTCATCACCTACGGCGACAACAACCGCACGCAAATGATCCGCTGCCCCGAGGGCGGCCACTTCGAGGATCGCACCGTCTCCGGCGGCATGAACCCGTACCTCGCGATGGCCGCGTACCTAGCGGCCGGCTTCGACGGCATCAAGCGACGTCTCGATCCCGGTGAGCCGAACAACGCCAATATGTACCAGACCACGGCCGCCGAGCGCGAGGCGAAAAAAATCCGCCTGCTGCCACAAAGCCTGCCCGAAGCCATTGCCGAACTGGAACGCGACGAGGTCATCCAGGCCGCGCTCGGCCCGATCTACAACGAGTTCATCACGCTCAAGAAGGCCGAGTGGGCCGACTATCATGCGCAGGTGAGCCGATGGGAGATTGAGCGATATCTGACGATGTTCTAAACTAGAAGGCGTACTTGCCAGGAGGACTCATTGATGACCCCGATTCAGATCGAAACGACAGTGGTGACGGACGGCGAGTTGCACCTCACTCATTTGCCCTGTCGAAAGGGAGACCGAGTGCAGGGGGTCGTGTACGTTTCCGACACGCCGCAGCGGGAGAGGGAGCGGGAGGAGGCTCTGCAGCGGTTCAATGCCCGAGCCGACGCTTCTCGGTTTCGTTCGGTAGGTCCATATCCCACGCGCGACGAATTGCATGAACGTCATTGACACAAACGTCTGGATCTACCGGCATGACTTACGCGATGCGGTGAAACACCAAACGGCCAAGCAACTCATCAACACGACTCGTCCCCTGGGACTGCCGTGGCAGGTCGGCTGTGAGTTCATCGCGGCTAGCCGAAAATTGGAGCCCTTCGGCTTCTCACAAGACGATGCCTGGGATGCCTTGCTGGATATGCAAGCGATCGCCGCAGCAATCTTGCTTCCTGTGCCGGACCTGTGGTCCCAGCCCCGTGCCAACCAAACGAAGCACGGTCTCTCCTTTTGGGATGCCTTGCTCGTTGCGACCTGTGCGCGAAACGGTGTCGTGACACTCTACACCGAGAACATGGGCGCCCCGCGCGTGATTGACGGGCTGTCTCTCCTCAACCCTTTCGCGAAACCGTAGCCCCACCGAGAGATTCATGACTGCCGAGCGCATGTGGCGGACGCATGATCGCCTGAAACCGAGCTACGATGTCGTCGTCATCGGCGCCGGCGTGCACGGGCTGGCGATTGCGTATTACCTCGGCAAGCGCGGCATCACGAACGTCGCGGTGCTCGACAGGGGCTACCTCGGCGGTGGTGCGAGCGGACGGAACACAGCGATCATTCGCTCGAACTATCGCACGCCGCAAGGCGTGGCGTTCTACGATGAGAGCGTCAAGTTGTACGAGCGGCTTGCGCTGGAGTTGGACTACAACGTGATGTTCTCGCAGCAGGGGCACTTGACGCTGGCCCACACGGACCGAGGCGTGGTCACGCTGCGCGAGCGGGCCGAAACGAATCGGCTGCTCGGTGTGAATAGCTCTCTGATTACGCGTGAGCAAATCGGCGAACTAGTGCCGGGACTCGATATGAGCGATCGTCAGGATCAGCCGATCCTGGCCGGGCTTCATCATCCGCCCGGCGGCATCATCCGGCATGATGCGGTCGTCTGGGGCTACGCTCGCAGTGTGGACCGGATGGGGATCGAAATTCATCCGCACACGGAGGTCACGGCAATCGAGACGACTCCGGCATCGCCCACTCTCACACCGCGACAGTGGGCGGCTCCCTCTCCCCTTGGGGGAGAGGGTTGGGGTGAGGGGGCTTCCGGGAGCCACCGCAAGATCACGGCTGTGGTCACCAATCGTGGCACGATCGCCACGCGCACTGTGGTCAACGCCACAGCCGGTTGGTGCTCGGCGATTGCCCACATGGTCGGCATCGAACTGCCCATCGTGACGCACCCGCTGCAGGCGCTCGTCACCGAGCGGCTCAAGCCGTGGCTCAACGTAGTGATCGTCTCTGCAACGCTGCACGTGTACGTGAACCAGACCGACCGGGGCGAAATCGTGATTGGCGAGGAGATCGACCCGTACTCGAGCTACAGCATGCGTTCGACGCTTCGCTTCCTCGAAAACGCCGCGTCGCACACGCTGGAGCTGTTCCCCTGCCTGGCGCACGTGAAAGTCCTTCGCCAGTGGGCCGGCATCTGCGACATGCCGCCCGATTTCGCGCCAATTATCAGCACGATCGATGACGTGGAGGGCTTCATCTTGGACGTCGGCTGGGGCACATACGGGTTCAAGGCCGGCCCGGCCGCGGGTTACCGTGTCGCCGAGTTGATTGCGACTGGACGCACGCCCGACGTGCTCAAGCCGTTCGCGCTTTCGCGATTCGCCAACCTCGAGCCACTCGGCGAAAAAGCCGCCGCGGCGGTGTCGCACTGAGTTTTTGGAGTGCGGTGGCTCGACGCCGCTTTGGACGGTTTGGAACTTGGCTGAAGTCGGCGCATTCATTCATGCACGAAAGCAGAATCCAAAGCGGCGTCAAGCCGCCGCACTCCAAAGTTTAGCCGCGCGATGTCAGTTCAAACGCATCGAAACCGATTGCCCGCATCCCGCAAGTCTTGCCGGCGGTGAGTAGCGCATTCCACACATGTTCGGCCAAGTCGGTCGCCACATAAACGCGTGTGGCGGGCAGCACGTCGCCGGGTAGCCTAACGATCAGTGAATGTACGCCGGCGAGCGCCGTTTGGGCACACGTCGCGGCCGGCAGACCAGTCGGCGAAACATCGAGCGCAGTGACCTGGCGCAAGACGGTTTCACTCGCCGGGCCGACGAGTGCGAAGCCGGCGTAGCCGCTCGTCACGTCGTGTCGAATGAGGCCAGGACTCCCCGCGATGTTCGCCAGCCGCCTTTCGAGCGTATCAACTCTCGAATCGGCTGCGAGCAGCAATAGTTGATCAGCCGCCAGTCTGCACGCGAACACTGATGGGTCGGCGGCAATTCGGGCGACAGCGCCAGGCGGGAATGCAGATTCGGTGCCGACCAGTCCTCGCGCCACGGCCGCGACGCCGGCGCCGTGCAAGCTGATCTTGCCGAACGCGCTGATGTCGGCCAGTCCGACGCCAGTTCGCGCGGCGGACAGTTCTTCTTCGACACTCGTGTAGGCGGCGGTGAGTTTCCAGCCGTCGCGTTCCGTGAAGCGTGCCCCGTGCGTCGCGTGCCAGTGGTGCAACGGCACGCGGGCAACGAGCTGCGGCTTGCAATCTGAGATTTGAGATTTGAGATTTGAGATTTGAAATCCTCCCTCATGCTCGAAGCCGCTTCCCATCCGGATCGTAGAACGGCAACCGCGTCACGATGGCTTCGACATCGGAGCCACTCCAGCGGATCAGGAACCGGGTGCCCGTTGCCGACTTGTTTGCCGGGACCCAGGCCAGGCCAAGACTTTTGCTGACGGTTGGGCTGACGCGCGAGCTGGTGATTCGGCCGATGGGATAACCGCGATCGACGACCTGACAGCCTTCGGGAACGGCTTGATTGCATTCCGGGATCATGAAGCCGACGAGTCGCGAACGTGGGCCGCGATCTCTCATGCGGACGAGCGGGCCGCGACCGATGAAATCCGGTTTGTCGAAGCGGACCAGCCATTCGAGGCCGGCTTCGAGTGGGTTGGAGAGCGCGTCAGTGTCGGCGCCGATGATGATGTGGCCCTTTTCGAGCCTGAGAATGCGTTGCGACTCGACCCCGAACGATTTGAGGCCGAATTCGCGGCCGGCCTCGATCAACGATTCCCACAAATGCCAAGCGAGCGCGCTGGGGCAATGGATCTCGTATCCAAGTTCGCCCACGAAGCCAATACGCAGCAACCGGCATGGCACGCCGGCGACTTCCGCCTCGCGCATGGCCATGTACGGGAACGAGGCGTTGCTAATGTCGAGCGGTGTCAATTGGCCGAGCAGCTCGCGCGAACGCGGGCCGGCTAGGTTCATCGCGGCGAAGCCGGACGTGTGATTCAGGATTGTTGCTTCGAGTCCCCACGTGGCACACCAGAGTTCGAGCCACTGGAAAACGCCTTCGGCATTGCCCGTGGTCGCGGTGAGATAAAATCGGTCGGCGGCCAGCCGCGCGCACACGCCGTCGTCGAAAATGATCCCATCCTCGTTGCACATCACGCCGTAGCGCGACCGTCCAATCTTGAGGTCCGACCACTTGTTGAGGTAGACCCGTTCGAGCAACTCGACCGCGTCTGGCCCGACGACTTCGATCTTGCCAAGCGTGCTCACGTCGATCAGTCCGACGCTGTTCCGCACGGCGATCACTTCCGCGACCGGATCGCCGTAACTCTCTGGCCGCTTCCACTGGCCCGCGTCCATCCATTTGGCTCCGGCCGCCTCGTGCCAGTGGTGTAGCGAAGTTCGACGTACCGGGTGATGACTCGCCGCCGCGAGCACGCCCAACTCCACCGGAACTGCCGGCGGCCGGCTCGTCGTCGTGCCGACCGCGTTGATGTCGCGTCCCGTCGCACGGGCACAAATCTCCGCGGCAGCAACGCCACACATCTTGCCTTGGCACGGGCCCATGTTCGCGGTCGAGTACCGTTTCAAGGTCTCGATGCCGTCGAATCCCTCGGCGATTGCTTGTTCGAGGTCTTTATCAGTAACGTCTTCGCAAAGGCAAACGAACCGTTTGTGCTGGCCCCTCGGGGAAGTACCGGTATTTGAGAATTGTGATAGCTGAGTAGGACTTCCCACGTCGTAGCCTCGCATCTCTGCAAGACCTTGTTGCCAGCGCTGACGGTATTTGTCGAGTTGAGGAACGGGGTAGCCCAATGCGGCAGCGATTTCGGCGCCGCGCAAACGACCGTCGTTCGCATGTCCGGGACCAAACTCATCAGGAGTGCCTACCGCGGCTCCAGCGGCCCAGACTCCGGGCACCGCGCGCGATATCTGCCAGCGACCATTGACGAACTCAAACCGCACACCGGCCTGCAGCAATAGTTCATTGGCAGGTTGTAACGCCGACGCCATGCAGAGCAGGTCGCAGGCAATTTCCTCTTCGGTCTCGGGTAGCGCGGCACCATGTGCGTCAGCCTGGGCGACTCGAATGCTTTTGATTCGCGAGTTTCCTTGCGCGGCCACGGCGACGCTCGTCAGAAGTGTTCGGCAATGCTCGACTCGGCTTCTTGCAGGCAGCCCTGAGACCGGCCGGTCTGCGGCCGGCCTGCGATCCACAATCGCCGCGACATTGATCCCAAGCGCAAGTAATAGTTCGGCGAGCCAGTATCCGTGATCGGTGGCCGTCAGCACAACAGCCTGGCGGCCCGGCATGACGCCGTAATGCCGCGCGAGTCGCAGGGCGCCGCGGCCCAGGAAGATGCCGGGCAGATCATTATTGTGAAACAGAAACGGCTGTTCGCGCGCACCGGTACAGACCACCACATGCTTGGCCCGAATCTTCAGCAGCCGGTTGCCGCAGAAAGCGCCGAGCAGGTTGCCTTCGTACAGTCCAAAAGCAGTGGTATCGCAAAGAATCCGAATCCGGGGGCATTCCCGGACGATCGTCTCGATTGTCACCGTCCATTCTGGAATGCCGAAGATGTCGCCTGGCCCTTGACCACCGAAAACGTTGAACAAACTCGTGCCTCCAAGGCGGGGCATTCGTTCCAACAAGAGAACGCTTGCCCCGTTGCGGCCCGCTTCCTCCGCCGCGGCCAGCCCTGCCGGCCCGCCACCGACCACGCAGACTTGGGTGTCAATATGCTCGATTTCAGTTTCAGTTTCCGGCAAAGCGTTCACATCGATCCTGCCTAGCCCGGCGATGTGGCGAACGGTGTGTTCGAAGATCGGCCAGAGCCAGCGCGGCTTGTGGAATCGCTTGTAATAAAAGCCGACTGGCAGGAATCGGTCGAGCTTGTCGAAGACGCGCAGCACGTCGAAATCGGCTGAGGGCCAAGCATTCTGACGGTGGACGACTTGCCCGTCGCGGGCCGGCTCGATACATGTCCGCACGTTTGGCCGCCCATCGACCTGCATCAAACAATTCGGACAATCGCCCGAGCAGCAGAAGAGACCGCGCGGCCGGTGATACTTGAAACTGCGGCTGAACACACGAACGCCCGCGGCGTATAGGGCGGCTGCAAGACTCTGGCCGGCGACGGCCGTGATTGGACGGTCTTCGAAGGTGAAAGCGACCGTGCGGCTCGGGTCGGTGTGAATCCCGGTCGCGGAGGCAGCGTGAGGTTCGGTCATCCGGTTTGTTCTCCACCCAACACCATCGTATCGCCATCCAGCCATCCTGTTGAAAGCACTTCGTTCGTTTGGACATTTCGTTCGGCCACCAGCCAGCGGCGGCAGCCGAAACGGTGATACCATCGCTCGCGCTGTGGGCCGGGAAGATTACTGGCAGATCGCTGCGTCCCGGTCGGCACAACGGCTGGGAGTAACTGGCCGCCGTAGCGAAACTCCGCCACGTCGCGCGGGCCGCAGTTCGGACAAGTCAGGAGGAAAGACATTTCAGAGCCTGTTACGTCGTGGACGGAGGGCACGCACCATCTAGTTCACGTTGTTGGTCTGGCCAGCGGCTATTCTAAACAGCCGGCCGAGCCAGGCAAGTATTGAGGGGGGTCAGAAATCCGTTCGAGGTGCGAACACACACTATATTATAATCAGAGATTGCCTGCCTGTTGCAGGCCATGAAAACCTGGGTACAGTGTGAGACACTTGATCCAACACAAACGCGCGACCTGGTCGAAGCGCGGTTGGTTTCTCGAATCTTGGTCACAGGAGCGATTGCCATGACACTACTGTTTGCCGTGGAGCCGACGAATTGGGTACTGATCGGTGTGGCGGTCTTCGCCGTGCTTTTTCTGCTTTGGGCGATCGGCGGCTACAACGGATTGGTCGCACTGCGGAACCGGTACAAGAACGGGTTTAGTCAAATCGACGTGCAACTCAATCGGCGGTACGACTTGATCCCGAATCTGGTCGAGACCTGCAAAGGCTACATGGCCCATGAGAAGGGAACGCTTGAGGCGGTGATCCAGGCACGGAATCAAGCCGTGACGGCGGAGAAGGGGGCCGCCTCGCAGCCAGGTGACCCGGCGGCAATGAAAGCGATGATCGGAGCCGAAACCGCCCTGACCGGCGCACTCGGCCGCATGTTTGCTCTCGCCGAAGCGTACCCCGACCTGAAGGCAAACCAAAACATGCTAAGCCTGCAAGAGGAATTGAGTTCGACTGAGAACAAGGTCGCATTCGCGCGCCAGGCATACAACGACGCTGTGATGACCTTCAACACCAAGCGCGAGCAATTCCCGACTATGATCATCGCCGGCATGTTTGGGTTCAGCGAAGCTATTTCGTTCGAGATCGAAGCGCCGGAGCAACGCGAGGCGCCGAAGGTGAAGTTTTGAAAGAAGGGATTGGGAGTTAGGAGTTGGCGGTTAGGCATTAAGGCAAGTTGCGGCATCGTTTACCAGCCCCCAATCCCCAACCCCCAATCCCCAACCCCCCCTCTTCAATCCATGGACTTCTTCACACACCAAGAAGTAGCTCGAAAGAAGACTTCATTTCTGGTCTTCTACTTTTTTGTCGCCACGCTCTTGATCATCGGATTCGTGTACTTGGCCGTGGCGGCGATCATCCTGGGTGCCGAGGCCAAGACGAGCAAGCCGGGGACCTCGCCGCCCGGTGTGGAATCGCTGTGGAACCCGGAACTCTTTGCCGGAGTCGCGGCGGGCACGGTTCTCATCATCGCGCTGGGGAGTTTGTACAAGATCAGTTCGCTTCGCGGCGGCGGCGAGACCGTGGCACGCATGCTCGGTGGCCAGCCAATTAGCCCGAACACGCAGGATCTCGACGAGCGCGTGGTGCTCAACGTTGTGGAAGAGATGGCGATCGCAGCCGGCACGCCCGTTCCGCCCGTGTTCCTGCTCGATGAAGAGGCCGGCATCAACGCATTCGCCGCCGGATTCACGCCGAACGACGCGGTGATCGGCGTCACGCGCGGGACGATTGAGTCGCTCACGCGCGACGAGCTGCAGGGCGTGATTGCCCACGAATTCAGCCACATTCTGAACGGAGACATGCGGCTCAACATTCGCCTCATGGGCGTGCTGCACGGCATTCTGCTCATCGCGTTGATCGGCTATGGAGTCCTCCGCAGCCTGCGATTCGTTCGGGTCAGCTCGCGAAACAGCAAGAAGGGCGGCGGGGCCGCAATCGTCGTGGTCATGTTGATGCTTGGAATCGCGTTCCTGGTTATCGGTTACGTGGGCGTTTTCTTTGGCAAGCTGATCAAGAGCGCGGTGTCTCGTCAGCGTGAGTTTCTGGCCGATTCGTCGGCCGTTCAGTTCACGCGAAATCCCGGCGGCATCGCCGGGGCACTCAAGAGAATCGGCGGCCTGGCGGCTGGGTCGGAGGTCAAAAATGCAGTGGCCGAGGAGGCGAGCCACTTGTTCTTTGGCAATGCATTGCGGGCGAGTTTCCTGAACTTGATGTCTACGCATCCGCCGCTCGACGTGCGGATTCGGCGGATCGAACCAACATTTGACGGGACGTTTTCCGCGGTGAATCGGGTGCATCGAACCGCTCGTGATTTGCAACGCGAATCGATGGGGAAACTTCGCGAACAACAAACCGCGGCGATTCAAGCTCGATCGGCAGGCCAACCGCCAGCGGCGGCTCGCGCGGCGGCATTTGCATTTCAGCCCGGTGCCGCCGTGGCAAGCGTCGGCACGCTGGACGAAGCGCACGTTGCCTACGCCGGCGGACTCGTGGACTCGCTGCCCGCCTCATTACTGAATGCGGTGCACGATCCGCTCGGCGCGGTTGCAACGGTCTTTTGCCTTCTGCTGGACAGCGACTCCGAGATGCGCCGCAAGCAATTGGAATGTCTGGCCGAGCGAGCTGATCGCCGCGCGTTTCTGGAGACACAACGGTTCGTTCCTGTCGTGGACATGGTGACGCCCGAGGCTCGGTTGCCGCTCGTCGAGATGGCCATTCCCGCCCTGTGCCAACTCTCCGAACGGCAGTACGTAAAGTTCTGCGACACGGTCGATCAGATGGTTGCAGCAGACCAGCGGATCAACTTGTTCGAGTTTGCCTTGCAGCGGCTCTTGAAGCGGCAGCTTGCATCGCATTTCGAACGTGGCACAGGTCATCGCGTGAAATACACGACACTTCAGCCCATTCTGCCGGCGTGCATGCAGGTGCTTTCGACACTTTCCTACGCCGGTTGCCGCGACGTGCCGGCGGCCACGCGTGCATTCCAATCCGCTGCCGACAAGCTCATCGGGCCCGGCGATTCGATTCGCTTGCTGTCGCCCGATCAGAGCAAGCTCAAATCGCTCGATGAATCGCTCGATCGCTTGGCGAACGCATCGCCAACCATCAAAAAACAATTGATCGAGGCCTGCGCCACCTGCGTGGGGGCCGACGGCCACATCACTCTCGAAGAGGGCGAACTTCTTCGGGCCGTCGCCGCGTCGCTCGACTGCCCGATGCCCCCGCTACTGGCAGGACAGTTAGGAACATCGTAATCTGTTCGAGAACGATTCCATTTTCCAACTTGGGGAGAAACAGCAATGGCAGTGAAAGCGATTCCAGATGGCTTCAACACCGTGAGTGCCTACATCGTCGTACCCAACGCCGAGGCGGCGCTGGAATTTTACAACAAGGCGTTCGGGGCCGAGACGATTGCTCGCATGGCCGGCCCGGACGGCAAGAGCACGATGCACGCGGAGATGCGGATTGGCAACTCGGCCGTGATGTTGTCGGAAGAGAATCCGCAATGGGGCTCAAAGTCGCCGACGACGCTGGGGGGCACACCCGTTTCTCTTCACATCTATTGCGAGAATGTAGACGCTCTTTTCACCCGCGCCGTCGCCGCCGGATGCACGGTCACCTATCCGGTCATGGACGCGTTCTGGGGCGATCGCTACGGCAAAGTCACCGACCCATTCGGCCACATCTGGGGCATCGCGACCCACAAGGAAGATGTCAGCCCTGAAGAGTGCGCCAAGCGGGCCGCTGCGTGGTTCGCGTCGCAAGCCGGCCATCAGCCGTGCGACAAGTAACCTCGATCGGTGCCTGACCCCAGTGGACAGCCCGGAAATCTGTGACTCGTCGCCGGTGATTCAGCTACAGAAAAACTTCCTTGCGGTGATACTGACCCTGCGGCACGGTGCCGGCGCGGCGGGCGCGATTGACGAGTTCTTCACCTTCGCCGCGCTGCGCGAAGATGGCGACGCCCGGGCTGACGTAGGCGTTCCAGTGACGCTGGTAAATGGCCACGAGGTCCTTGTTCTTGGCCAGTGCCGACGGGACCGCGTGCAGCATTTCCATCTGACGGCGGTCTCGCAGGAAGTATCGGCCGAGGACTTCCGGCAGAATGCGTGAGAGCCACGTGTCTTCGCGGTGGTACACGTAACGCGGGACGACGTAGCGCGGGCGGTCCAATGGGCCGAGCGATTCCTCCAGCGATTCGCTGAACAGCTTGCTGTCCGGCTCGGCGGCGTTCTCCAGAAAAGCGCGGACGTAGCCGCCCGAACGCTGGCCGATGTGCAAGTCGCCCGACGGTTGAATGACTCGCGCCTCACGCAAGGAGCCCAAGACCGCTTGACCGATCGCCTGCGTCAGCGACGCGGTGGTCCAGGCGGCCTCGGCCGCGGCGAACGGCGGGAAGCCCATCAGCCCACCGCCGCCCGGAGGCAGTTCCAGTGCGTGGACCGGATCCGGATGATACGGCTCGCCGATGCGCCACAACTTGCGGAACTCGGCCCGCCGCATCGGCCGCTCCAACATCTCCGCATTCAGCAGGTGCATCGACTCCTCGACGAGTTCCGGCTCGATCTCGGTGAACGCGGCGTGTACGTGACCAACTCCTTTCTCAATCGCGCCGTCATCGGTAAGGCCGAACAGCGTGTTGTGCTTGTCGATGAACCGGTAGTAGTCGTCGAGCCCTTTGACGAACTCCGGTGCGACGCAGACGACGTCCCAATTGTCGGCGAGTTTCGCCGGGTCGTCGGAATCGAGGCGAAACGATCGGCCGCGAAGCTGGTTCACAGAGGTCGAGGTCGTCACGCTGGTCAGGTCGATGAGCACGTTGATCTTGCTGGCGTCCCAGCCCTCGCCCAACAGGCCGCGCGTACCGACGAGGCATTTGGTGAGGCCGCGTTGAAATAGTTCCGTGATCATCTCGACGTAAACGCGCGGGCACCAGTCGCCGCCGTGACCGGCGACGACGTGAAAGCCGGCCTCGCGACCGAAGTCCAGTTCGACGTCGAGCCGCCTTTCAGCCAGCCACGCGACGGCGGCTGCGTCAAATCGCTCGGACAGGTCGTCATCGACGAGCACGGTCGAGCCCGTTACGAGCACGGGATCGAGCGCGTCGGTTTCGGGATCGGCCAGCAGCACGCGGTAGACGGCAATCGCGCCGCCCGCCTCCTCGTCGAGCAGGTGGCTGGTCTCCGTGGACACAGCCGAGGTCTTTTCGAAGTCGGTGACGACGACGGCGCGGATGCGGTCACCCAGGGCGCGGTGCTCGGCCTTGAGGATCGGCACGATCGCTGTGGCCTTGCCGCGCGCGTACGCCATGACGCGGCCGATCGGCGACGCGCAAGCCTGACTGCCGGTCTCGGTGACCTGCGTGCCGAGCAGCCGCAACCGCCGGATCGCCTGTTCCGCGCGTTGGTGGTCCGCCGGATCACTGGATAGTCGCAGCCGGTGCCGAATGTAGCGGTCGAGCACGGGGACAATCACAGCCATCGGCGGTAGGTTGGCCGCAGACCGCGCCGCTTCGCGTCGCTCACCCGGCACGATGCGATCGTCCGCAGGTGGTTCGGGCACTCCCTTCGGCAGCGGGATTCCGCGGTGCTGAAGAAATCGTGGTCCCGCCCATGCCAAGCCTGGATCGCGACTTTCAAAGGCCGTCCAATCCGGTGCAATCCCGACCGGCAAGCGCCGCTCGGTGAGCACGCGAGCGAGCCACATCGTCAGCGACTCCGCACATCGATCCCCTTCGTACGCATCGTTCGCCTCGGGTGGCTGGGGTCGAGTCGTCGAGCCCCCAGCATTTAGGGCAAGCGTAGTTTTGCCTGGCTGGGGGCTCGAAGACTCGACTCCAGCCACCCCAGTGTTCGTAGTTCCGCCTTCAGGCGGGTCGGCGTTGCACAAAAACGGCGTAGGGTGGGCCGAGTCTTCGAGTCCCACCAGCGTTTTTCTCGAGGAATTGGTGGGACTCGAAGACTCGGCCCACCCTACGCCCTCAACCCCAGGCACTCCGATGTTTGTAGTTCCGCCTTCAAGCGGGTCCGAGTTTCCGCCTAAAGGCGGGACTACGAACGGGCCAGGCTGCGCGTCATCACGTGTCAGGTTCGGCTCCGAGCAGAGTTCCTCGACCAAGTCACGCAGTTGTTCGTCGGCGTTGGCGACGAACGCCAGCTCCTCCGGTGTCGGCCGCACGAACTGCACGAGGTCCTGATAAGGCGCGAGGAATCCATCCTTCACGATCGCCGGCACCGGCACCTCGTAATCGACTGGGCCAAAGAACTCGTCGTATCGCTTGACATCTTCCGGCGGCTTGCCGCGCCGGTCCGGCGGCGTGGCGGTCAGACCCAGCACGATCGGTTGATCGAAGAAGCGGTACGCATCGGCGAGTACACGACCCCAATGGCTCATCAAGTGATGGCACTCGTCCAGGATCAGCAAACCGACGCCGGCCTGCTTGAGGCGTTCGAGTGTCCGCAACGCCGAGGCGTGCAGCGTCTTGATCGCCTCGCCGCCGATCGCCACTTCATCGCGCACCACCTTGCGATAGCCGCTCAGCCGATCGTCGTAGTACGCCCGGTTATGCCGCTTGAGGTCTTCGATCCAAACTTTGGCTTCGTCAGGGTCTTTGGCCTGGCCCTTTTCGATGAGTTTGTCGATCCACAGATCGACGGCGTCGGCGTCGATATCCTCGCCGCCGCGTCGTGGCAACGTCACCGCCTGGTAGGTGAGCGACGTGAATAGCCGCGGTGATTCCGGGTCGGTGCTCGCAATCGATCCCGCTCCGCCGGGGCAATCAAACAGATCGAGCCGCGCCGCCCACTGGGCCTGGATCGCCGAGTTGGGCGACAGCACCAGCGCCGGCACCCGAATGCACTCCGCCCAGAGATACAGTCCCGTCACCGTCTTTCCCGACCCCGGCGGCGCCACGACGTGCAGCCGCCGCTGCCCCGCCGCCAGCTCTCGCCGCGCAATCTCCGCGACATCGACCTGCGAGGGTCGCAATTCGCCTGTGAACCGGATCGCTGGAAAGGGATCGGGCATGTGTCCACTTGGAAGCTCACTGCCGAGGCTCAATCGGACCAATATACTCTTTGGCCACCACGATGTTGTCGAACCACACCTTGCTGACGTGGCCGCGCGGCGACTCGGTGATGTAGAGGTAGGCCCAAACGTAATTCACGGCGATTTCCTTCGTGCTCCGCCAGCGGAAACCTTCAAATGTGTCGGCGACCTTGCAGTCGGGGCTCCACCAGCCGCCGGTCCAGCGTCCTTTGGGAAAACCGGGGCCGAAGTGGCTGGCGACTTGGCCGCCGGTGCGCCACAGTTTGCCGTCGATCCAGAATGCTTGCTCACCGTTCGATTCGGTTGGGGGATCGTTCGTCTTGACCATCATCTCAACGCAAATCCATCTGCCACGTTCGACCTTTGTTTTCTCCGCGCCGGCGAGGAACGGTGTGCCCCAATAGCGGCCGTCACCGTGGACGTGCATGCCCTGCCAATAGCTGTAAAAGTCCCACTCCCAGTCCTTGCCGTACGGCTCCACGCCGGTTGTGAATCGTTTGTTCCCGGCCGGCCGCTCGCCCGCGCCGCCCTGCGGCCACGGCGTCGCCGGGTTGAATCCACCGAGGTGCGTTCCGAAATGATGGATCGGGACACAATCGGGATCGAACTTCACGTAGAACCGAGCGAAAACTTGGTCATAGCCGTTCGGTGTGACCCGATTGATCGGGTCTTTCGAATCGGGTAGCAGCCGCCGATAGAGTTGCCCGCCGGTGCCTTTGCCGCCGACGTACGACATTAGCAGCGATTTGTTGTCGCCGCTGCCGGCCGGCACGTCCGGCGACAGCGACATAATCTCGGTCGCCGTCGCGGTGTCCCAGCGTTTTGCGACCGCATCAACCGATCCCGCATCGAACTTTTCTACAAAGATCACTCGCGGGTCTTGCTCGATTGCTCGGTCGCCCGGATGCTCGGCGGCAATCCCGCCGCGACCCTCCGGCAGGCGGTCGTCGAAGGGCGCGCCTGCAATCGGCGAGATTGGATTCGCCGCCACGACGAAGACCGCCAGCGCCACAGCCGCGATTGTCGCCGTGACATTAATTGCCATCGTATTCATCGGGAATGGATGTAGTCTTCCAGGATCTGATTCTCAAACTCCAGCCCCGCAATAATCTCCTTGACCAGGTCGCCGATCGACAGCATGCCGACGAGCCGGTCGCCGTCGAACACGGGCAAGTGGCGGCAGCGCCGTTCCGTCATGAGCTTCATCGCGTCTTTCACGGAGTCGGTCGGGCTGACGACCACGAGATCGCGGCTCATGATCATCTCGACCGGCGTCTCTTTGGACGCGCGGCCCATCAGGATAACTTTGCGTGTGTAGTCGCGCTCGGTGATGATGCCGACGACCTTGTCGCCGTCTCTGACCAGCAGCGAGCCGACATTGTGGGCGTTCATTTCGGCAATCGCCTCGTAGACGCTCTGCTTCGCCTGAATCGAGTAGGTGTCGTGGCCCTTCTTGTCGAGCACCGTCTTGATTTGGATGTCCACTGCGATTCCTCCAACTCGGTACACCGAGGATTATAGCCGCAAATCGCCGCATTAACACTAAACGACCGGGGTCAGGCACTTCGGAATTTCGGAAATGGCCGAGGAAGAGGCGAGTTGGTGCGTTCGAGCGCGACACTTGGCCATTTCCGAAATTCCGAAGTGCCTGACCCCCGGCTTCGCTACGGCGCGACGCCACGTTACAATTTTGGCCCCGTGACTCTCCGGGAACTCAACACCCTGGCAACAAGGAGCGACCACCATGACGCGATGGAAACTTCTCGGCGTGGCACTCGGGTTGGTGATAGTCGTTTCGGCATCAACGTTGAGCATAGGGGCGCGGCGCGAAGCGGCGCAGCAGCCGAAGCCGGGCAAAGTGATGCCGAGCCGCGGTGCGACGTTGCTCGTGGAACTGGGACTCAAGGATTCGGAAACGACCGGTTGGGAGGGAGAGATTCGCGTGTCGGAGGGAAACGTCGTCACGCTGCGAGCGATCGGTGGCGGCATGGAAACGGTGGATGGAGACAAATGGAAGGCGCGGTCACAAGTCGCGAAAAAGAAGCAAGTGGTGGTGAACCCGGTGCGGCTGCACGCGACGCTGGATGCGCCGCTGACGGCAAGCGTGTCGATAGAAACGAGCCGCGGCGAGTTCTCGTTCGAACTCGACGACCTGGCGACGGGCAAGGCGACGGAGTTCTTCGATGGTCAGGCCCGGGTGACGCGCGGGCCGGTCAGCTTGCCCATCACGGACGCACCGGCGGACGACGATTTCCCCGCGACGGCGATAACGCCGGATGGCACCGTCTGGCTGACGTACGTTTCGTACCAGCACGGTAATCCGATTCGGTTGCCCACCGACGGGTCAATTCCAGAAGACTGGTCGAGCCTAGTGACAAAGGGGCACGGCGACCAGGTGAAGCTCATGCGGTTCGACGGCTCGCGCTGGTCCGAGCCGATCGACGTGACCGACACGAATCTCGACGTGTGGCGGCCGACGGTCGCGGTCGATGGCAGCGGGCGGGTGTGGGTAGTCTGGTCGCAAAACATGGACGGCAACTGGGAGGTTCTCGCGCGGAGCTACGACTCGCGCGTGGGCGAGTGGTCGGCGGTCGAGCGAGTGACGACGGAGCAGGGCGCGGACATCAACGTGGTCGCCGCGACCAGCCGGTCGGGAACCGTGTGGCTCGCGTGGATGCGATGGGAAGGGACGGACTGCGCGATCCGAGCCTAGTCGCTCGGCGGCAACCGAGCCGCGCGGCGCACTCGCAACTTCGGCGGCTCGAACGAGTGGTCCCCGTCGATCGCGACCGACGCCAACGGCAAGGTTTACATCGCGTTCGACACGTACACCGCCGGCAACTACGACGTGTATCTCTGGGTGCTCGACGAAAACGTCTCCGGCCCGCAAGGCGAAACAATCCCGATCGCCACATCGCCGCGCTTCGAGGCCCGGCCGAGCATCACGGTGGACCGGCACAATCGCGTGTGGGTCGCGTACGAAGATTCCGACCCGAACTGGGGCAAGGATTTCGGCTCGCGCTGGAAGGGCAGGAGCGGTGTACCGTTTTACGTCAGCCGCAACATCGTCGTGCGCTGCGTGAGCGATGGCCGGCTGATGCAGGCACCGGCAGTCGAATCGGAACGGATCGACACGGACATGCTGGTGGGAAAGGGCGCGGAGGGCAAAGACTTGCGACTCAGTTTCCCGCGACTCACAACGGACGGCGCGGGCCGCGTGTGGCTCGCGTTCCGCCGTCACGCGGCAGTAAACGGCGCGGGCGAACGCTGGGCGAGCTTCGCGACCGCGTTCGACGGCCGAAAGTGGCTGCCCGAACTGCCGCTGCCGAATTCCGAAAACATTATGGACAACCGCCCGGCCCTGGCCGCGCTGAAGATCGGCGGCCTGCTTGCGGTCTATTCCAGCGACGGTCGCACCGCCGGTACAAACACGGCGGGCGAAAACAATCTGCACGCCGCACTTCTCGCAGCCGAGGGCGACGTGACGCCTCCCGAACTCGCCGCCGCACAGGCTGCGGGTGACGGCAAGACGGCTGATCCCGTTCATCCGAACGAATCGGAAGACGTGCGACGCATCCGCGAGTTCCGCGTCCAGGCCGGCGGCAAGACGTACCAATTTCTGCGCGGCGAATTCCACCGGCACACCGAAATCTCGGCGCACCGCGATCAGGACGGGCCGTTCGAGGAACTTTTCAGGTACGGGCTCGACGTGGCCCGCATGGACTGGATCGGGCCGGGCGACCATGACAACGGCGTCGGACCGACCGGCGCGACGCTCGAATACACCTGGTGGCTCACGCAGAAGCAGATCGACATGTACCACCACGCGCCGACGTTCATGCCGATGTTCACCTACGAGCGGAGCGTCGTCTACCCGAGCGGCCATCGCAACGTGGTCTTCGCCCGCCGCGGCATCCGCCCGCTCCCGCGCCTCGCCGGCCAGGAATTGCTCATGGGCACCGCCGAAGCCGGCTCGCCCGACATTAAGCGGTTCTTCGCGTACCTGAAACATTTCGACGGCATCTGCTCGTCGCACACCTCGGCGACGAACATGGGCACCGACTGGCGCGACAACGATCCGGCCGTCGAGCCGGTCGTCGAGGTTTACCAAGGTCACCGGCAGAACTACGAGCACAAGGACTCCCCGCAATCGGCCGCCGACGAGGCCGATTCGATCGGCGGCTACCAGCCGGCCGGCTACGTCTGGAACGCCCTGCAGCGCGGCTACCGGCTCGGCTTCCAAATCTCCAGCGACCACGTCTCCACCCACCTGAGCTACGCCATCGTGCTGGCCGAGTCGCCCACGCGCGCCGGCATCGTCGACGCCTTCAAACGCCGCCACAGCTACGGCGCCCAGGACAACATCATCCTCGTCGTGAAATCCGGCGACCACCTCATGGGCGACGAGTTCACCCTCCGCTCACCGCCGCAGCTTGAAATAACCGCCGTCGGCACCGCCCCCATCGCCCGCGTCGCCATCGTGCGCGGCGTCGCCAACGAAGTCCCCACCTACGTCTACAACGCCACGCCGAACGCCGCCGAAGTCTCGCTGCAATGGACCGACTCGAACCCCGCGGCCGGCCAGACCAGCTACTACTCCGACAGCGCACCTTGTAGCCGCGTTCGCCAGAACGCGGGCATCGAGCGCCCCGCGTTCTGGCGAACGCGGCTACAAGGTGCGCTGTAGTGCTACTACGTCCGCATCGAACAATCCGACGGTAAGCTCGCGTGGGCCAGCCCGATGTGGATCAAGTATGAGAAAGAGTAGTCTCGGACGGATTTCGTCCAGAGCTAATCGGTCATTCTGCCTCGAAGACGAGAGCTTGCGATCGATGAGCGATTCGCCGTTCTCGTCGGCGTCGATCTCGTCCACCGTCAGCTATCGTGGACTCGGCAGGATCGGTGTCAGGAACTTGAGGAAATCAAAAGTGTCGAGAGACCATGATGTGGTGTCGGTTAATGGGGGAAGGTCTGGTCAAACGCCTTGTGATCGCCAATCCAGAACCAGGTTATGGTGTCGCCGTGTACAAGGCCAACCGCGCGGTAGTCGCGAGTAATTCGAGCCGACCAAAGTTCCGCGTAACCCGTAAGTCGGTGGAAACGCAGGCTGGGATGCGCGGGGTTGGCCACGAAATGGCGGAAAGCTGACCGGGCTCGCTGGCGAATCTCTTTGGGCAACTTGCGGTAGAGTTGCCAGAAGCGGGCGACTGTCTGGGAGTTCATAGCTGATTGAGGTCCAGGGGCTTCGCCCGTCCCTGGGAAATTTCCTTCTGCACCTCTTTAATCCACCGCGTCAGGGCCGGTCGCGGCGTCGCATCATTCAGGATTTCTAGCCAGGGATCATCGCTGGGCTCGGGGAAGACGACGACTACCTCCATGGGTCCCTGATCGGCCGGCTTCTCCGAGAGTTTGATTCTGCCGTTCTGGTAAACTGCTTTGACCGCTTTCATCTTTACTCCTTGATGTTCTCATTCTAACCCATGACGGTCCTGCACGCATCAGAGCAGGCCGGCCAGACCACTTACTACTACGTCCGTATCGAGCAGTCCGACGGCAAACTCGCCTGGACCAGCCCGATGTGGATTAAGTATGAGCCGAAGTAGCGACCCCACCGGCTTCACACGTCACACACCGCTACCGCCTGTTTCAATCCCTCCATCGGATCGCGGGTCGGGATGAACTCCTGGCCGACGTAGCCGGTGTAGCCGATTTCGATGAGGACCTCCATGATTGGCTTGTAGTTGATTTCCTGGCGGTCGTCGAGTTCGCCGCGGCCGGGGTTACCGGCGGTGTGGATGTGGGCGATGGAGTCTTTTAGTTGGCGGATGCGGCGGATCACGTCGCCGTCCATGATTTGGACGTGGTAGATGTCGAAGAGCAGCTTCATGCGCGGCGAACCGACTTGGCGGATGATCTCCATACAATAGTCGGTGTGGTCGCCCTGGTAACCGGGGTGGCCCTTCATCGGGTGCGAGTCGTCGCGCGTGTTGAGCATCTCCAGGCAGACGTTGACCTTCTTCTTTTCCGCGTAGCCGATGATCTCCTTGTACCCTGCGACGCAGTTCTTAATCCCCTCGTCCGGCGCGATGTGGCCGCTCTTTGGGTCTTCGAGATCGCGCTGCGTGAACCCGGTGAACGAGATCACGCTCGGGCAGCCGAACTCGGCGCAGGCGTCGATCGTTTTGCGAGTCGCTTCGATCGCCTGCGGCTGGTAGCGCGGGTTGTTGAATCCACGCATGAAGGCCGGACCGGGGGTGATCGGGACGCTGGCGATCGCGCAGGCTAGCCCGTGTTTTTTTAGAGTCGGCCAGTGCTTCGGGTCGATCAGTTCGATGCTGGCGCAGCCGAGTTGATTCGCGACCTCGGCCATCTTTTCCGGCTCCCAATATTTTTGGAAGCACCAGTGGACGAGCGATTGTTTGTTGCGGCCTTTCGTCACGGCGGGGGCCTTACCAGCCATTGAAGCCAGGCTGCCTCCACCGGTTAGGGCCGCGGCGCCGACTGCAACACCCGTGGTGTGACAGAGTAGGCCGCGGCGAGTAAGGCGTTCTCCATGCGATTCGCCGGCTTGGTTGAACTTCGCCATGATAATTCCCCAGAACAGGTTTGACGTTCGACTCCGTGACGCCAACAATACCGCGAGTCTGAGCGATACTCCAGGTTCGACCCACCACGAAGGAGCTTGTCATGATGATCACGCCGACGATCGCGACGGTTGTGCTTTGTCTCGCGTCGCTCGAATCTCCCGCCGACGTTCAGCCATTGCCGGGCACGAAGCCGCTGACGATGGAGGGGGACATCACATCGCAGCTCGTGGACGGAGTGGACAAGTTTTTACTGCGCGAAATCGACAAGTCGGTTGCGGGCCGGGCGAAGCACTGGAGCCGCGATCTGTCGTCGCCGGAGGCATACATTAAGTCTGTAGAACCGAATCGAAAACGGCTCGCGCACATCCTCGGCGTTCGCGACGCGCGTGTGCCGTACGATGGGCCGGAGTTGGTGGGCACGACGGCGCGGCCTGCGTTGATCTTCGAGCGTGCGGCTCCGAGCCGTCCGTACCGCGTGTACACGGTTCGCTGGCCGGCGTTCGGCGACGTACATGGCGAGGGTCTGTTGCTCGTGCCGAGCGACGGCCGCGCGATCGCCGACGTGATCGCGTTGCCCGACGCCGATCAGACGCCGGAGCAAATCTGTGGATTGGCGGATGGCGTGCCGGAGGAATCGCAGTTCGCGCGGCGGCTGGCGGACAACGGCTGCAGGGTGCTCGTGCCGGTGCTAATCGACCGCAGGCTGGAAAAGCGAAACGGGCGGGCGAATTTGGCCAGCCGCGAATTCGTGTACCGATCGGCGTTCGAGTTGGGCCGGCACGTGATCGGGTATGAAGTCCAGAAGGTGCTGGCCGGGGTGGATTGGTTCGAAAAGGATGCGAAAGCGGCTGGCAATCAGGACCCGAAGATTGGCATCTTCGGCTACGGCGAGGGTGGCCTCATCGCGCTGTGTGCCGCCGCGGTGGACACGCGGATCGATGTCTGCGGCGTGAGCGGGTTTTTCGGGTCTCGGCAAAAGGCCTGGAACGAACCGATTGACCGCAACGTGTTCGGATTGCTCGAACAGTTCGGTGACGCGGAACTCGCGACGCTCGTGTCGCCGCGTATGCTCGTGGTCGAGAACCGCGGTTTCCCCAAAGTGACCTTGCCCAGCCAGGGCGGTGCGCCTGCGGAACTCAGCGCGCCAGTCGATTCGCTCAAGGAAGTGCAACGGGCCGAACGATTGATGGGAGGCGTCGATCGCAAGTTGGCTCGCATTACCTACGTCGATGCCGGCCCGGAAAAGGTTGAGCCGGTGGTCGGCGGCGTGCCGGCCCTCAGCGAATTCCTCGGCGATCTCGGCGTTCGACCGGAGACGTTCATCAGCGACCGGCCGCCGAAAAAGCTGGCGGCTGTGCCCGATGCGGCTGCACGCCAGCAGCGGCAGATCCACGAAATCAACCTCCACAACCAGCGGTTGCTCATCGACAGTCCGTACGTGCGAACCGACTTCATGAACATCGGTCTGCCACGCGACGACAAACAGGACGGCAGCAACAAACTCGACACAAGTTCGCCCGAGGCGTATGCCAAATCCGTGGAGAGGTTTCGCGAGACCTTTCGCAACGAGGTCGTCGGCCGGTTCGACTTGAAGCTGCTGCCGCCAAACGTGCGGACGCGCAAGGTTTACGACGAGGAGAAGTGGACGGGCTACGAAGTCGTGCTCGACGTTTTTCCCGACGTGATCGCGTACGGCGTGCTGTGCGTGCCGAAGGATTTGAAGCTCGATGGCTCGGAGCGACGGCCGGTCGTCGTGTGCCAGCACGGGCTGGAGGGGCGACCGCGCGACACGATCCAGACCGATTTGGACGGATTCAAGTACTACAGCGCCTTCTCCGCCAAACTTGCCGAACGCGGATTCATCACGTTCGCACCTCAAAACCTGTACATCTTCACCGACCGATTCCGTACGCTGCAGCGCAAGGCGAACCCGCTGGGCAAGACGCTCTTTTCGATCATCGTGCCCCAGCACCAGCAGATTACCGACTGGCTGAAATCGCTGCCGTACGTCGATCCGGAGCGGATCGGATTCTACGGCCTGAGCTACGGCGGCAAATCGGCGATGCGCATCCCGCCGCTCGTGTCGAACTATTGCCTGTCGATCTGCTCGGCCGACTTCAACGAATGGGTCTGGAAGAACGCCTCGTCGCACCCGCGCAACAATTACACCTACGTCTGGACCGGCGAGTACGAAATTTTCGAGTTCGACCTGGGCAGCACATTCAACTACGCCGAGATGGCCGCACTCATCGCCCCGCGCCCGTTCATGGTTGAACGCGGCCACTTCGACGGCGTCGCCCCGGACGAAACGGTCGCGTACGAATTCGCCAAAGTCTTCCACCTGTACAACGCCCGGCTCCACCTGGGCGATCGCTGCGAACTCGAATGGTTCCCCGGCCCGCACTCGATCAATGGCAAGGGGACGTATGACTTTCTACACAAACATCTGAAGTGGCCGAAGCCAGAATAAACACGAGCCAGCACGATTACTGTTCGCTCTTGGTCCAACCACACGCCCCTGGTACTCTGAAGTGACGAAAACGACTCGGAGGACAGAAAACTCATGGCCAGCACCGTCCCGCCGGAATTCAGCCAATTCATCGAGCAAGAAATTGCCAGCGGAAAATTCCAATCGGCCGAGCAGGTCATCTCCGAAGGCCTGCGTCTCCTGCGTGAGCGCGAACGCCGCCGGGGGGAACTCCGTCAAAAGGTGCAACTCGGCCTGGAACAGCTCGATCGCGGCGAGTGCGTGGAACTTGACGACGAGTCGCTTGGGAAGTTTCTCGATGAGATCGAGGACGAAGTCAACCGCGAGCTAGCACCGAGGACGACCGAAGGCCGATGAGCCGATATCGCATAGCTCGTGTGGCGCGGACCGACCTCAAAGAGATCTGCCACTACATCGCGCAGGACAAGCCTTCTGCGGCACGGCGATTGCGAAAAATCTTCACGAAGACCTTTCAGCTACTTGCCGCCCAGCCACTGATCGGCGAGTCCTGTGAAGAATACGGCAAGAACCTGCGGCGACTCACCGAGGGAAACTACGTCATCTTTTACCGACCCGCACCCGGTGGAATCGAAGTTGTTCGAGTGATTCACGGGGCACGAGATATCGACGAGCTTTTCTGGTGACGTAACCGCTTTCGTCAAATCTCCATTCGTGTTTGCAATTCTACAGGTTGTCGCACGTGACGATTTCTTTCGATCGCGGCCTCGATCACGAACCAGCAGATGATCGCGACGGCGAGAATCACCCAGCGCGGCGGGCACAGGTCGCCGAGCGACTTGGCGTAATTGGATCGGGGTCGCACGTAACCCAGCGTGGTGCCGGCTTCGGTCTTGCGTGATTGCGACGATTGTTGGCCGCTGAAAGAGCCAATGTGTTGGGCCGTGAGTCGTTTGCCGGCCAGCTCGCCGGCGATCATGCGGATCATCAGACGGTTCAGATGTTCGACTGTGTACTCCGGGACGTGCGGTTTCGCGTGCGGGTTTCCGACGCCGGAGTGGTCGGTGAGGAAGAGGTATTGGCCGAGCGTGAGAAACGCGGTCGTACGCATGACGAATTCGGCCTTGAGATCGACGCCGCTGGCGGCCACGGGGAAGACGCGCACGCCCTTCGATTTTAGAGCGAGCACGCCGTTCAGGGTTTGGCGAAGATGCTCGTCGTGTGGCGGTGCATCGCCCACGAGGAACATGACGCGGGCCGTATCGCGGTCGCGCCAGTTCAGTCGCCCCGCCTGTTCCAGGGCTAGGTGAACCGCTTCGGGATAATCGCCGCCGCCGGTCGCGCACTGTTCGGACAGCGTGCTGCGGAAATCTTCGAGCGACCCGGTGAAGTCGAATGTGCGAGTGACGTACTGGTCGCCCTGATCGCGGTAGACAATCAGGGCGTAGCGTTGATCGACGTTGGGAAACATGCGGTGGACTTCCGCGGCGATCGAATCGATTTCCACTTTCAGATACTCAAGTTCATCGCCCATGCTGCCGGTCGTGTCGATCACCAGGGCCAAGTCGAGCCGCTGCGGCAGTTTCGCCGCGGCTTGGTGCAACGTGACTTGCCACGGCCGCTGGCCGATTCGAAACATCTCGGAAACCGGGCGGCCGCCGTGTGGAGACGTAACCGAGACGAGGAATTCCTTGGCTGCCGGGTCCATTACTGCACTCGGCAGAAACATGGTCCGGCCGTCGCTCCCGGTGCTCCCTTCGAACAAGGCAGATTCCTGGAATAACTCGTCTCGCTCGCGGCGCTGCTGCGGATCGACCGCGCGGACCGTCACACGCGCGTCGCCGATCGGTTCGCCTTCATCGTTCCGCACCGCGATGATTACGCGATCGGCGATCGCCAGTCGCGGCAACAATTCGTGCGAATCCTGCTGCATGGCCAGCGCGAGGAATCGCCGGAATTCGTCGAATCGTTCGTTGTCGTCGAAACTGCCTGCCGTGAGCGTGCCGGATCGGACGTTGCGAGCGGCCCGCGCGACACGATCTCGCTCGGCCCGTCGCGATTCAGCGGGCGGCACGGTCGGCGGCCGATCGATCGGAGTGGCATCGACTCGCGGTTCTGAATACCCAGCATCCGATCCCGACATTGACTTCATGCCGGGGCTAGCTCGGTCCGCGGCCGGTTCCACCGCCGCGGCCGGCAAACTTGCCGTTGGAGCGAATTCCGGTGGTCGCGTCCATGCCTCGGACTTGGCGGCTGGACTGGGTGAATATGCGGGTCCCGCGCCCGGGCCGCCGCACCCATAGAAGCAATTCGCCAGCACGACGAGGCCCAAAACGAAAATCATTTTGCGCATGGTATCCTCCCGGTGAGAATCACTAAAAATGAAGGCAACAAGGCGACCGCGAGGAGGGTGATGAAGACCCTCCGTTTAGAACTGTACCGCGACACGCCTCCGCGTTTGCGACGTCCGCTCGTTCGTTCAGTCGTTAGATGCGCGATGGGCGAACATTATTCCCAAAAATCTTAGCCCGCGCGGTTCACTCGATCCCCATTTGGAGTACAATACCAGGCCGAAGCTGCAGCAGGACTCACCGACACCGCCACGCCAACCTTAAGCCGCATTCCGAGGGCTGCACTTTGGCCAACGCGAAAGAGTCAAACCAAGCGTCCGCTCTGCCGAGAAATACCAATGCTCTCGCCTTGGTCTGCGGCCTCATCGGGATCGCGTTGCAGGCGTCCCAGGCACTTGGTCAGACACAAGCGACCCCACCGGTCCATTTCGGCAACGACATCGTGCCGCTCTTTTCAAAGCTCGGCTGCAACTCGGGCGGTTGCCACGGCAAGGCATCGGGGCAGAACGGGTTCAAGCTGTCGGTGTTCGGCTTTGACCCGGCCGCCGATTTCGACGCGATCGTGAAAGAGGCCCGCGGCCGGCGCGTGTTCCCGGCCAGTCCGGAGCGGAGCCTGATCCTGCTCAAGCCCACGGCCCAAGTACCGCATGGCGGCGGCAAGCGGATGGATGTCCGGTCGCCCGATTACGAGGTGCTATTCCAATGGTTGCAGCAGGGCATGCCGATCGGCGACGACTCGGCCCCGAAGCTCGTCGGGTTGCAGGTCAGCCCGAGCGAGCGGGTGCTCGGTTTCGAGTCGGAGCAGCAGATTCTCGCAACCGCGAAGTATTCCGACGGAAGCCTGCGTGAGGTGACCGACGCGGCGAGCTACACGACCAACTCCGATATCGTGGCCGAGGTGATCGCTCCCGGTCTGGTACGGACGGGCAAGGTGCCAGGCGAGGCCGCGATCACCGTCAACTACATGGGCCAGGTCGCTGCCGTGCAAATCCAAGTGCCGCGGCCAAGCGCGCCCGACCCGTACCCGAAACTGCCCTCGAACAACCGAATCGACGAACTCGTCTGGGCGAAGCTCGAAAGGATGGGCATCGTCCCGTCGGACCCTGCCGACGACGCCACGTTCCTGCGGCGGCTCTTCATCGACGCGATCGGCACGCTACCCCAACCGGACGAAGTGCGATCGTTTCTTTCCGCCCCCCTCGCCCCGTCTGCGGGGAGAGGGGCCGGGGGTGAGGGGTCGGTGGACCTGGACAAACGCACCCGCGCGATCGACGCCGTGCTCGCCCGCGAGGAATACGCCGACTACTGGGCTCTGAAATGGGCCGACATTTTGCTGGTCGATCGCAACAAGCTCGGCGAACGTGGCGCGTACGAGTTTCACCGCTGGCTGCGCGACCAGTTCGCCCGCAACCGTCCGTACGACGAGTGGGTGCGCGAACTCGTGACGGCCACGGGCGACTCGGCAATGAATGGTCCGGCCAATTTCTATCGAGCGGTTCGGACGCCCGAAGATGTCACCAAGTCAGTGAGCCAGGCGTTTCTCGGCGTGCGACTCGAATGTGCTCAGTGCCACCATCACCCGTTCGACAAGTGGGCTCAGTCGGATTTCTACGGACTGGCCGGTTTCTTCAACGGATTGGAACGCAAGACGGCCGGCATACGCCGCGACCCGGCCGGGCAGGAGTTCATCATTTCTGAACTGGTCTTTCACGCCGGTATGCGCGAGACCCGAATCCCATACTTCAACACGCTCGTGACGACACGTGTGCTCGATGGGACCACGCCCGCGGAGATCGATCGCGGCGACCCGCGATCCGCGCTGGCCGACTGGATGACCGATCCCCAAAACCCGTGGTTCGCTCGACTGATCGCGAATCGACTGTGGAAACAGTTTCTGGGTCGCGGCCTCGTCGAACCGGAAGACGACCTGCGTTCCACCAGCCCGGCGACGAACGAACCCTTACTCGATTACCTCTCTGAACAAGTGGTCGCGAACCATTACGACCTCAAGGCCGTGATGCGGCTCATCCTGAACTCGCGCGTATATCAATTGTCCAGTGTCCCGAACGAAACCAACCGCGACGACACGCAGAATTTTTCACACTACTTTGTGAAGCGCCTGCCCGCCGAGGTGCTGCTCGACGCGATCAGCGACGTGACCGGCTCGCCCGAGCAATTCCCCGGCAAGCCGCCGGGCACACGAGCGATCGCACTATGGGACAACCGCCTGCCGTCCTATTTCCTCGAAATCTTCGGCCGCCCCGAACGCAACAGCCCGTGCGAGTGCGGCCGATCCAGCGAACCGACGATGGCCCAGGCCCTGCACCTGATGAACGCACCGGAAGTCACGGAAAAGATCACGAGCCCACACGGCCGCGTCAGCCGATTGCTGCAGAGCCAATCGCCCGACTACTTTTTCGTCGAAGAACTCTGTCTGGCCGCGCTTGGCCGGCTGCCGACAGATAAGGAAACCAAAGTCGGGAAGGAATTCTTCGCCAAAGAACCGCGTCAGCAAGCGGCCGAGGATTTCCTGTGGACGTTGCTTAACTCGTACGACTTTGTGTTTGTGAAATGAACTGTTTCGAAAACTGCGGGAAACTCGGTAGAATACGCGACGGCAAATGAGTGGTCTCTAACCAAGCCGAGGGCACCCGATGACCGTGAAGGAATCAATTGACGAGGTCGTGCAATCGTTGCCAGAGGATCGCCTGCGCGATCTACTTGATTTCGCGCAGTTCCTTAGCTGGCGGGGCGAGCGCGACGACTGGCGGCGATTCGGGCAGGCTCAGTTTGCCAAGGCCTACGGACCGAATGAGCCGGAATACACCGAAGCAGACTTGGAGTTGAAGACCAACCCGTGAAACCAGGAGACGTGGTGCTCGTGCGTATGCCGGTGACCGGCGGCGGGCCGCCCAAACTTCGGCCGGCGTTGTTGCTGTCGGTTCTACAAAAGTAGGGTCAAACAAAGCAGGAGCCTAGCAATGCTTCCAGCCTTCTGTGACGGCGTAAGCCGGCGTGAGTTTGTCAGAGTCGGATCGCTGGCCGGGTTGAGCCTGGCGGAATTCTTCCGCTTGCAAAACGCGGGCGCGTCCGAGCGCGGTGATGAGGGCGGCAGTCGATCGCCAGCAAAGAAAGATGTGAATTGCATCTTCATCTTCATGCTCGGCGGCATGTCGCACCACGACACGTTCGATCTGAAGCCCGAGGCGCCGGCGGAGATTCGCGGGGACTTCAACCCGATCAGCTCGGCGGTGCCGGGGATTCAAGTTTCGGAAATCGTGCCCGACATCGCGAAGGTCACCGACAAGCTGGCGATCCTGCGTGGCATGACGCACGGCGATTCGGACCACGGGCGCGGCTACCACATCATGATGACCGGGGCCAAGCCCGGCGTCGGCGACTTCAACGGCAAGAAGAACAACAACCAGCACCCGTCGTTTGGTTCGATGGTAGCCAAGATCGGTCGCCACGGCGGTTCGCTGCCACCTTACATTTCGGTGCCCAACCTGCTGAATAGCGGCGGACCGGCATTCCTGGGAGCGAGTTATTCGCCGTTCGTCATCGAATCCGACCCGGCCTCGCCCGAGTTCTCCGTGCGCGATATTTCGCTACCGGCCGAGATCACCAGCGACCGCAACGCGCGGCGGCAGGCGGCGCTGCGCGAAGTGAACCGCTTCGAAGGCCGCGTCGAAGAAATTGACAAAAACGTGCAGGCGCTCGACACGTTCTATCAAAAGGCCTACAGCCTGATGACCTCGCAGAAGGCGAAAGAGGCGTTCGACATTCGCCGCGAGGACGATTCGCTGCGCGAAGCGTACGGCATGACGAGCTTGGGTCAGTGCTGCCTGCTTGGGCGCCGGCTGGTCGAAGCCGGCTGCCGGTTCGTCACGATCGAAAACGGCCACTGGGACACGCACCGCAAGAATACCGAAGGCCTCCGCGACCTGCTCGTGCCGAGCTTCAACCAGGCGCTGCCCGCGCTCATCCGAGACCTCGCCGTGCGCGGCCTGCTCGATTCAACGCTCGTCGTCGTCTCGACCGAATTCGGCCGCACCCCGCGCATCAACCAACTCGCCGGCCGCGACCACTGGCCCGGCGCGTTTTCGACCGTCATGGCCGGCGGCGGCCTCAAAGTCGGCCAGGTCATCGGCGCGACCGACAAGCAGGGCGCTTCGGTCACCGACCGGCCAATCACGCCTAACGACATGGCAGCCACGATCCTGACGTCGCTCGGCGTCGATCCGCACACGATTATCCACACGTCGCTCGGCCGCCCGATCGAACTCGTCAGCGGCGGTCAAGCGATCGACGAACTGATTTGAAGCGGAGGCATCGCTCGTGGCGAACCAGCCGCCGCTCAAATCGCTGCATCTTGACAGTTCGCTCAGCCCGGCAAAGATCGCTCAGTTTGGAAAGTGGTCAACGCAGAAACTGATCGATTCACTGAAACCGGGTAACCCAGGAGCATTGAAGACGCGGCCTGACGGTACAATGTTGGAAGGACACCATCGAATCAAAGTGCTGCGCGATCGCAGCGTCGATGTCGATTCGCTCGAACGTGAAATCGTCCAACAGGAACAGATCTGAATACCGCGAGGTAGCCGATGAAGTCCGAAATCTATTGGATCAATGGGCCTTGGCCGGGCCGGCTGGCAATAATGTCCCGCCCGCGCAGCGGCGACTGGCTGCAGGACGAGATCAAGGCATGGAAGGCAGAGGGCGTTGAGGTCGTCGTCTCGCTGCTGGATGATGAAGAGATTAAGGAGTTGGGCTTGGCTGAAGAGCCGGAGATCGTCTCGCACACGGGAATGGAGTTCATCGCGTTCCCGATCCGAGACCGGGAGGTTCCCGAAAGTAGCAGGTCAACCGAGGACCTCTTGCGAAAACTCGAAAATGCTTTGTCGGATGGCCGCCGAGTGGCCGTTCACTGTCGCGCCGGAATCGGCCGGTCTGCCATAATCGCTGCGTCACTTGTGGCGCTCAGCGGGTCGGACGTCGGCTCCGCATTCAAAGTGATCGCGGAGGCCCGAGGCTGTTCGGTGCCGGACACGCCTGAGCAACAAAACTGGGTGGAACGGTTCGTTCGTGATATCGCCACGCCGACACGCTAAACGTATTGGAGCGAGGCCAACCATGCGACGCATCGCCTTCATTTGCTTCGTTGCCGTCTGGCATGCGTTTGCATTCCCGGCGGCGGCCCAGCCGGTTCCGTCGCGTGAGCCGTCGAGTACTCACATGTTTCCGGCGGGCGGGCGTCGCGGAACGACGATCAATTTGCTGATCGGAGGCGAGTGCATTCCGCCGGAGACGGGTTTTCGGATTTGGGGCGATGGGCTAAGCGCACCGATGCTGCTGGGGCCGAAGCGGCTGGCAAAGATCGAGCCGTCGCCGCGGCGGGATCCGCGCGAGACGCCGATCTCGTATCCGAAGGAGTGGGAATCGACGATCGAGATCGCGGCCGACGCGCCGCTCGGTCCGGCGATGTGGCGGCTCACGTGTGCGCGCGGCGGAACCGGCACGCGGCCGTTCACCGTCGGCGACCTGCCGGAGTTCATCGAGACGGAGTCGAACTCGCTGCCGGAACGGGCCGAGCGCGTGGAATTGCCGATCACGATCAATGGTCGGATCGCCGGGGAAAGCGACCTCGATTACTTTGTTTTTCATGCCGCAGCCGGCGTGGTGGTGATCGTTGACGTCGTGGCCGCGCGGTTCGGTTCGCCATTCGATCCAGTGGTCGAGATCACCGACGCGGCGGGCCGGCGAATCGCGGCCGAGGAGCTTCATGTCGGCAGCGATCCGGTGCTTGCCTTTCGCGCGCCGGCCGATGGCGATTATCGGCTTCTCGTTTCGAACGTGAGCTTCCACGGCAGCCCGGCCCACGTGTACCGCGTCACGCTCACATCGGTCACTCTCGCGGACTCGACGACGTCCAGCTTGCGGACGGAGTTGCTTGACCGGGGCCTCGTGCCAAGCATTTCGCCAAAATCGAACCCAGAGTCAGGGTGGCTGGGGTCGAGTCTTCGAGCCCCCAGCCTCGTGGACCAGCAACGCCTGGGGGCTCGAAGACTCGACCCCAGGCACCCCGCGGGAGGCGCGCCGAACTCCGGCCCGGCGACGCTCGAACTGCCGACAACGATCCACGGTCGATTCGCAACCGCGGCAGACCAGAGTGAGTTTCGATTTCGCGCTGTGGCAGGTCAGTCGTACACGATCGCGTGTAGCGCGTACCCGGCCGGCATGCCGACGCTGCCGGTGGTCGCCGTGCTCGACGCGGATGGAAAAGTTGTGGCCGAATCGAAGAGCGTGGAGTCGCCGGACCGCGAGTGCTGGCTCGACTGGCGTTCGCCGGCCGACGGTGAATATCGGCTGCGGCTCCGCGACGTGCAACACGGCGTGCGTGGCGGGCCGGAATTCGGCTACGAACTCGCAGTGCGATCTGCCGGCCCGGACTTTTCGCTGCGACTCGCGAGCGACTTCGTGAACGTCGTCCAGGGCGCGCGCTCCGAGTTGTCCGTGGCGATCCGTCGTTCCGGCGGCTTCGCGGGTCCCATCGAACTCGCGGTCGATGGTCTGCCGGACGGTGTCCGAGCGGAGCCGGCGCAGATCGCGGCGAACCAGAACTCCGGCAAGCTCGTGCTCATCGCCAACGACGACGCGCGGCCGACCGACGCGACTTTGCGAGTGCTTGGCCGGACACGCGAGGGTGAATCAACGATCGAGCGCGTCGCTGTGGGGCCGCACCTCGGCCGCGACCCGCAGGGCGTCAGCGTTGGATCGCCGACGACCGAGCGAATCTGCCTTACCGTGCAACACAAGCCGGTGTTTCGCCTGCACTGTCTGGAGGCCTACCAGTACGCCCATCGCGGCACGATCTATCCGTACGCGATGCAGGTCGAGCGACTCGACGGCTTCGACGGCGAGATCACCGTCCAGGTCGGCGACCGCCAAAGCCGCGACCTCGATGGTATCGAGTTTGTCGAGACGAAGATTCCGCCCGGCGTCACTGACTTCAAAGCGCCGATCTATTTCCCGGAAACCATGCACATCAATGCGTTCGGCCAATGCCAGACGTACACGCAAGCGTACGCCCACTTCACCGACAAGTGGGGCCAGCGGCAATCGACCCTCGTCGTGTCCGAGAAACGCAACATCGTCCGCACGCTGCCGCTGGTCGTGAAGCTCACCGCCGTGGACAAGCGACTTGTCGCCCGGCCCGGCGAGACGGTGATCTGCACGCTGCAGCTCGATCGCACGAGCAATTTCACCGGACCGATGGATATCGAGTTGGTCGAGCCGCCGCCGGGGAGCGGATTCGCCGCGAAGCCGGCACGCATCGAGGCGGGTCAGTCGGCGATTGAGGTTCCGCTTGCGATCGAACAGGGCGTGTCGCGTGGATCACCGCCGTTTCTTAAGTTCCGCGCTCGCGGCCAGCTCACCGGCGACGTAATCGTCGTGAGCGAGGCGACGATTCCAGTGCAATTCGAGTGACGGAGACTCGCTGTGCCGGAGCGACGCGTCGTCCTGCTCGGTGCCAGCAATCTAACGCGCGGCGTATCGACCGTCGTCGAGACCGCTCGACGCATCTGGGGCCGGCCGCTCGATGTGTGGGCGGCGTTCGGGCACGGCCGCTCGTACGGCATGGCCAGCCGCGTGCTCGGCCGCGACCTGCCGGGAATCGTCCAGTGCGGACTGTGGTCGACACTGGCCCGTTCGCCCACGGTGCCGACCGCGTCGCTCATCACCGACATCGGCAACGACATCGTCTACGGGGCATCGGTTGCGGACATTCTCGGATGGGTGCAGTTTTGCGTCGAGCAACTTCTGCGAGTACACGCCCGCATCGTGATGACGCAGTTGCCGCTGCAAACGGTGCGAACCATCTCCGAGCGACGGTATCGGCTCTTTCGCAGCATTCTGTTTCCATCCAGCCGATTGCCGCTGGCAGCCGTCGTCGACCGAGCGGTCGAACTGAACGAGCGACTCGGCGACCTGTGCGCGCGGCTTGCAATCACGTTCGTCGAGCCGCGGCCGCAGTGGTACGGCTTCGACCCGATTCACATCCGCATGTGGCACTGGCCGAGGGCTTGGCTCGAGATTCTCTCGCCGTGGTCCGCAGGCGGTCCGAAGCCCGCCCCAGCGCGCGGATCGGTTCGACGCTGGCTGATGCTGCGCATGATGGCGCCGGAGCGGCGCTGGTTTTTCGGTTTCGAGCAACGCCGCCGGCAGCCGGCGGGGCGATTGCCCGACGGAACCATCGTATCTTTATTCTGAACCGGCTCGCGGCGCGGGAACTTTTCAGCGGCCGGCTCGTCTATTACTGCGGCGTCGCGAGATCGGGAACTCTGGCGTGCCGACGCCGGTCTCGAATAGCATCTCAACCGTTGGCTGTCAGGGTCGTCTCTCGTTCGGCCCGGGCGTTCGGGTGTGACCAGAGACTTCCACAAGTCGCCGAGGAAATCATGAAACGCAATTCGTCGCACGTCTTGCTGATACTGTCGGTTTTTTCATTGAGTGTTCTTGCCATCCTTCGTGCCGCGGACGACGTGCCGTCCGACGCGCTTCGCCAAGCGGCCCGCAAGGCCCACGACGCGGGCAACTTCAAAGATGCGTACGACAGTTACCGCAA
>Ga0247727_10001874_pt1 | contig 48914 bp, 48 predicted proteins | sample WisWelCaveWW1625_FD_202498 | JGI IMG/M metagenome (GOLD analysis project Ga0247727, IMG submission 202498) | Biofilm microbial communities from Wishing Well Cave, Virginia, United States - WW16-25 | ecosystem: Environmental > Aquatic > Deep subsurface > Groundwater > Cave microbial mat | place...
GTTAGCGCTTACCTGACTTACCTCGACACCGACGATGTCCTTTATCGCGACCGCGGCATGGTGCTGCAAACCCAAGCAGCCACCGAATACGATCTGGCGCGCACCCGCGGAGCCGCATAGCTGCGCCCATCGTGCGACGCAGTGCGGCACACTGGCACCCGTCGCGCTGATGGACGTTGCCGCTTTCGATTACGAGCTGCCGCCGGACCTCATCGCTCAGGAGCCGCACCGCCCGCGCGACCACTCTCGCTTGCTGGTGGTCCGGCGGGCGGGCGGAGCATTCGAACATCGTCGCTTCTTCGAGCTCGAAGAACTGCTGCGACCCGGAGACATGCTGGTGCTCAACAACACCCGCGTAATCCGGGCGCGGCTGCTTGGCCGGCGCGAATCCGGCGGACGGGTGGAGTTGCTGCTGCTCAAGCCGCTTGGCGACGGACGTTGGGAAGCACTTATCAAACCCGGGCGAGCCGGGCGGATGAAGTCACGCGTCCATTTTGACGGAATTGCCGAGGCCGAGATTATCAGTTCGACGGAATATGGAGGACGCCTCGTGCAGTTTAGCGGGTTGCTGCCCGAAGCCGGTCTGTTGGATCGAATCGGCCAAGTGCCCACCCCTCCGTACATCACGCGGCCGGTCGATGATTCCGCGGACTATCAAACCGTTTATGCCCAGCACGATGGCTCCGCCGCCGCGCCGACCGCCGGATTTCATTTCACTCAACAGTTACTGGAGCGACTCCGGCAGCGCGGCGTCGAGCAGCGCTTTGTGACGCTTCACGTCGGTCTCGATACTTTTAGGCCGATCAAGTCGGAACGGCTCGAAGAGCACGACATGCACTCCGAACATTTCACGGTTCCGGTCGAAACAGCCGCGGCGATTCGTGCAACCCGTGTGCGAGGCGGACGGGTCGTCGCCGTTGGAACGACGACGGTGCGAGCACTGGAGTCCGCGGCGCAATCCGGGGAGGTGTCCGCCGGCTGCGGTTGGACTCGCCTGTTCATTCGCCCAGGTTATGTGTTTCGCGGATTCGATGCGCTGCTCACAAATTTCCATTTGCCCCGCTCGACCCTGCTGGTCCTGGTGAGTGCCTTGGCTGGACGCGAGCGTATCCTGGCCGCCTATCGCGAGGCCATCGAAATGCGCTATCGGTTTTACAGCTTCGGAGACGCGATGCTCATCGCATGAACGAACGTGAATACCGGGAAATGTTCACGCTGGAGGACACCTACTGGTGGTTCGTGGGCCGACGGGCCATCATCCGACGTTTGCTGCGCCAATTGCCCGGCGGCGGCGAGCATCGGCGAGTTCTGGACCTGGGTTGCGGAACCGGCGCCAATGCGCTGATGTTCACCGAATTCGGATCCGTGATCGGTCTCGATGTTGGCTCCGAAGCGTTGCGACTTGCGGCCACGCGGCCAAGCGCGGCCTGGTTGACCGAGGGCGTCGCCACTCGGCTCCCATTCCGCAGCCAGACCTTTGACCTGGTGGCGTGTCTCGACGTGCTGGAGCACGTCGCCGACGACCTCGGCGCGTTGCGCGAGACGCGCCGAGTGCTAAAGCAGAACGGACGACTGGTTATGACCGTGCCAGCCTTCTCCTGGCTTTGGAGTGAACATGACGAAGCATTGGGCCACTTCCGACGATATTCGCACGGCGAGTTGCTACGCGTTCTACGATCGGCCGGTTTGCTGCCGGAACTGACGAACTATGCCATCTGCCTGCCGTTAATTCCGGCCGTAATCTTGAGGCTCATGCAGAATCTGGTTCGACGACCCGAGCGAGGCGCGCAAACCAAGCACTTGCTGCTGCCCCCGTCCCTGAACCGCCTGCTCGTCCGGTATCTCGAATTCGAGGGGCGCTGGGTTCATCGCCATCGACTTCCCTTCGGGGTTTCACTGGTGGCATTGGCAGGACCGGCTGAACAACTTGACACCACACCGCCAATACCATAAAATGCTGAGAGCCTTGCGCACACACTTTACCATTCACTCTCTCCGCGGCCGTCGGCGATTCCTCCCCGCGCTCATCGTGGGAATGGGGCTGGTCGTTCCGTCGCTACCGCGCGTTCACGCGATCGTCACCGAATCCAAAGTTACACGTTTGACGCGCGAGCCTGAAACCGACGCGCAGGCCACCTGGGCGCCGGAGGGCAAGCGAATCGCGTTTGTCTCGAGCCGTGGTGGTTCTCGCAGTTTGTGGCTCTCCCACCTCGGCGAAAGTTCTGCGCCCGAACTGCTAATTCCCGGCTTGGGCGAGAACGAGTTTATCGACGGTCCCGATTGGTCGCGCGATGGCAAACGGATCGTGTATTCATCCAACCGCGGCAACAGCCCAGTTCCCAAGCTCTGGGTATTCGAGTTGGCTACCAAAGCCCACACCCGACTTACCACCAACGGTTCCATCGACTGGATGCCGACCTGGTCGCCCGACGGTCGCCACCTTGCTTTCGTTTCCGATCGCAGTGGGCTGGATTGCCTCTGGACGATTCGCTCCGACGGCAAGGAACTTCGGCGCGTGATCGACCAGGCCTGGAATCCAACCTGGTCGCCGGAGGGAGATTGGATCGCGTTCCAAAGCCTGCAGCCGGGCCGCGAAGGACTGATGGTCGCGCGTCCCGATGGAACACAGCAGGCGCTGATTCTGCCCGGGGGAACCGAAGCCACCTGGTCGCCGGATGGCCGGCGACTGATTGTGGTAGTCCGCAAAGGCAATGAGCGCCAGTTGTGGATCGTCAACCGGGACGGCTCGAATGCACGCCACCTGTCGATGCCCGGAACCGGCATTGCAAACCCCGCCTGGTCGCCGGAAGGTGCCCAGGTGGTCTACGATCAGACCGTTGCCAACAATCGCGACCTGTACGTGCTGGAACTGAAACGGACATTGCCCAGCGTGCAACTGGAGTTGCCCGAGTTGAGTTCAGTGAGGACCAGGCTACCGACGGCGCTGCGCATTGTGGGCACGGCCGGCGCCGGCGCCAGGCGGCTGGCGCTGGAATTCGGGGGGGGCGTGGATCCGCGGCTATGGACGCCGATTCGTGCCTTTCAGGAAACGCTGGCCGGGGGGGGGCTGCAAATTGTCGCCGACTGGGAATTGAAGGGTCTCGGCGGACATCACGTGGTGCGATGCACCGCCACCGACGAGGAGGGCGACACCGCTACCGCGATCGTGAAAGTCGTGCTGCCCAGTGATTTTGGCGTAAAGTTTCTCAAGACCGATACGCCCGCGGTGATCGTCGCGGACCAGTTCTATGAAGTGCCGTTGTCGCTTGAAAACACCGGCGCGATGACCTGGTTGGAGAGCGGACGTTACGCGGTCACCGCGTGTTATCGCTGGATTGGCACGAACGGCGACGTGGTTGTCAAGCAGGGCCTGCGGACGCGCATTCCGCAATCACTCGTGCAAGGCGAAAAGGCCGACCTGCTTGCGCGGCTGCAAGCTCCCAAAACTCCGGGTTTTTACCTGCTCGAATGGGACTTGCTCCAGGGCGAGACCCTCTGGTTCTCGGAGCAACACACGTTAACGGAGCGTGTCGCCGTGGAGGTGGTGGTGCCGCTCAGCGCCGATTTCCTGGGTTCCACCACGCCAGCTCGTATGACCCCCGGCCAGCAGTACAGCGTTGAATTGATGATTCGCAACAACGGCGCCTCGGCGTGGTCGTCTGCGGGCGCAGCGCGGATCGCGGTCGCCTATCGCTGGTTTTCCGACGCAGCCGCGGCGCTGGACGATCGTCCGATCGTTACCTCGCTGCCCGCCTCGATAGCGGCGGGACAGACGGCGACTCTCACTGCCCGCGTGCAGGCGCCTACGGTCCCCGGGCACTACGAGCTGCGGTGGGATTTGCTGACGGGACCGACCTGGTTTGCCGAACTCGGTTCGCGCACCCTGAACCTTCCGGTGCGGGTGGAGCCGCTCTTTGGCTTTCAGTTTGTCGAACACAACACGCCCACCAGCATGGTGCCCGGCGACACCTATGTCGTGGCTCTCCGGCTGCGCAACCTGGGTTCCGTGCGCTGGGCGCCGGGCACTGAGAATGCGGTGCGCGTCGGCTATCGCTGGCGCGAAGACGGGGGGCAAGTTCATCCACAACAACCGTTGTTCGCCGAATTGGCGAATGACGTGGCCTCGGGACAAGTCGTGGGAGTTTCAGCGCGCGTCCAGGCGCCGGCCCGCGCGGGGAGTTACACGCTCGAATGGGATGTGCAGCAGGGCGAAGGCTGGCTCAGCGAGCAGGGTTCGAAGCCGCTGGCGAGTTCTATCGTGGTTGCCCGCCAGCAATACAGTCCCCGCTACGGAGCCGACCGCCATCCGTCCACGATGAACGTCGGGACCGCATACACCATCCGCCTCCAGTTGCGCAATGACGGACTGTTGACCTGGTCCCCGCTCGGACGACATCCGGTTAAACTGGGATACCATTGGCTTGATAGTGCCGGCCGAAGCCTTAAGCTGGAAACCGTCGCCGCGGTCTTGCCGGACCCGGTGCCGTTGGGTGGATCCACGGCGGTCAATGCACGAGTCCTGGCGCCGACGCGACCGGGCAGTTACACATTGCAATGGGACTTGCTCCATGAGGGCCAGGCCTGGTTCAGCGAGCGGGGCGCCACCACTCTGAACGTCCCGATCGTGGTCGAACCGATCTATCAAGCCCGTTTCCTGACGCACGACACCCCACTGGCGATGGTGAAGGGACAAACCTATACGGTTCAGCTTCGCCTGCGTAACGAAGGCACGCTACCCTGGACCGCCAAGAGCGGAGTCCGGTTGCAGCTGTCGTATCGCTGGTTCAATGAAAAAGGCGCCGCGGTCATTCTCAAGGGACTGGTGACCGACTTGCCGCACGACGTGGAGAAGGGCGACACCGTGGACGTGATTGCCCAGATTCAGGGACCGGAAGTTCCGGGCCACTTCACCCTTCGATGGGACCTCACGCACGGCGGGTTGATCTGGTTCGCAGACAAAGCCTCCGCGGCGTTGGAAATCAAAGTTCAGGTTAGGTAGTTGAGGGCCTCCGCCTCGCTGCGACCACAGGTGTCGGTCGTTGTCCCGATGTTTAATGAACAAGAAAATGTCGCGGACACTGTGACCAATCTGCACGCCGCCCTGCAAGGATTGGGCACGTACGAAATCGTGCTGGTTAACGATGGTAGCACCGACCAAACCGAGTCGGTGGCGCGCGCGATTGCCGCGGAAGATGACGCGGTAACTGTGGTCTCGTATCATCCCAATGCCGGGCGCGGGAAAGCCCTGCGATCCGGTCTCGCAGCCGCGCGCGGCGAGATCATCGCTTCCACCGAAGCCGATCTAAGTTGGGGCGGTGACATTCTCCAACGGATGACGCGCGCGCTGAACGAGCAACCCGGCGCCGATTTGGTGGTTGCCTCACCGTATCGACCCGGTGGAAGGCTGGAATCCGTGCCGTGGCTCCGGGGACAAATCAGCCGACTGGGCAACCGCGTTCTCTGCTACTTCATGCCGGGCGACCTGACCATGCGCACCGGCATGACCCGCGCGTATCGCCGCTCGGTCATTGAGGCACTGGAGCTCGAATCCGACGGCAAGGAAATCCATATCGAGATTCTCTCCAAAGCGTACGCGCTCGGATACCGTGCCATTGAGATCTCCGCCACGCTCAGCGGCCGGAAGAAGGGCAAGTCAAAGTTCAAGTTCAAAGCCACCGCGCTCTCGCACCTCGCGCATTCGTTCCACGAGAAACCGATGATGCTGTTTGGCGTTGCCGGTTTAGGGCTGCTACTGATCGGCGCTTTGATCGGTGGATTTCTTGCGTTTCAATTGCTGTTCCAACATCATTTTCATCTCGACCGTCCTTTCACCGTCCTGTTGTTGCTCTGTGTGCTGGCCGGTTTGCAAATGCTGGGATTTGGCTTCCTCGGAACCCAGCTTGTGCTCCTGCGCAAGGAGCTTTATCGCATTCAGCGCATGATCCGCCGCAGCGAACGCGACGAGGCGTGAACGCCATTGCGCGTGCTCTTCGTTACCAGCACCTTTCCCGACTTCGTTGGCAGCCCGCGCGGCACGTTCATCAGCGGCCTGGCCGAAGCGCTGGTCGAGCGCGGCCTCGAAGTTGCCGTGGTGACACCGCAGATGCTAAAGGAAAGTTCGACCTACGAAACCTGGGCCGGTGGGATTCCCGTGACCAGGTTTGCGTTCGGCACGGAAGGCCGCCAGCTCGCGACGTATGAGCAAGTTCCGAAAGCCCTGATGATGCGTTATCTAACTAACGGCTTGAAGGTGACGCAACGGGCGATAACCGCGTGGCATCCTGACCTCATTCATGGTCATTGGATCATCCCCACCGGTCTGATTGCTGCTTGGGCCGGCAGCAAGGCGCGCAAGCCCGTGGTATTGTCGGCCCACGGCAGTGATGTGCTGGTATGGGCCAACAAGGGCGGCATCTTTCGGCGCCTTTGTCAGTGGACGCTGCGGCGCTCCCGTCAGTGTTCGGTCAATAGCCAGCCGATGCAGGATGCCGTCGCGCAACTGGGAATGTCGGCGAATTTCGCACCGATCATCTATGAGTTGGGCGTGGACGCCCAGCGATTCCATCCGCGCAACGATGGCTCCGCCTGGCGTTCGAGCATGGGCGCGGCGAGGGACGACCTTGTGGTGCTCTCTGTCGGTCATCTCGTTGCGAGGAAGGGCGCGGACATCTTGTTGCAGGCGGCGGCGCATATCGCGCCGGACACTCCGTGCTTGCGAATCGCAATCGCCGGTGACGGTCCGGAGCGCGCGCGGCTGGAACGCCTGGCGCGCGACGAAGGAATCGCTGACCGCACGACCTTCCTGGGCGCCGTGCGGCATGCAAGCGTCCATGAGCTATACGCGGGATGTGACATCTTTGCTCTCACCTCCCGCAGCGAGGGGATGGGCATTGTCTTGCTCGAAGCCATGGCGAGTGGGAAACCGGTCGTTGCCACTCGTGTCGACGGCATTCCTGACATTGTGCAGGACGAAGCCACCGGCCTCCTGGCGTCGAACGAAGATGTTTTCAGCCTCGCGCGCCAGTTGGCGCGGCTGTGCGCTGACCCGGATCTGCGGCGGCACCTTGGACTTCGAGGCCGCGCCGTGATCGAGGAACGCTTTCTACCCGGACAGCAAATCGAACGAGTTATCGCCATGTACGAGGCGGTGTTGGCGTGAACTCCGAACCCATCACGACTCGGCGACGACGCAGCCAATGGCTTAATGTCGTTATCTCGCTGGCGATTTTCGTCTGGCTCTTGCGCCAGATACCGTTGGAGGAATTGCAGACCGGTCTGCGCCGCGCCGATTGGCAGCTGCTGTTGCTGGGAGTGTGTTTCATCGGCATTGGCCTCGTCCTACGCGCCTGGCGTTGGCAGTTGTTCGTCAACAAGGCTCAGCGCGTCATGACTTTCGGCGACGCGATCGTGCTGACCTTCATCGGGTGCGCACTCAACGTTCTGCTGCCCGCGAGCATGGGCGATGTCGCGAAATCGTACTACGCGTATCGCCGCATCGGCAACAAGGAAGTGATGCTTTCCTCCAGCCTGATGGACAAAGCCATGGGAATGCTAGCCGGGTTTGTGGCCGGTTTCCCCCTGGCCGGATGGTTGCAACTGTGGCCGTATTTCTGGTTGGGCCTGGGACTCAGCATGCTCCTCACGATCATCCTGTTTTTCCCCCGTGTGCTGCCCTGGCGCTTGCTGAGCTGGCTGGCCGAACGCGTGGGGAAGCAGTTCGATCACTCCCAATTGGTGGCAGCGGCCACACTTAGCCCCGCATTGTGGGGAGCTTCGTTCGTACTCTCAGTGCTGGCCTGGGTTTGCACTTATGTTCAGTTCTGGCTGGCCTTTCTTGCCTTCGGAGGGAACCTGGGCTTGGGCCATGTTTTCGCGCTGACCCCGGTAGTCATGCTAACCAAGCTCATTCCGTTTACCCTCGATGGGTTGGGGCCGCAGGAGGCAGTGAGCGTGTCGCTCTTCCTGCATCAAGCCGGAGTCGCCAAGACCGTGACACTGCTCGCAACGCTGGCTACGCGCGCCATCACCAGTTGGCTGCCGGCGATCATCGGTCTCTTGCTGATGCTGCAGCAGAACCGCTACCTGCGCTTCTCCTCCTCCTCACCAGATCTCGCGGGGCTGCCCTCGACCGAGCCGCCGGCGCCATGACCATGCAGGGCTACGTCGCCCTGTTCCTGCTCGCGCTGGCGACTCTAAGTCTCACCACCGCGTTGCTGGCCACGCGGGCTTTGAGCCACCGGGACGACGACCTCCCCGACGAGCCGCACCGGCGCCGACGATTTGGTTTTCTCGTGCTGGGCGTGTTGATGCTGTTGGTGGTGATCAATCTCTGCCAGCTCTCGATTCGGCGACACCAGTTGTTCCTGACGTTCGGATACGACCTGGCCATCATGGATCAAACGGTCTGGAACACCGCACACGGCCGCTGGCTGCAGTATTCGGAACGGGGCGAACTCGTCAGCCGCCCGGCGCGGGGTCGCATGGAGCTGCTCTATTTGCCGGTGGCCCTGCTGTATCGCCTACGACCCGGGCCGGAGACCCTGTTGGTGATCCAGGCGGTCGCGCTCGTCCTGGGAGCAGCGCCGTTGTTTGAACTGGCTCGGCGACGCAGCGGCAACTCGATCTTCGCGGCGACGGCAGGCGCGGCCTATTTGCTGCATCCAGGACTACTGGGGACCAGCCAGCACTCGTTTCATGCCACCTCGCTCGCGGTTCCGCTGCTCCTCACCACCTGGCTATGGATCGAGACCGAACGCTATCGATTGGCGTTCGTTGGCGCTCTGCTCACTTTGGCCTGCCGGGAAGACCTCGGAGTGGTCATCGCTCCGATCGGGGTGTATCTTGCTGTCGTCCGTCGGCAACGTTTGTTTGGGGGGGGGCTTGCGGTTATCGGAGTCGCATGGATCGTGGGAACCATGGCGCTGCTGCCTCGACTGAGCGGAGTGAACGCCGGAGTCAGCGAGCCCACGCTCAATCCCATGTTCGGTCGGTTGGCGCTGGGCGCGCTGGGCATGGTCAAGTTCTACCTAAAGCATCCGCTGGAGATTCCCACCAGCCTCTTCACCCACCACAACGCATTCTTCCTGGCGACACTGTTGGGTCCCCTGGCTTTCCTGCCGCTGTTGGCGCCGCGCGCGTTAGCGGTGGTCCTACCGACACTGCTGTTCTACTTGCTCAGCGGCTGGATCGAAATGACTCAAGTTGACAAACACTACACGGCCAACCTGCTGCCCACGTTGGCTGGCGCTACGGTGCTGGGTGCGGAGGCGGTGCGACGGCTCGGAAACCGTCGCGTTTGGTGGGCGATGTCCATTCATCTGGTTTTGATGACGGCGGTGTTTGCCTGGCTACCGGAGACCCGCTTCCGGTGGACGCAAGGCGCGTATTGGTCCCCGCCCCATCAGTCAGCGTTGGAGGCAGCCGTGCAGCGCATTCCAGCCGAGGCCGCCGTCATCGCATCGCAGCACCTTGCGCCCCATGTCGCAGGGCGCCAACGGCTCGACATGTGGGAAACGGGTGCCTTTGCGTCAGCGGACACCGCGCTGTTCGACGGTCTGGGACCGTTGCTCTGGCGTGGCTGGTTTGCCCCGGAGAATCCCACCGAGCCAGCGCGTCTCGTCCCCTACCCGCTGGAACTGCTGCGTGATGAGCGCTGGCGCGTCGATTGGTCGCGCGATTGCGTAACGGTGCTGCGCCGCGATTCCCCCGACGCAACCGCGCGCCGCCAATCACTACTTGAGTTGTTTCGCCCGCTGCCGCTCGAACCACTGGACTCACCGATCGGGCTCATCGGGTTTGGCGTCGCAACCCGTCACTCCGCGTTCGGAAGAATCTATCGCTTGCGAATGAACTGGCGCGGCGACTCTGCCCGCTCGAACATTGCGCTGGTACTTCGCGATGGCGAGCGGCGCTTTGCGCTCGCTCACCAACCAGCCCATGGTCTGCTGTCCGGCCGGGAAAGGCCATTCGGCGAGGAGCTGATCGTGCATCTGCCGCTCAGCGTCGCTCCGCATTGGCAGTTCGGAATCGGCGAACTGTCTGCGCCGGCGGAGGCGGGCGCCTTGGTCGCAGCCGGCGGCCTGCGGCGCGTACATTGGCTGAACGTAACGGTGAGTGAAGGCGCCTCATGATTGCGCGTGCCTGCTGCGTGTGCGGAAGTCAGGAGATTCGGCCGCTGCTGGTCGACCATCAGGTGCCGGTCGGTCGGTGCGCCGAGTGTGGCTTCATCTACTGCGTGAGAGTTCCGGAAGCGGCAGCGCTGGCAATACACTACACCGAGTCCTATGCTGACGCCGACGGCTGGCTGCGCGAAATGCAGTTCAATCGCCAGTTGATCTTCCCGCTGGGCCTTGAGCAGTTGCGCCAGCTCGGAGCCGCCGGGCGACTGCTCGATGTCGGGTGTTCCGTGGGACTGTTTCTGGTGGCTGCGCGTGACGCGGGGTTCGAAGTGCGGGGGGTTGAACTGTCGCCGGCCCCGGCCCGCTTCGCCCGCGAGCATTTTGGACTTGAAGTCTTCACCGGAACACTCCGCGAGTCGCCACTTGAACCTGCCTCGTTTGAGGTAGTCACGCTCTGGGATGTGCTCGAACACTTGCCGGATCCACGCGCGGCGCTCAGTGATATCGCGTGTCTGTTGCGGCCCGGCGGCGTGCTGGCAGTGCGGGTGCCCGATGGCGAATTCCATCTCTGGAAGATTCGGCTGTTGCGGCCCTGGTTTGGTCGCCGCTTCACCTGGTTCGACGTGCCCAACCACCTGAATCATTTCCGTCCGCACACGCTGGCGCGGCTGCTCGACGCGGCCGGTTTCACCGTCGAGCGCGTGCGTCCCGGCGCGCCGCATCTCTGGAACAAGCCGCTCGACTGGTTCAAATTGCGATACTACCGAGCGGCCGAACTTATGACTGATTGCCTGGGCTGGCAAGTCGGTAACTGTTTTGAAGTCTACGCCCGCCGTCGATGAAACGCCCCTCTCCCCTCACCTTGCCGTTGGCGCTGGCCTCGACTGATCTGATCGCCACCAGCTTCGCATTCCTGGCCGCCTACTGGTTGCGTTACCACACCGGTCTCAGTACACCGCGCGGAGTGGCCGCGTTCAGTGACACCCTCGCCGCCTTCGGCTACGTCGCCGTGATCTGGCTGCTGGTCTTCCATGCCTGCGGACTCTATCAGGCGCGACACGTCACCTCGACGCTGGATGAGTTCTACTCCGTTGCTATCGCGGTGACCCTCAGTTGTGTTGCATTTCTGGCGGCGGCATTTCTGGCGCAGGCGTTCACGTATTCGCGCGGAGTGCTGGCGTTCGCGTGGGCACTCGATATCGTGTTGGTTACTGCGGCGCGGACTCTGTTGCGCGCGATTCGCAAACAACGCTGGCGGCGCGGGCTGGGGCTGCGGCGCGTGTGGTTTGTCGGTCCGCCAGGCCCGGCGGTGGCCGCCCTGTTCGGCCATCCCGACTACGGTGTGGTGACGGCCGGAACTTCCAGCCTCGACCAGGTGCGGTGGGACGAGGCCGATGCGTTGGTGATCGCTGCGAGTCTGCCGCTGGACGAGTTGCGCGCGGTGCTCGACGAGTGTGAGCGTCGCGGAGTGGAAGCACGCTTCCTGCCCACCGCGGCAGATTTATTGCTGCGAAACGGCACTCTCGAAACCGTCGCCGGCGTACCGATCGTGTCGTTCGCGGCGGGACCCGCGCTTTTGTGGCGGCTGGTCGGCAAGCGCATCCTGGATGTCGTCGTGTCGGCGACGCTGCTGATACTCTTCGCTCTCCCGCTGCTCCTCATCGCCCTCCTGATCCGGCTTACCTCCCCGGGGCCGGCGTTGTTCCGCCAGGAGCGCGTGGGCCGCAACGGGCGTCTCTTCCGCATGTTAAAGTTCCGGACCATCGCCATCGCCCAGCAGCATGAAGCCGTGCAATCCGGCGGCGACCATCCGGGCTTGACGCCCATCGGCCGCTGGCTGCGGCGGTTCAGCCTGGATGAACTGCCGCAATTCATCAATGTGCTGCGCGGTGATATGAGCCTGGTCGGACCGCGGCCCGAACAACTCACCTTCGTAGAGCAGAACTCGGCCTTGATCCCCGGCTATCGCTTTCGGCATCGGGTGAAAACCGGCCTCACCGGTTGGGCGCAAGTACACGACCTGCGCAGCAGCACCTCGATGGAGGCGCGCACCCGCTACGACCTGCACTACGTGGAGAACTGGTCGCTGCTGCTCGACCTGAAGATCATCGTGAAGACTGCGTTCGAGTTTCTGTTCCATCGGAACGCCCGATAATATGCGCGGCCTGCGCCTGCTGAAATCCACCGACTACTGGCTCGGCGTTCCGTTGTGCACCGTGCTGGGATGGGGCCTGCGCTTGCGCGACCAGGAGGCTGCGTCCGCCGAGCCACGGCGCATTCTGGTGGTGAAGCTGGCGGCGGTGGGCGACACCGTCGTGGTCCAACCGGCCCTCCGGGCGCTGCGGCAGCGCTACCCCGACGCACATCTGACCTGGGTGGCCAGCCCCATTAACTTCAGCGCCGCCGAAACGGTCGGGGGCGTCGACGAGCTGCGGCGGTTCGAACCACGCAACCTGCCGGCGCTCGGCGGATTCGTCAGTCGACTGCGTGACGAGCAGTACGAACTCGCCGTTGATTTCGACCAGTGGTCGCGCATGACCGCGCTGCTCGTCGCGCTGAGCGGAGCGCGCATTCGTGTCGGTTTCGACACGCGCGGCCAGGGACGTGGCCTCGTTTACAATCGCCCGTTCGTGCCGCCCAGCAACACCCACGAATTGGAACACTTCCTCGCACTCGCACGACTGGCCGGGGCGACCTCCAATGATCGCTCGATTCGTCTCGAGCTGCCCGCCGAGGCGCGGGCGCGGGCGGCGGAGCGACTCGGCGTTAAACGAAGAAAGCGCGTTGCGCTTCATCCCGGCTGCGGACGGGCCGGCGCGGCCCGACAATGGCCGGCTGAACGGTTCGCCGCGGTCGGCGACTTCGCCGCGAACCGGCTCGGTGCAGAAGTCTACATTACCGGTGGCGCCGATGAAGGCCACGTGACGCACGAGGTCGTCGACCGAATGCGTGCGCCGGCAGCGGTGCTGTGCGACGAGTTTGCGTTCGCGGACTTCGCCGCGTTGATCGAACAAATGGACGTGGTGGTTTGCGGCAACACCGGCGCGATGCACATCGCCGCCGCCGTCGGCACGCCGACGATTGCACTGCACGGCCCCACGAATCCGCAGCGTTGGGGCCCGGTGGGCGACGGGCATGTCGTGCTGCAGAGTCCGCTGCCGTGCAGCCCGTGTCTTGATCTGGGCTTTGAGTACGGATGTGCGTCGGCGCCGTGTATGCGCACGATTGGTGTTGCAGAAGTGTGCCAGGCACTTGGGCAGCGGGCACAATGAAACCCGAGGTCTCAGCACTCCGCACTCGATCCGTAGGTCGGTCATTCCTGACCGACTTAGCTGCACTCTTCGCCGGGCTGTGCCTGCTGCTCAGCTATCACGTGCTCCTCGGCGGCACATTTCGCGCGATGATAACCGACGAGTTGCGCTGGATGAACCAATTCGTGTTCGGCGGCTTGCTGCTCGGCGTTTCCTTGGCGGCGAGCTTTGGCAAAGTCACGCTTCCGTGGCCGCCACGCGTTTTCTGGCTACTGTGCGCGGCGGTGGCGTGGGAGGGCATCGCCGCAAGTAACTCACCATATCCCCTCCTGAGCGTCGAGGTCTGGGGCTCGCGCTTCTGGTACGTTTCGCTGGCTTATGCGGCGTTCGCATTTGGCTCTACCCCGGAAAGACGCCGCGCGTTGATTGGCGCATTACTCGTTGCCGGCTACTGGCCGCTGCTTATCGCGTGCGGAGAATTCGCCGATTGGGTGATGCAGCCCGGGGCAGCCGGAACGATTCACGACCAACGGAGCATCGCCGCAACGTTCAATCATTCGAACGACTTCGCCTGCTACCTCGCACTGCTGATGCCTCTGGCGCTGGGGATCGGGGCGACGCGTGTGCTGCCATTGCCGGTGCGGTTGAGTGCCCTGATCGTTGCCGGCGGCCAATCGTTTTTCCTGGGCCTGACGTTGTCGCGCAGCGGCTGGCTCGGCGCCGCAATGGCGCTGGCAACGATGGCAGCGCTCAGCCTCTTCGGCGTGCAACGAGCGCAGCGCTTTCCTGCGTTCGCCCGAGTCGTCATTGTCGGCTTGTTGATCGTCGCGTGCTTTCGGATGCCGTCGATTGCCATCAAGCTGCTGCGACCGAGTACCCCGGCCGACTGGCAGACGACCCGTCTCGCCGCAGGGCGCGACTACGGCTTCTCGCAACGATTGGTTTTCTGGCGCGGCATGGCGCGCATGGTACGGGAGCGTCCAGTGCTCGGCTGGGGGCCGGGCATGATCCCGCTCAACTACCCACGCTTCGCCGACCGCGAGTCGCCCAACGAACTGCCCTTTCATGCGCACAACTTGCTGGTGCAAGCGGCGGTGGAGGGTGGTTTGATCGGAGCGTCGCTCTGGACGCTGGCGACCGCGCTGATCGTTCTCACCGGTCGGAAAGCCTGGTCGAAGCTGGAGGCCGAAGAACAACCTCTGCACGCCGCAATGTTCGCTGCTCTGCTCAGCTACCTGACTTGCGGAATCGGACAGGACAATCACGCCAACCCGGCCATCCACGTCATTCCGATGATCTTGGCAGGGGTGCTGGTGAGGACTTTGGCTCCGACAGTTTCGATGAACCGTAAATTGTGTCTACGGGCGCTCGGCACCCTTGCGTTCGGCAGCCTGCTCTTGCTCGTGCTACGCAGTCTCCCGAGGCCTCGGTTTGAAGGCGATCCGGTTGTGCATTACCAGCGAGGAAGGCAGGCATTCAGGTCTGGTAAACTCGCCGACGCTGTTCATCATTTCGAGCGCGCGACTGAGCTCGATCCCAACCGACCCACTTACTGGTGCGCACTGGCGGCTGCGCAGGAAACGCGCGGCCATGCGAAATTGGCTTTGCGACGGGCAGTCAAAATCATCCCGCCCGAGCCACGTGCCTACTGGATGATAGCGGAGCATCTGTCTTGTGCAGGGAACCACGCCGAAGCCGCGGGCTTTGGACAGCACGTGCTCAATTTGCTCGAACAAGGCGTCAAGTGGAAGCAGGGGCTGCACATCCCGACGCGGTACTATCGCCTACCGACCGAGGACGAATCGGTTGACGAGTTGCCGGCGGAACCGTCGCGCGCCGAGCTGCGATCGAAGTTGAACGAATGGCGGCGGACGCAATGATCGAGGTCGCGGGCGCAGAGCGCTCCAACCGGTCGGCGCTCATCTTTACAGGGTTGTCGCTCCTTTTTTTCTGGCGCTTCGTGGCCGGTGAGTTTCTCTGCTGGGGCGATGCCTACATACAGTTTTGGCCATGGCGGCACTTCACCCGAGAACTGATGTTGAACGGGCAGCTTCCGTTGTGGAACCCGTACAACTTCTGCGGCGTGCCGTTCGCCGCCAACCCGCAGACTGGAGTGTTCTACCCGCTCAACTGGCTGGCGCTGCCGATTCCCGCGCATGCGTGGGTTTCGTGGTCGGCGGCGTTGCACGTCTGGTTGGCGGGCATCGGAATGACGCGCTTCCTGAGCACGCATCACTGCTCGGCGGCTGCGCAAGTACTCGGTGCGTGTGCGTTCGCGTTCAGCGGCTGCCTCATTGCGCGATTGCAATTCACCAATCACATGGTCTCGTTCGCGGGGCTGCCGTGGTTGCTCTGGCGGTACGAGGCAACTCGCGCGAATCCCGTGCGTCGGGCGATGGACTTCGCGGTGATCACTGCGCTGCTGTGGCTGGGCGGACATCCGCAAGTGACGATCATCGCGTTGACGACGGTGGCGGCCTTCGTGATTTACGATCGACCCGACACACGCAGCGCGCTCGCGATCCTGATCGGCCTGCTCGGCGGTCTGATGCTCTCCGCGATTCAATTGCTTCCCGCGACCGAGCTGCTGCTCAACTCGTCGCGCGGCGAGCTGACCGATTTCCAACGACGACTGTTCGCGCTGCCACCGTGGCAACTCATCGTGTGGCTCGTCCCCGACGCGTTCGGCAATCCGGCGCGCTCGATGTACTGGGGCGAAGGCAACTTCTTCGAAGCCTCGCCGTTCGTCGGAATTGTCACCCTGCTTCTCGCCGGGCTCGGTGTGTCTGCTCGACCCAAGCTGTGGCCTTTGCTGGTCGGTCTGGTCATCATCGGAATGTTGCTCGCTATGGGCTATTACGGGCCACTTTACCCGCTCGTTGCCAAGCTTCCGATGTTCGGAATGTTCCGGGCCGCGGGCCGCTGGAACTTGCTGGCCGTCTTCGCACTCGCGACGCTTGCAGCGTTCGGGCTGGACCGGTTGGATGAAAGTCGCGCACGCAAGATGTTCGCGGCCGCGGCGGTGTGTGCCCTGGTCATGACGTGGTTAGCTTTGGCGATGGTATTCTTCAACAATCCAATCGCCGGACATCTCAAGCCCGCGTTGCGCTGGATATTCGAAGCGACGGGAAAAGTCGCAGACGAGGGCGCGCTCGTCGCGCAAGCCGGCACAGCATTCTTGATACCTTGGGCAGTCCTGCTGCTCTGCTTGGTGGTCACCCGGGCGATGAGCCGCGGCCTGATTTCCGTCGCCCGTGCGCGGACAGCGTTGTTTGCAGTCGTTTTTCTTGATCTGTTTCTCTTCGGCGCCGAGCTAAATCCTACTGCTGGCGCCGGTACTTTCCGAGTTGACCGGGTAGCGAGCAATTCATCACGCACACGCTTCGCAACGACCAGCGCTTACGTCACGGCGGAGTGGAACGAATTCATCAACTACGCCACGTTCCAAACGAGTGGAGCTCGTGCCAACTGGCGCGGGCCGCTGGCCGCGCACCTGCCGGTGACGAATCTGGTCACCCGTGAGTACCATGCCACGGGCTACGATCCAGTGCGACTGCGAAGCGCCGAGCGACGCTTGCGACGCGCCGATGAGACGGGCGATTGGTCCGGGCTCGGAGTTACGACCATTCTCGATCAGCGTGGACAACGCAAGCTGGCGCCGACCAGGAAGAGCTACGAGAATTGGTATCCGGGCTGGCGCGCGTACGCGAACAGCCGACCGATTCCGATGGTGGATGACGACGGTTGGCGTCGCGTCGAGTCGCCCAACCAAGCCCCTATTCGATTCGTGTTTCAGAACGGTGCCTTGTTGGTAGGCGGCGCCTTGTCGTTGTTGGCCGGTGCAGTGTTGGCCGCGGTCTGCGCGACGCGCTGGCTACAGCCGAGACTCGGACTGCCATAACTTCCTGCCATGCTTAATGTTGCCATCATCGGTTGCGGCGAATGGGGAACCAACTACGTTCGCGTCTTTCACGAACTGCCGGACGCCAAAGTGGTGCTCGCCTGATATCAGTCGCAGACCCTAAACTTCAGAATCGCCCACAATGCGCGCAGGCCATCGCGCCAGGTGATCTTCTTGCCTTCATCGTAAGTGCGGCCTGTGTAAGTGATAGGAATCTCATAGATGCGGTATTTACGTTTCAACAACTTCGCCGTGACTTCTGGCTCGAAGTCGAAACCCCGCGAGCGAATGTTCAGCTCGCGCAGAGCTTCGTGCCGGATGAGTTTGAACCCGGTCTCCATGTCCGTAAGGGTGCTGTTGAATAGAACGTTGAGGAGAAGCGTCAGCAGCTTGTTTCCTGCATAGTGCCAGAACATGAATACGCGATGCGGTCCCAGAAAGCGCGAGCCGAACACGGCGTCGGCGTAACCGTCGGCAATCAGCCGGACAGCGAGAGGATAGTCTTCCGGATGATATTCGAGGTCGGCGTCCTGAATGGTCACCACCTCGCCAGTCACGTGCCGCAATCCGGTGATAATGGCCGCGCCCTTGCCGCAGTTTTTCTCGTGGAACAGAACGCGCAGGCAACTCTCGTCGCGGCCTGCCATCAATGCGCGTACTCGCTCCGTGGTCCCATCCGTGGAGCCATCGTCAACGACGATGATCTCTGTTTCCATCGGCACGGCGGCGACTCGCGCGATAATCTTCTCAATCGTCGCGGCCTCGTTGTAGACCGGGATGATCACCGAGAGTTTCACGAGACGATAGTATACTCGACGCCGGTACGATAGTAACGACGAGCGTGGGCATCATTGTCCCGAGGAGGCACAGACTTTGCCGCAGTTCGGACGTTTGCCTCTTGCCTACATTGCAGCCAACCTGTAAAGCGACTTAAAACGACTGTTCATTTCAGAGGGTGACATGAACTGGCCCGTGTATCGCCGCTCGCACGGCAGGGTGATGATGAAGAGCGAAACCGGCGCCCACTGCAGGAGGTGAAGGAGATTCTCGTCGACTGCGACGGCGACGCGCTGGTGGTGAAGATTGACCAGCGCGGACTGAACGGCGCGCGCGGCTCCGTGTGTAATACGGGAATGCGGTCGGCGCGCTGGCTCGCGTTGCTGATGGTGGTCGGTCTCGCGTTGCGCGTCGCGCGTCTCGGCGAGATTTCGTTCTGGCTGGATGAAGGCTACACGCTGGCTGCGATGAGGCAACCGGTGTTAGGCGCCAAGCACTTCTATCCGCTCAATCCGAACGCGCAGGAGCCAATTCACCCATCCTTCTACTATGCATTGCTGCGTGGCTGGTGCGCGGCCTCGGAATCGGAGTTCATGCTGCGTCTCTTCTCGGCACTCGTCGGGGTACTGACCATCGGCATCGCATGCGGCGTCGGACGGCGACTTGGCGGTGACGCAGTTGGCATGGCGGCGGCGGTTATCATCGCGGTGAATCCGTTTCATGTCTACTACTCCCGCGAAGCACGAATGTACGCGTTGTTGATGCTGCTCGTGCTGATGCAGATGTACGCGCTGCACGTCGCGCTGACCAGCGGCCGCGCACGTTGGTTCGCGGGCTACGTGGCGTTGACCTGGATGGCGCTTAACTCGCAGTTCATCGGCGGCGAAGCCCTGGCGGCGGGCATGCTCTATTGCCTGCTGCGTTGGTCCGCGGCTTCGCCTGCGACGCGTCGGGCGGTGGCATTGTCGCACTTATCATTGCTCATCATCTGCGCGCCCGCGTTCGGCACAATTCTCTTCACGGGTGGCCGGTCACGCCAGTTCCCGCTACAGTTCTCCGCCGACGCCGCGATGTGGGGGCCACTCGGAATGCTGACCGGCTTCACATTCAACAGCGCGAAGTTGGCACTGCCGGAACCCGCGACGTTCCTCGCGCCACTCGGCACGCTACTGGTCTTTGTCTTCATCGTGCGTGGACTGACGGCCACCTGTTGGACGCGCGAAGTGCGCCAACTCCTCGTGTGCTACGGCCTGATGACGTTCGCCGGCTCGTGGTTCGTCGCAACGTTCACGCCGTTTGTAGAGCCGAAAAACTGGTCGCCGCTGTTTCCCGTCTACCTGCTGCTCATGGCCGCTGGCATGGTTTCATTAGCGCAGCGTTTCTGGCCTGTCGGCGTGAGGCTCAGCATAGCATTGCTCATCTTGATGAGCGCCGGCCTCCTGCCGATTCTGAAGTGTGACTACCGCCCCGATTGGCGCGGCGCGTTTACGCACATTCGCGACCAATGGCGGGACGGAGATTTCATCGTGACGCCGCCGTTCTATCACGCAGTACTCGACGGCTATTTCCGCGAGGCGCCGATGTGCGAGGCGCAAGGAACCGAACTGCTCGATCGCCAGCGAAGGGTCGTCACGCTGGAAGAACTCCAGCGCAAACGGCGGGTCTGGGCGGTTTATCGCCACCCCGCGCCGGGACGAGGCGACGATCATCCCAACAGTTCACTGCGGCAGAAGCTGCTGCCGCTCGCGCGCCATCGAGTCGAGCAGCGCGACTTCTTCCAGTTACGCGTCTACCGTTACGAATTCAGCCACCGGAATTAGCGCCCCTTCAGCTTCGCAACCTTGCGGCGCGCCTTCACGCGCTCTTCCCGACGCTTGCGCCGACGCTTGATTTCCTGCTTACGAAGTCGAGCCATGCGACACCCCTGCTTGATATTGTCCAATAAGTTTGGCGCGGAAGCATTGTCGGCGGCGATGCAAGCGGCAGAATCAAGACGGTGATGACCATGCAACTGCTGTGGCTTTCGTTGGGCTTGGGACTGGCGGCACCTCCGCCGGTTTTGCCGCGCGCCGCTCCGGTAACGCCGCGCTCCCTGCCCGCTCCGCCCGGCCACCAACACGGCGAGGCCGCGCCGATGCGGAATGGCACCCACCTCGGCGAACCGCTGGAGCCCGATTTCGATGTCGTCGATTATCTGTGGGAAATTTCCGACCACTGGTTCCATGTGGGTGAACACGAACGGTGCATCGAGCTTAGCCATTACGTCGTCGCGCTCGATCCAACCTTCGTGGAGGCCTACCTCATCGCCGCCTGGCTGGAAGACAGCGCGGATCGTTACGACGATGCCCGCGCCACGCTGCAACGCGGCATCGCCGCCAATCCCGAGCATTACCAATGCTATTTCGATCTCGGTTGGTACCACTTCAAGCACAAGGACTTCGCGGGCGCGCTGCCCTGGTATCAAAAAGCGGCCGCGCTGGACTGCCCACCCGACGTGCCGCGCATGGCGGCCCACACGCTGGAGCGGCTGGGGCGGTTGAACGAGTGCCTCGACACCTGGCGCAAATTGCAGCGGCGCTATCCCGAAGATCAGGTCGTGTTGAACAACCTTCGCCGCGTTGAGGCCAAACTGAAAGCCCCAAACCTGTGAACGATTCCGAACCGTCCACGAATCTTGAGGCTACTGCTGTGGTGCCGGCGCCCAGCCTGGGTGGCGCAACCACCAGCGTCGAAACAGAGCCTTCCGGCATCGTGCAAGAGGCCGAAGCTCTGCTTAGTCAGCGGGTCGCGAATGAGGTCAGCGTGACTGTGATCGGCGGCGGCCCCGGAGGCTACACCGCAGCGATTCGCGCTGCGCAGTTGGGCGGCAAGGTGACCCTCGTCGAGCGTGATGAACTCGGCGGCACCTGTCTCAACCGCGGCTGCATTCCGACCAAGGCACTGCTCGAAGCCGCCGAGACGCTGCGCACCGTGCGACGCGCACGGGACTGGGGCATTGAGGTCGGCCCGGTTTCCTTCTCGTTCGAGAAGATGGCCCAGCGCATGCAGCGCACCGTGAAGCAGTTGCGAACCGGACTCGAGTTCCTGCTGGAGAAGCATAAGATCGAACTGGTGCGCGGCACCGCGCGGCTGGTGGGGCCAACCCAGGTCGAGGTGCAAATGAATGCGGGAGGAGTTCGCGCGATTCAGGCGGAACGAATCATCCTGGCCGCCGGCTCGGTGCCAGTTCGGCCCTCGCTGCCGGGCGCCGACGGCCTTGGGGTCGTAACCAGTGATGGCTTGTTGGCGATGACAACCCAGCCGGAACGGCTGATCGTAATCGGCGGCGGCGCGGTCGGGATTGAGTTCGCTGCGCTGTTCCAGGAATTGGGCACGCAGGTTACGGTGCTGGAAATGCTCCCGACGATTCTTCCCACCGAAGACCGAGACGTAAGTGTGGAACTATCCAGGCTGTTCGAGCGCGCGGGAATGACCCTCCTCACCGGCGCGCGCGTCACCGAGATCGTCAACCTCGCCGGTGAACCGACGGTAACGTACCAACGAGCCGGAACGACCTCCGAAGTAACTGGCGAAGTGGTGTTGCTGGCGGTGGGCCGCAAGGCCGAAACCGAAGCCCTGGGATTGCGAGCAGTCGGCCTCGAGTGCGACCGCGCGAATGTCATCGTCAACGATCGCCTCGAGACCAGCTTGCGCGGCGTGTACGCCATCGGCGACGCAGTGCGCGGCGTGGGGCTGGCGCATCTTGCCATGGCCGAAGGCGTCGTTGCGGCCGAAAACGCGATGGGCCAGCACCGGGAAATCGACCGCGAGCTGGTGCCCAACTGCCTCTACACTCACCCGGAAGTAGCCAGCGTGGGCTTGACCGAACAGGCGGCGCAGCAAGCGGGACTGGCCGTGCGCGTCGGGAAGTTTACCTGGCGCGCCAGCGGACGCGCCGCCACCATGGGCGAGCGCGAAGGCTTTGTGAAAGTGATCGCGCGGGAAGACGATGAAACCATCGTCGGCGTCCACATTGTCGGGCCGCGTGCCACCGACCTCATCGCCGAAGCCGTGCTGGTGTTGAAGTTCGGCATGAACGTTACCGAATTGGCGGAGACCATGCACGCTCATCCGACCTTTGCGGAAGCGCTGGTGGAAGCGGCGCTTGCGACTCGGGGCGAAGCCATTCACCAATAAGGGCGATCGCTACTGGCGGGCGACCTCTGCTCTCCGCTTCAATTCGGCGCGTGCGCGGGTGCGCACCCACGCGAGGTCGAACTGCTGGCGCTTGGGCTTTCCGTAGGCATCGCGCTCAACGCTCAGGGCATTAAGCTTGGACGCTTGCGCGAGCAGCTCCAGGGCCGACCTTGAGAAGTCGGCAAGCTGGGGCTCCAGCACTGCGGACAACATCGCCATGGCGGCCTCGGCAATGGCCGAATCTTCCATTGCCCGCTCCAGTAACTGCATGGCCAGCTCCGGGTTGCGGTACGGTTGCAGTGCGGAAGCCGCCCGATGGCTAGTAGCTTCACTGGGATCGCCGAGCGCCTGCAACAGGCCGGGGATTACGCGTGGATCCTCAAGTCGGGCCAACGCCTGCACGGCATGGAGCCGTACAAACGGGCTTTCGTCGCTCAGGGCCGCGCTCAACGGAGCAATAGCCCGCTCATCCGCGATTTGGCCAATGGCTCCGATAGCTGCCTCGCGAACGCGCGCATCTTCGTCGCGCAACAAAGCGAGCAGCGGGGTCAGCGCCCGGGGGTCGCCGATCTGCTTCAGCGCCTCGGCCGCACCTTTGCGGATCATGGCGTCGCGACTTTCCAACGCGTCCAGCAAAGGGTCCACCGCGTCGGCGCGGAACATCCCCAGCGCTTCGGAGACAGCCTCATGCACTCCCGGCTCCTGGTCGGTGAGGGATTGGAGTAACGGGCGCACCGCGCGCCGATCACCAATCTTGCCGAGCGCCCGCGCGGCAAACGACCGGACAAATCGGTTCTCGTCGCGCAATGCTCCAATGAGTGGGTCCACGCCGGACGAGTCGCCGATCTGGCCAAGCAGCAATGCCGCCATTTCCCGTTCGCGATAGAACCCGTGCTGATCCTGCAACACTGCGCCGATGCGCGGCACACAGCGCCGCGCGATCTCCGAGTGCTGCCAGTTCGGATCTACGTAATCAATGACCCGCTCCGCCGCTGCGCGCATTCGATCACCGCTGACGAGCGCGATGATCAACGCCTCCAGGACCGCGGTCCCCAGCAACTTAACCGAAGCCTCCGCGGCAGCACGCACCTCCTCGGCCTTGTCGCTCATCGCCTCCAACAACGCCTCGACCGCCGCGACCTCGTGCAGTTGCCCCAGTGCTTCGGCCGCCGCCTGGCGTTCGCGGCGGCTCTCGGAAATCAACTGTTCCATCAATCCGTGCGCCGCTCCCGACGCCGTCGCATGGGAGGTCGCCACCAGCGGCACCTCGACCAGCTGGACCTCGACCAACGCGCCCTCGGGAAATATCGCCTCGTTTTCCAGAAGGACCTTGCCTCCGACTATCCGGCCTCTTCCGACAATCGCCGCCATGACGAACTCCTACGAATAGGTGAACAGTTCCCCGACCTGGAGAACCTCAACGCGCTGGCCTGGCACGTTCTTGCGTAATTGCCCCACGAAGCGAATGGGATCTTCGGTGTAGTCGGGAAACATCCCGAAGTGAATCGGCACAACCAGTTGCGGCTGATGCAGCGCGCAAAAATAAACCGCCTGCGTGTAGTGCAAGTTGTCGCGATGGCTGATCGGCAGGAACGCGACGTCCAACTCCCACCGTTTGACCCGCTCGTACCAGCCCGGATACGGCTGAATGTCGCCGGCATGGTAGAGCGACACCCCGTTGCCTTCAATGACATAGCCGAGAAAGTGGTAGCCGAACTCGTCGGTGTAGGTCAGCGTCTCGTGCGCGGCGGGGATCGCGGTGATCCGGACGCCTTCGCGCTCGAACGTGTCGTCCCCGCGCATAGGATAGAGCTGTTGGGGATTGGCGCCACAGGCCGTGGCAGCTTGCACGTCACACGCCGGCAGCAAGCTGGTGGCATGCGGCGAAGCCGCTGACGCGCCCGGTAAGGTCTCGGGATCGAGATGATCCAGATGGCCATGGCTGACGAGAATGAGCGAGGCTCCGGTGTATTCGTCCGGACGCAACGGCATCGCTTGCATCGCGTGCGGCATGCGCGTGAGGTTCTGATAAAAAGGATCGAAGTAGACGATGGTTGGGCCAAGCTTGAAGCAGAAGCTGGCCTGACCCAACCACCAAATGGCAACCTGGCCGAACGGCACTGCGGTCGTTGTAATCTCGGCTTGCAGTTCGGCGCCCTTCTTCACGGCGGGCTTGACGGTCGCCATCACCTCACACCTTTGCCCGCATCATTCCGACGGCCACCTGATGGCCGTTGCGCATGGCCGGCTCCGCCAGTTCGTGCAGCGGCGCAAGTCGATCGAGAGGAACCAGTTGTAGATTGCGAAGAATAGCCAGCGCCGCCACCGCCGTCGCGCGATGATTGCCATCCATCACTTTCATCGCAACGCCGGTCCCGGTGCGCAAGCCCAGCCCGAAGACCCCTTCCGCGCCGGACTTGCATACCAGCAGATCGCCGAGTTGCTGCATCAATACCGTGTTGAAAGCGCCCGGACCAGCCACCATTTCGGGATGCGCCGTCATCGCGTCGCGCAATGTGCGTGCAGAGTCGGTCGCGCCGATTCCGAACTTGGCATAAGCCAGCGCAAGGCTCCGCAGCGGCGTGGCGAAGATCGGCGCGCCGCAGCCGTCGGGGACGACAGTAGCCTCCAGTTGCCCGCGCGGCACTTCGCTGAAGCTGGACACCGCCGCCAGCACACGCTGTTGCACCGGGTGGGTTGGCTCGCGATAGTCGGCCAGCGGCTCACCGCGGAACTGCGCGGTCGTCAACATGCCGCTGTGTTTGCCGCTGCAGTTGTGGCGCAGAGTGTCGTCAAGCGAATCGGAGGGGCCGCTGCAGCGGAACGTCGACTCCGCGCACTCCTGGTGCGTCCGGCACTGCAACCACTCCGGCGAGACGCCCGCCTTCCGCAGAATGCTGCGTGCCGTCGCGACGTGCAACTCGGCGCCGTTGTGCGAGGCGCAGCAGAGCGCGAGTTCCGCCGGTGTCAACTTGCAGTGTCGGGCCGCGCCGGTTTCCACCACCGGAATCGCCTGCAGCGGCTTCGCGCTGCTGCGCCAGTAGACGGACAACTCCGCGTCGCCCCAGCTTTCTACGATACGTCCACGCGCATCCAGGACGACGGCATGCACTTCATGCGCGCTTTCGACGGAATCGCGGCGGGTGACCTCCACGCGAATCGGTAGCATGCCTCGCAGTGTGGCGCACTCGCATTTGCCACGCCCGGTATGCGACGCCAGAATCACGTCACACAAGGAGGCGCCATGGCCCGCATCGGCCTGCTCTTGCAGGTTCGCCCCGAGCGGCTCGAAGAATACAACGAAATTCACGCCAGGGTGTGGCCAGGGCTGTTGCAGGCGCTGCGCGAGGCGGGGATTCGCAACTACAGCCTGTTTCAGCAGCCCGACGGGTTGCAGTTTGGCTACCTGGAGTGCGACGACTGGGGCGCCGTGTGTGCTTATCTCGATCACAATCCGGTGCACCTCAAGTGGCAGGAGTGGATGCGGGACTTCCTAATCGTGCCGCAAGGGGCCGAGGGCTCGCAGCCCGTCATGCGACTGCGGGAGATTCTTCACGTGGAGTGAGCCGTGACCCCGGAATCCTACACCGACGTGTTTGGACCACTGGACCGTTTCGGACCGCCGGCAGCGGAGGTGGCGGTGCTTCGCGCTGCGGCCGCAAGGGACTTCATCGAAGCAGAACTCAGCACCGCCGAGCCCGATTCCGACGAGCACACCCAACTCGAACGCGCCCTGGTGGCGATGGACTTCGGATTCCGCTCGACCATCGACGCGTTGACGCGCGGCCACTGGCCCTTTGAAGTGGTTGCGGATAACGACCTGGAGTTCGAGCCCAGGCATGCCGTGCGCTGTGTCATCATCCCCTCGGTGCCTATTCTCAGCCGCGCGGTGTTTGAACAACTCAGTGGATGGGCGGCCCAGGGCGGCTTCGTGGTCGGCATCGATCCACTCCCCCAACCCTGGTGGGACGATAGCGGGGACGAAGCGGCTGCACTGGTGGTCTTTTTTCGCAGGTCGCTCAACCTGGTCTTACCGCCGGTGGACGATGAGGTGGCATTTGCCGAATTGCTGGATGAAACGCTCACGACGCGCCTCGGTCGCGCTTTCTTCCTCAGCGGCATCGGTGTCGAACAGTTGCTGGTCGAACAACGTGCCAACGCGGATGCCGAAGCTATCATTCTCGCGAATCCCTCCGAGGCGCCGGTGGTGGTCGTCGTCGAGCTCGCAGCCACCGTGCCGCTCGAATTACTGGACCTGACCACCGACCGGCGCGCGCCGATTGTCACTGAGGCAAACGGCAAGCGACAGCGCTTCGAGGTCCGACTTGAACCGCAGGCCAAGCTTGCCATCGTCGCGCGGAGGTAATGAGGCGACTGCTGTCGAATTGGACTGGCAGCGACCTTCTTCGCGACACCTCGCCTCGCCACCGCGACGCATTTCAAGGAGAACCAAGTCATGCCTATCGTCATCGTCAAAATGGCCGCCGGACGCACCCAGGATCAAAAGGAGGCCATGGCCAGGGACATCACCGACGCGGTGGTGAAGAACCTCGCGCTGCCGAACGCCGACCATGTGTGGGTGCTGTGCGAAGAGTTGGCACGCGACGACATCATCATTGCCGGCACGCCGCTGTCGAAGTCGTGACGCGAGTCTTGTAGCGTGCGCATTGCCGAGTTCATCGTCACGCCGGTCGCGGCCACCGACCCGCCGCTCCGGAACTCGTGGGGGGTGCATCAGCCCTATTGCCTGCGGACGATCGTCCAGTTGCGCACCGACGACGGACTGGAAGGCGTTGGCGAGACAACCGGTGGCGCCGAAATGCTCGCCGCGCTGAACGCAACCCAGGCGAATGTGCTCGGGGTTGACCCCTGGGAACTCGCACTGCTGCGCGGCAGCATCAGCGAGGTTCGCGCTTTCAGCGCCATCGAGCAGGCATGCCTCGATCTCATCGGCAAGTCAACCGGCCGGCCGGTCTCCGATCTACTCGGCGGTCGCTGCCGCGAACACGTCGAGTTTTCAGCCTATCTGTTCTTCAAGTTCGATTCGCCTGGTGGAGACGAATGGGGGGAAGTCTTGACGCCGGAGGCGCTGGTCGCTGAAGCGCAAACCTTTGTCAGTCGGTATGGCTTCCGCGCGCTGAAGCTCAAGGGCGGCGTGTTGCCGCCTGACGATGAAATCCGCACGCTGCGCTTGCTGCGCGCCGCGCTGCCCGATAGCCCGCTGCGCATCGACCCGAACGCCATCTGGAGCGTGGACACCTCGATCCGCTTGGGACGTGAAATCGGACACCTGCTCGAATACTTCGAAGACCCCACGCTCGGAAGGGACGGCATGGCCGCGGTGCAGCGCGCGCTGTCGGCGGTGCCGCTGGCGACCAACATGTGCGTCACGCGGTGGGACGAAGTGCGCCCCGGCTACGACTGCGGCTGTGTGCGGGTGGTGCTGCTCGACCATCACGCCGACTGGGGCGGGATGGCGGAGTGTGTCAAGCTCGCGAAAACCTGCCACGCGCTCGGCTGGAAGACCTCCATGCACAGCAACAACCATCTCGGCGTTTCGATGGCGGCGATGGTGCACCTGGCCGCCGCGATCCCCAACCTCGACTTCGCCTGCGACACGCACTACCCGTGGCAACAGGACGACGTCATAGCCGGCGATCGGTTTGCTTTCCGCGACGGTTGTTTGCCGGTTCCGACGACGCCGGGCCTGGGAGTTACCATCGACTCGGACAAGCTCGGCGCGCTGCACGAGAACGCATTGCGCTTCGCCTGCGACGCCCGCGATGACACCGCTGAGATGCGCAAGTACGACCCAACCTGGGAAGCGAAGCGTCCGAGATGGTGATTACAGCGCCACACCCACAAACAGCCGCGAGCGAAAGCCGTTGCCGCTTACTCCGCCGGTGATTCCATACCTGCGCTTGAAAACGAGTCAGGTCGCGCTCATCGAATACTGGTTGGCAAACTCCCACGCCTGACGCGGGCTCACTTCGCCGCTGAGGAACACAAGTTGACCGAACGACAAGTTGGCGCCGAGAAACGGGCGCACTCCGCTGGAATCGCCGACGGCGTTGTCGAACGCCTCGGCCTTGACGCCGAAATGACCAAACAGCGCGTGGTTGTCGCCCTCCTTAAGACCGCTGATTTGCTTGGAGGCCACGGCGTAGAACATGCCGCCGCTCGACTTCGTGGGACCGCCCCAGCCGTAGCCGCCCACCGCCAGCGCCGTGCTCTTCAGCGTCTCGCCGCGCGTGAGTTGCTTTTGCAGTCCGCCACCGTAGAATGCGCGTCCATTGATGATACCGTCGTTGTTGGCGCCGAGAGTTTCGGCCAGGGTGACTTGCGCCGCGGCTTCCCAGCCGCGACCCAACCCCGTAGCCAGGCCGGGTAGCATGCTGTACCGCTCGGCGGCGAAACCCGACGGGTGCATCGGAATGACGTTGGCCAGCGTGATCTTGCGTTGCGACAGCGAATAGCCAACCGGGTGCATGCGAAGCTCGGCGCGCTGGCGAACCCACTCGTCGCGCTCGGCCTCCCCGGCGACGAGGGCAGACGGTAGCATCAAAGTGCAACCGAGGACAAACAGCAAGCGGAAGTAGAAATGCATGGGACCAAGACTCCTTGTATGACGAATCTGAGTGAACGGAGCTAACAATGCCAGTTCGACCGAACCAAGTGAAACGGATTCTGCGAGGGGGGGGGACGGTGTTCGGCAGCAGTGTGCGTCTGTCGGAGCCGGGACTGGTCGAGTGCCTCGGCTATGCCGGCTTCGATTTCGTCATCATCGACGGCGAGCACGGCAGTTGGAGTTGGAGCGACCTCGAACGCATGGTGCTGGCGGGAATGGCGACCGAGGCCGTGCCCATGACGCGCGTGCTGAAAAACGAACCGGAGCTGGTGATGCGCGCGCTCGACCTCGGCGCAATGGGCGTGATGATTCCACACCTCCGCACGGTGGACGACGCGCGGCGATTCATCGCCGGCGGCTACTACGCGCCGCTGGGCGAACGCGGCATCGGTCCTGGCCGAGGGACCAAGTGGGGCACAGTGCCGGCGGACGAGTACTTTCGCACCATCAACGATGAAGTGGTGTTGCTGGCGATGCTGGAAGATCCGGAGGCGGTGGAGAACATCGACGCCATTGCCGCGGCCTGCGTGCCCACGGCCACCTCGGGCGGCATCGATGTGCTTTGGGTCGGCACCGGCGACCTCGCGCAGAGCTACGGCGTGACCGGGCAGTTGACCCATCCGAAGGTCATGGAGGCCTCGGCGAAGGTGCTGGCTGCCTGTGAGCGACACGGACTCGCCTGCGGCTTCCCGTGCCGCTCCTTCGACGACGCCGCATGGGCGATGGCCGCGGGCTATCGCGCGATCGGCTACCTCGGCGCGGAAGCCTACGTCGTCAACACCGGACGCGACTTCTTGAAGTTCGTGAAAGGATGAGAATCATGCGTTCGCTCGCCCTCCTCGTCACCCTTGGCGCGCTCGGCGCCAGTGTCCCTTCGGGAGTTATGAAGATGCAACACTCAACCGGAAAGCTGGGAACTCGCCAGGCCGTGTTCCTGGAGAACGCACTGCTCAAACTGGCGGTGCTGCCCGGCGGCGGGCACCTCGCCAGCCTCGAATTGAAGACGGGAGCGGCGAAGGGCATCAATCCACTGTGGCAAGTGCCGTGGCCGTCGCTGGAGCCGAAGGACTTCAAAGCGGCGGACCTGCCGAAGTACGGCGGTGCGCCCGAAGGGCGGCTGCTGGCCTCGATCATGGGACACAACCTGTGCATGGATTACTTCGGCGGTCCGAATGCGGCGGAGCAGAAGCAGGGCTACACCGTCCACGGTGAAGCGCCCGTGCAAACGTGGCAGATCAAGCCTTCCGACGGCGGGCTTGACTGCAAGGTCAAGTTACCGGTGGCAAAGCTCGAGTTCACCCGCAAGATTAGCCTCGCACCGGACTCAGCCGTAGCGCGTTTCGATTGCGAAATGAAGAACCTCAGCGCCCAGCAAGCCCGCGAGGTCGGCTGGCAGGAGCACGTCACCTTCGGGCCACCGTTCGTCGAGAAGGGCGTGACCGTGTTCGACTGCAACGCGACCTGGGGCCAGGTGCTGCCGGTCGAGTTCAGTCGTCGGCATCGGTTGAAGAAGTCTGCCGAGTTCCAGTGGCCCAACGCACCGGGCAGCGACGGCAAGCCAGTTGACCTTCGCGGCTATCCGAACGACAAGTTCAGCGGCGACTTCACCACGCAACTCATCGACCCGAAGAGTGAATGGGCGTGGATGACGGCGGTCAACCCGAAGCAGCGCTTGCTGGTCGGCTATCTCTGGAAGCGCGCCGACTTCCCGTGGCTGGGCAACTGGGAGGAGAACTACTCGCGCGCGACGCCGCCGTGGAACGGCAAGACCCTGACGCGCGGGCTGGAGTTTGGCCTGTCGCCCTTTCCCACCGGTCGGGATGAGATGAAGAAACTCGGCAAGCTGCAAGGGACGCCGACGCTGGCTCGGTTGGCAGCGAAGGGAAGCCTGCGAGCGACGTTCTGGGCCTTCCTGGCCGAAATACCGCCGGGGTGCGAGGGTGTGAAGGAGGTGCGCTTCGACCGAAAGAACGTGACCGTGGTGCTCCGTCCCAGAGGAGAAGTAAAGTTGGAAGTGCGATGACCGAGTCGCTGCACGAAGTCGCCCATGTCCAGCCCGAGGGCCACCTGCGCAAGAGCTGGTTCGCAGCGCGTGACTGCGAGCTGTTCGTGTGGGAAGACGCGACCGGCGCAATCGTGGCATTCCAGTTCTGCTTCGAAGCCAAGCGCGGACGCGAGGCAGTGGAGTGGCGCGCGGGGCATGAGGTCCATCACGCGGAGGTCGAAGAGACCAGCGTGGTGATGAAGAACCGCACGCACACGCTGCGGTTCGATAACGCGGAAAGGAAAGCCGAGGCGCTGGCAGTGTTCGAGCGGATATGCGCGACGCTGCCCCACCACATTGCGGAGATGGTGCGAGGTCGGTTGACTTAGCGCGGCTCCGCTGTCGCACTTCCGAGCCGCGAACGTTAGAGAGCGGTTTCCACATACCCTGCGAAAACCGCTCTGTGACCTTCGCGGCTCGGATTAGGCTGCGCCCAGCACCTCTCGCAGTCGCTCCCGCGTCACCACGCCTTCTCGTAGCAGACGATACGGTTGCGTGGTCAGGTCGATGAGGGTCGAAGGCTGACCGAGGCGTTCGCCGCGGTCGAGGATCACGTCGGTGCTGGCGATGAGCTCCCACGCCAATCCTGCCACCGATGACGGCGCAGCTTCGCCGCCGAGGTTGGCGCTGGGACCGCACAGCAGACAGCCGCTCAGCGCCATCAACGCCACCGCCACGCGATCGTTCGGCTGGCGGACGCCGACCGTGGCGCCGCCGCCAACCGTCACCTCCGGCAGATCGGGATGCCTGGGCAGTATGATCGTCAAGCCTCCGGGCCAGAACGTGTCCATCAATCGCCGGGCCTCGTCGGAAACGGCAGCGGCCACCCGTCCCACCGCTTCGACCGAGGGCACGAGCAATGCAAACGGCTTATCGGCCGGGCGCCGCTTCACGCGCGCGAGCGCGCGAACGGCGTGCGGATTGAAGCCGTCGCAGCCGAGGGCGTAGAGCGTGTCGGTTGGAAAGACCACCAGCCCGCCGCGCTGAATGGCTTCCACCGCCGGCGTCAGGTCGGTAAGGGTCGAGGCCTCGGTCAGCTTCACGGTGACGGGCATGTTGCCAACAACACTCTTTCGATTCCGGCCAGGTCGCGGACCAGGGTGACCGCGCGCCAGTCGGCGAACAGCGCGCGCATCGTTTCCGCCTGCCCGACGCCCATTTCGCAAGCGACGAAGCCATCGGCCGCCAGCACGCCCCGCGCTTCCCGCGCGAAACGGCGGTACAGGTCAAGGCCATCGGCGCCGCCATCCAGCGCAACCCGTGGTTCGTGCGCGCGCACTTCGACCTGCAGCGAATCGATCACCTCGGTCGGCACGTAAGGCAAGTTGGCGCAGAGGACCTCGAACCGTTCACCGCTGAGCGGTGCGCACAAATCACCGACGCGGAACTCGACGTTGGTCAATCGAAGCGCTGCCGCGTTCGCTTGCGCCAACGATAGCGCAGCAGTGGACACGTCCACTGACACGACCCGCCCATCGGGACGCGTGTGGGCGATGCTTAGCGCAATCGCGCCGGTGCCGGTGCCGACCTCGGCCACTGTCGGGGCCGGAAACCGCGTCAGCCGATTCAAGACCTGTTCGACGAGCAACTCGGTTTCGGGGCGGGGCACCAGTGCACGCTCGTCCACGCGCAAACGCAATCCGCAGAATTCAATCTCGCCCAGCACATAAGGAAGCGGACGTCCAGTGGCGCGATCGGCCGTCAGGCGCTGAATCGTCGTCAGTTGTTCAGCGGTCACGATCCCCTCGCGCTCCACCGTCAACCTCAACCGCTGGCAATGCAACGCGTGGGCGACGATGAGTTCGGCATTGAGTCGCGGCGCTTCGAGGCCCGCGCGCTCCAGCGCCGCGGCGGCGGTGCGCACCGCCTCGTGGCTGGTCATCAGGAAATAGTGGCCGCCGCCAGTTCCGCCTGCCGCAACGCTTCAAAGAGCTCGCCCACTTCGCCCTCCAACACGCGGTCGAGCTTGTGCAGCGTGAAGCCGATGCGGTGGTCGGTGACACGGTTCTGCGGGAAGTTGTAGGTGCGAATCTTCTCGCTGCGGTCGCCGGTGCCGACCTGCCCGCGTCGCGCGTCGCGGCGCTCGCGTTCCTGCCTGGCGCGCTCCAATTCAAACAAGCGGCTCCGCAGCACACGCATCGCCTTCTCCTTGTTCTGGCGGAGCGAACGCTCATCCTGGCAGATGACGACCAGCCCGGTCGGTTTATGAATTAGGCGCACCGCCGTCTCGTTCTTCTGGACGTGCTGGCCCCCGGCTCCACTGGCCCGCATGGTCTCCACTTCCAGGTCGTTCGGATCAATGGTGACATCGACTTCCTCGGCCTCCGGCAGCACCGCCACCGTCGCCGCCGAGGTGTGAATGCGTCCGCTCGACTCGGTCACCGGCACCCGCTGCACCCGATGCACGCCGCTCTCGAACTTGAGCGCGCTCCACGCGCCCTTGCCTTCGAGCGCCACCACGGCTTCCTTGAATCCCCCCAGGTCGGCGGCGCTCTGGCTGATGGCCTCGACCTTCCAACCGCGAAGATCGGCGAAGCGCGTATACATGCGCAGCAACTCGCCCGCGAACAGCGCTGCTTCTTCTCCACCGGTGCCGGCGCGGATCTCCAGAATCACGTTCTTATCGGCGTCGGGATCGCGGGGCGTCAACAGCTCGATCAATTGGGCTTCGAGCGTGACCAGGCGCTCGCCGAGGGTTGCCGCTTCTTCGGTCGCCAGCGTGCGGAGTTCCCGATCGGCTTCTTCCTCCGCCAGTTGACGGGCTTCGGCCAGTTCGTCTCTCGTTCGCTTCCAGGCGCGGTAGGCGACGATCTTGCCTTCGAGCCGCGCGCGCTCCTTGGCCACGCGCTGCAGACGCGACGAATCGCCGATGACGGCGGGGTCCATCAACTGCTGGCTGAGTTCATCGAACTGGGATTCAGCGGCTTCGAGCTTGTCGAACATGGAGACTCCGTAATGGAACGCGGGGGTTCCGTAGTGCGTGCTGCGGGGTGAACGGCGATGGCGGACGCCAGCTAACGAAACGTGGAGGCGGCGGCCGGGACGGCGCGCACGGGTATCGCCTCGGGGACGAATTCTTCGACCGTCTCGCGTTCGAGATTGAGCACCAGCTTCATCGCTTCGAGCGCGACTTCGAGTTGCTCGGCGTTGGGTTCGCGCGTCGTCAGGTACTGGAAGCCCATGCCCGGCGTCAGCAGGACGGTGGCCAGGCCCTGCGCCCACGGATAACGCGTGAGTCGAATCACTTCATAGGCCGCGCCCGCTATCACCGGGATCAACACGAAGCGTAGAGCCAGGTCGGTCGGCCAGTCGTGGCGGCCGCAGAGCGCAAACAGCAGGATGCCGACGATCAGCACGATGAAGAGAAACGTGGTCCCGCAGCGGCGGTGCAGGCGCGAGTGCCGCTGGGCGTTGGCGACGGTCAACTCCTCGTACGCCTCGACCAGATTCACGACCTTGTGTTCGGCGCCGTGGTATTCGAACACCCGCCGCAACTCGGCCGACAGGTTGATGACTGAAAGGAACACCACGAAGAAGAGGATACGGATGAGGCCTTCAATCAGGTTCTTCGACAGATCGGAGGAAGTGTTGCTCACCGTAAATCGCGAAGCAACGTAAGGCAGCGCGAAGAAAACCGTGTACTTGAACAGCAGCGCAAAGCACAAGCTGGCTGCGATCATCCACGCGGTGGTCTTGCCGACGTCCATCGGCCTGGCTTCGCCACCCTCGCGCGCCATGCGCTCGGCGTCTTCATCCTGCAGGACGATATCGGTGGAAAAGCGCAGGGTCTTGAGGCCGAGCGACATCATCTCGATCAGCGCAAACGTTCCGCGCAGGAACGGAATGTTGAGCCACTTGTGCTTGAGCAACAATGAGCGCGCCACGCCGGATTGCGAGGTGATCTCGCCGGATTTGCGGCGCACGGCCACGGCGTAATGAAAAGGGCTGCGCATCATCACGCCTTCGAGCACTGCCTGCCCGCCGAGGAAGAATTGCTTCCGTTCTGCCGCCATGGTTGACACTAAAAGAGGAAACACGCCCCGCTGCGCGGCACGTGTTCAATGGTGAGGAGCCGCCGAGCTAGGCCGGCGCCGCGATGGCTGCCGGCGCCGGTGCAAGCGCTTTCTTGGTGCGCTTGCGCGGAAGCGTGGCGGCCTTGCCGTACTTCTGCTTGAATCGCTCCACGCGGCCCTCAGTGTCGACGACCCGCTGCTTGCCGGTGTAGAACGGGTGGCACTTCGAGCAGATGTCGAGACGGATTTCTGGCACCGTCGCATGGGTCTGGACGATCGACCCGCACGCGCACTTGATGACGCATGGCACATACTGGGGATGGATTTTCGGCTTCACCTTACACCTCGACTTCGTTGACCAGCGGAGAGTTTGACCAACCGCCCGCGGCCAGTCACCAGCGGTTACTGGATTCCCACTTTGCGTAGCTCCGCGCGAAACTCCGCTTCGCTCATCGCGCCCGGCAGATCAGCGCGGACCACGCCGGCCTTATCGATGATGAACGACCGCGGGATCCCGCGGACTTGCAGCTTCCGAAACGCAACCTCGTTCTCGTCAATGAGATTGCGGAACGTCACGCCGGTGCGCTGGAGGGTCGCTCTGGCAGTTTTCGCGTCATCGCGGGTGATGCCCAGGACAATTAGGTCCTTGCGCGCAAACGCCTTGCTCAGGCTTTCGAGTGCGGGCAACTCCCGCACGCAGTACTGTCAGGCGGTCGCCCACAAGTTGACGAGCACCGTCTTGCCCTTGAAGTCACTCAGGCTCGCACCTCGACCGGAGGTGTCGTTGAGTTTGAACGTCGGAGCCGGACTGCCGACCAGCGCCCTGGGCGTGGCCCTACTGAACGACTTCACCAGTTTGGCGCCACTCGGCGGCGCGAAGTCAAACGCCTTCGCTTCGAGCTTGGGGTCCACTCTGACTTCGGAGAAACTGTCGGTCATCATGAACCTGGTCGGCGCTCTCTGCGGACTGAACGCTTTCACCGCCGACGCCAGGTCTACCTGAACCCGGCGCACCAGTCCATCGCGCTCGTCGATCCAGAGTTTCATTTCCGCAACGTGCCCCCGCAGGGCCTTGCCAGTTTTGCCCTCGAGCCCCTTCTCGATTTTCTCCCAGGGATACTTGAGCGCGATGACCTGGGTCCGTCGTCCTGCGATCGTTTCAGATTTCAGCAGTTCTGCGCCGTTCAAATCGGCGTTCAGAAACAATGTGGGATCTTCCGACCGCAAGAGATTGAGGACCAGGCTGGTGCCCGGAGAAAGTCGCAAAGGCTGCCGCAGCAACGACTTGCCGCCGAAGTCCGCGGGCACCGGCGCCTGGAGATATTCGTTGCCCTCCGCGCGATAGGTAATCAGCTTGACGCCGTCGCTGCGCAACTCGCCGCGGGCCTCGTCGGCGTCGAACTTCAGCGCAAAACGGTTGGGTCGCTCGGCCAGCAGAGTCGCCTGCGTTTCGCTTCGACGCGTTCGGCCGGACTCCGCCAACTCCATGACCATCGTCGTGCGCAGGCTCACGGCGCGCAGCCGTTGATAAGCCCGGCCGCATTTGCGCAGGGCGGCAGTCGCAATGTTGTTCTTGCTGTCGGCGGCGAGCGACAGGTTCGTCAGACCCACCACTCCTGCCACCACCAACCAGATTCTCGTCATTGCCTTCACCTCATGCAAACACAAGGACCCACCAGCGTGCGCCCCGGTGTCTACCTGCAAAGGTTAACTGTGCGCTGCGCCAATTGCTACAGCCCGACCTTTTTCAGCTCGGCCACGAACTCCTCGTATTCCTTGCCTTCCTCGAGGTCCACCTGCACCACGCCGTTCTTGTCGATCAGCAGGGTGCGCGGCATGGCCGAAACGCCGAACTTGTCGGCGACCTTGTTGTCGGCATCGATCACGATGTTGAAGGTGGCCTTGTGCTGCGCTTTCACCTTCTTGATGGAGTCGGCCTCGTCGCTGGTAATGCCGATCACCTGCAGGCCTTTTGCGGCGTAGTTGGCGTTGAGCTTTTGTAGCGCAGGAAACTCCTGCATGCAGGCGCCTCAGAGTTCGGAGTAGAAGTTGATCAGCACCGGCTTGCCCTTCAGCGCCTTGAGACTGATCTCTTTGCCCTCGGGCGTCTTCAGCTTGAAGTCCGGCGCGGCCTTGCCTTTCAGCGAGTCGGCCTGTGCCAAAGTTAGCGCGGCCACCGCCGCCATCGTCACGAACAGTCGTTTCATCGTTTTGTGCTCCTTAAGGGTTGAGTGAGTGTGGTTAGGTTAGTCCATGTACAGCCCGCCGTTTACGTCCACGTGGGCGCCATGAATGTATCCGGCGACCTCTGACGCCAAGAACAGCGCCACGTTCGCAATATCTTCCGGCTGGCCGAAGCGGCCCAACGGTACGTTCGCCAGGGTTTGCGCGCTGGCGCCCGGCGGCCACTGGTCGGCCATCGGCGTCAAGGTCGGGCCGGGGCAAATGGCGTTGACGTTGATGCCGCAGCCAGCGACCTGCCGCGCCAGCGACCTGGTGAACGACAGGATGCCCGCTTTGGCTGCGCTGTAATGTGCGCCCGCGAACACGCCGCCCACCTGCGCCGCCAGGCTGGAAATGCTCACGATCCGGCCGTGATTCCATTCCTTCATCGTCGGCAGCACGGCCTGGCTGCACACGAACACACTGCGCAGATTGACCGCCAGCATGCGGTCCCACTGCTCGACGGTGAGGTCGGCGATGGGCGTGGCGTCGAAGATGCCTGCGCAGTTGATGAGGCCGTGGATGACGCCGAATGTCTTCAAGGTCGTCCGTACCATCGCGCCCACTTCGCCGGCGTCGCTGGCGTCGAGTTGAATCGGCAGCACCCGCGTGCCCAGTGTTTCCAACTCCGCAGCCACCGCGCGCCCCGCCTCATGATTCACATCGGCGACGACGACCTTCGCTCCCTCGCGCGCAAACGACCGTGCGCAGCAGGCTCCGATGCCACTGCCGGCGCCGGTGATGATGATGACCTGGTCGGTAAGGTGGAGGTCGATTAGAATCCCTCCTCCCGCTGCCGCACATACTTCGCCCGCACCAGCTCGAAGAAGGCCAGGTATTCCGGCGTGCGGTAGTCTGGATAGGTCCAGCCGAGGGGCTGGAACTCTTGTCCGCGGAACTGGAGTGTCAACTCGGCGTAGATGCCGTCGCGTAGATAGAGGCGATGGGCGTGATCCTTCGTGGTTGCCAGCACGAGCTTGGCCTCGGTGAGGTAGCCAGGGTCGAGGTTGAGACGCCGCGCCACCTTGTCGGCGCGATGGTGCGCCCAGCCCCGCTCGAGTTCGTTGGTCAACAGCTTCACGTCGGCCAGGGTGGCGGGATCAATTAGCCGCGCAAAGCTCACAAACTTGCGCAACAGCGGCGTGCCGAGTTCGTCGTCGTAATAGTTCGTGTGGGTGAACGGCAGGATGTCGGTGTGCAGGTCGGTGGACCCGAACCGCGCTGACAGCGCATCTTCGGCCGGACCGAAGAATCCGAGGTCGGCGGTGATCATTCCGACGACGAGCTTGACCGGCTGGTGAGGGCGAGGCTGACCCAAATGCACACTCCCGTAGGTTGGCGATGGTCGATGGCGAATGACTTTGTCTACATTCGCGGAGACTTTGATGATTCCCTCTCCTCACGGACAACGCGCTCCCGCCTTCCGCCCGGTCGTGATGGGCACGCGCGGCGCGGTGGCGTGCGGCCATCCGCTCGCGGCGCAGGCCGGCATTCGGACGCTGCAGGCCGGCGGCAATGCGGCCGACGCGGCGGTCGCCATCGGCGCGGCGTTGAATCTCGTCGAGCCGAACATGTCGGGACTCGGCGGCGATGGGTTCGTGATGGTGTTCGACCAGGAGTCGAATCGAGTGCAGGTGTGCAACGGCACCGGCGCCGCGCCGCTGCGCGCAACGGCAGAGCGGTTCAGAGCCAACGGCATTCCGTACAAGCACCTCCTGAGCGTTTCGACGCCCGGGCTGTGCGATGCGTGGTTGATGACGCACGCGCGCTTCGGACGGCTCAAGCTCGACGAGGTGATGGCGCCGGCGATCGAGCTGGCCGAAGCGGGCTTTCCCGTCAGCCACAAAATGGCGGCGGCGCTGGACGATGAAGTGCCCTCGCCGACCATGGTGCCGTTCACGCGCGAAGTGTTCAGCCGCGAGGGGCGACCGCTGCGCGCCGGCGAGATCTGTCGCAACCCCAACCTGGCGCAGACGTTGCGACGGCTCGCCTGCGAAGGCCGCGACGCATTCTACACCGGGCCCATCGCGCGCGCGATTGTCGAGTTCTCAGACCAGCTCGGCGGGCTGCTGAGCCTTGACGACTTCGCGCGCCATCGCAGTTGCTGGCAGGAGCCGATCACCACGACCTACCGCGGCCACACCGTCTACGAGGCACCGCCAAACTCCTCCGGCCACGTGCTGTTACAAATGCTCAACCTGATCGAACCCTTCGAATTGAGCGCACTCGACGAAGACGACCGCATCCACGTTATGACCGAGGCGAAGCGACTGGCGTTCGCCGACCGCGAGGCGTATCTCGCTGACCCCGAATTCGTCGAAGTGCCAGTTGAACAACTGATCTCAAAGGCCTACGCCGCGGAGCGGATGAAGCTCATCGAACCGTCGCGTGCGATGACGCAGGTCGAGTGCGGCACGCCGCAAGGTCGGGAAGCGCGTGAGGACACGACCTGCTTCGTCGTCATCGATCGCTGGGGCAATGCCGTCTGCCAGTTGCAGAGCATCCAGACTTCATGGGGCTCCGGTCTTATCGCAGGCGAAACCGGAATCCTGCTCAACAATCGAATGACGTACTGGCATCTCGATGAGGGCCACGTCGATTGCCTGGTCGGCGGCAAACGCGTGCGCCACACCATGAACCCGGTGATGGTGTTCGACCAGCGCGGGCAACTCGTCTACGCGCTGGGCACGCCGGGCGCCGACACGCAGGTGCAGACCAACCTCCAGATGCTTGCGCACCTGATTGATTTCGGACTCAATCCACAAGAAGCTATCGAATCGCCGCGCTGGAGGCACATTGGTGTCGGTACCGAGTCGGACTTCCCGCACGGCGACGTGACCGAGCTGCGATTGGAAGCCCGTTTCGCTCCCGCGACCATCAACGGTTTACGTGACAAAGGTCATGCAGTAATCGTAATCGGCGATTGGGAGGCGACGGGCAGCGAGATGATCGTCCAGCGGCAGCCCGAGACCGGAGCGCTGTGGGCGGGAGCCGACCCGCGCCGCGACGGCTACGCGCTGGCGTGGTGAAACTACAAGGAGCAAGCGGAATGAACATCAGCAATGAAGATCGGACCCTGGCGATGCTCGCGCACGTGTTATCGCTGCTCGGCTACGTGACCGTGGTTGGCGGCTGGCTGCCGCCACTCCTCATCTACTTCATGAAGCGCGATTCGCAATTCGTTGCGTTTCATGCGCTGCAAGCGGTCTACTTCACTCTGCTGGTAGTCGTCGCCACCCTCGCCGTCGCCTTCATCGGGCTGATGACCTGTGGACTTGGTTTTGTTTTCGCTCCGGTGGTTCCGTTGGTGCACATCATCCTCGGCATTCTCACTGCGATCAAAGCCAACAGCGGCGAGCTGGCCGAGTACCCGCTGGCCGGCGGATGGGCCCGAAACTCAGTGGGCTTGTAATCGGCACTTCGGAACTTTGAATCCCAAAACAAGAAGGAGAACATCGTGAAACTCACTGTCCTGTTCAGCGGCTTATGCTTGTGCCTTACACTCGCGGCACCGGCGCATGCGGTCAAGTTACGCTACGTCGTCAAGGCCGGCAAGGGGTGGACCACCGCCACCACGATGAAAGCGGAGGGAACCATTGAGGTAATGGGAATGAACCTTCCGTTAGGGTTCCAGGCCACCTCGACCACGAGCTATGGGGTCACGGAGGTGAAACCCGATGGTGCGCTGGTCGCGGTGCTCACTTATCAATTGGGGGAACAGAAAGTCACGGTCGCCGGCATGGAAGTCCCGGCTATGCCCAAACCGGCGGTCAATCCGCTGACGGTGACGCACTCCTCATTGGGCAAGGTGCTGAAGATCGACGGAGTGGTGCCCCAGCGCTCCGAGAGTATCGAGCTGGGCAAGATTTTCAGCACGCTCTTCATTCCCATGCCGGAGCGCGAGGTGCAGGTCGGCGAGAGCTGGGAGCTGCGGCCGGAGGGCGCCCTGGTGCCCGCCACGTGGAAATGCAAGCTGGTGGCACTGTTGAACGAGAACGGGCGGGAAGTTGCGAAAATTGAGTGCTCCAGCCACGTAAGCGGGGAGGCAATGCAACTGATCAGCCGCGACCTGGCCAAGGAAGAAACCGACTTCGAGATCAGCGGCCCCGGCGTGACGATGACCATGATGGCCCTGGTGGACGTTGCCACCGGGGTGCCGCTCCGCGCCAGCGGCACCATGGAGGCCGACCTCAAGGTGAAGGTCAATGGCGTGATGGTCCGGCAAGTCCTGACGGGAACGATCGAGGAGACGGCCAAAGTCAATTGACCTGCTGGTAATTCGCGGTCACAATCCATCTCAATTCGCAAAGGAGCAACTCGCATGAAAAACGCAATGCTGATCGTAGTTCTGATGTGGTCCGCGGCGCTGGTGCAGCCGGCCCACGCGGTCAAGCTCGAATACAAGGTCAAGCCGGGCCAGACCTGGAGTCAGAAGATGATCATGCGCGGCGAGGGCACCACCGAAGCCGCCGGCATGAAGTTCGACATGACCATCGAGATGGCCAGCACCACGAAAACGACGGTCAAGTCGGTAGCCGCCGACGGCAGCTTTGTCCAGGTCGTGGATCAAAAAGTCGACTCGACCAAAGTCGTGGTCGCCGGCATGACAATCGAACCGCCGGCGCCGGAGCAGAAGCCGATCACCATTACCTCGGACAAGCTGGGCAAGCCGCTCAAAATCGAAGGACTGGAAAGCCTGGCCAACAAAGGCAACGTTGATTTCACCAAGCTCCTGGGTGCGGCACCGGCCCAGTTCTCCGACAAAGATCTCAGCGTCGGCGACACCTGGGAGGCCAGCATCGCCGCTGAAGAGCTGCCGATGAAGATCACCGGCAAACTCCTATCGCTGAAAAAGGTCGGCGGCCGGGAGGTGGCCGAGGTCGAATACGTTTTCCGGGTCACCGGTGAAACCCTGAGCAAGCTCATCACAGCCGCCAGCGGCATGGACCTGGAGGTTTCCGGTCCCGGGATGGTGGGCACCTCGATTTCGCAAATCGATGTTGCCACCGGCATCGCGGGCGCGACGAAGGGCACGATGGAAATGGACTTGACCCTCAAGATCATGGGGCAGGAGTTGCGCCAGGCGATGCGGATGAACATTTCCAGCGAGCCGGTGAAGTAGCACCGGAGACCAACCAAACCACTGGGGCGCACGCGAGTGCGCCCGGAGTTTATGTGCCCCTCCCTCAACGATCAACTCGAGGCGTTGCCGCACGCGCCCGGTGTTTACCTGTTCAAGGACGCGCGCGGGAAGATCCTCTATGTCGGCAAAGCGTCGTCGTTGCGCAGCCGAGTGCGCAGCTACTTCAATGCGGGCGCCGATCGCAGCCTCTGGATCGGCCAGATGTTGCGACGCGTGGTCGGCTTCGACAGCATTGTCACCCGCTCGGAAAAGGAAGCGCTCATCCTCGAGGGCAACCTCATCAAGATGCACAAGCCGCACTTCAACGTGCGCTTCAAAGATGACAAGCGCTTCCCCTATCTCAAGCTGACTTTGCGCGACCAGTGGCCCGCCCTGCTGGAAGTGCGGACGCCAAAGGACGATGGGGCGGCCTACTTCGGGCCGTTCAGTAACGCCGGTGCGATGAGGCAGACCGTGAGCCTGGTGAAGCGCGTATTCGGCGTGCGGGCGGGCGTGCACATCGCCGACCGCAAGTGGGCGGGGTGCCCGTGGCGCGACACCCGCAAGCCGCTCGACAAGCCGTGCCTCGAATTCCACATCCAGCGCTGCATTGGCCCGTGCGTCGGCGCGGTCAGCGCCGAGGCCTACCGCGCTGCGTGCGAGCAGACCAGGCTGTTCCTCGAAGGTCGGCAGGAAGTCGTCGTCCGCCAACTACGGACGGAGATGCGGGCGGCGGCCCTGCGGCTGGAGTTCGAACTGGCCGGACGATTGCGCGACCAGGCGCGCGCGGTCGAGCGTGTGCTCGAAAGCCAGCAGGTGGTCTCCCTGGCTAATGAAGACCAGGACGTGCTGGCCGTCTATAGCGAGTCCGGCATCGCCAGCGTGGCGCTGCTCGTCGTGCGGTCGGGCAAGCTCATCGGTGACCAGCACTTCATGCTGCAAGCCGCCGAAGGGCGGAGCGACGCGGAGATTCTCGGCGCCTTCGTCAAGCAACACTACGGTAATCCCGTGCAGACGCCGCGCGAATTGCTGCTGCCGGTGCGGCTCGATGACACCGAACTGCTGGGCGATTGGCTAACCGAACGGCGCGGCGCAAAGTGCGACGTGCTGACGCCCGAGCGTGGCCGCAAACGCAAGTTGGTGGAACTGGCGACGCACAACGCCACGCTGGCGCTGCGCGAGATGATGGCCCGCGAAGAAGTGGAACTCCGCGCCACCACGCAGACATTGACCGATTTGCAAAGCCGCTTGAATCTGCCGGTGTTGCCACGCCGCATCGAGTGTTTCGACATCTCGCACGTTCAGGGTAAGCAGGCCTATGCTTCCATGGTGGTGTTCGAGGACGGCCGGGCGGCGAAGCGCGAGTACCGCAAGTTCCGGATCAAGACCACCGACGAAGAACCCGACGACTACCAGAGCATGCGCGAGGCGCTTGGCCGCCGCTTGCAACGCGCGCTCGACGGTGACCCGAAGTTTGCGCGTCTGCCGGACCTGCTCCTCGTGGATGGCGGCGCCGGCCAGCTCGGCTGCGCGCTGGAGGCGCTGGCCGCCAAGCAGCTCGATCACATTCCCTCCGCCGGATTGGCGAAGGAGCATGAGTTGCTACACTTGCCGCTGCACCCCGCTCCGTTGATGCTGCCGCGCAACTCGCCCGCGCTGCACTTGTTGCAACGCCTGCGAGATGAAGCCCACCGCTTCGCCCTTTCCGCGCATCGCATGCGGCGCGGCAAAGTTGCCGTGCATTCGGTGCTCGACGACATTCCCGGCATCGGCCCTCGCAGGAAGCTGAGTCTGCTGGCGCAGTTCGGCTCGGTCAAGCGATTGCTCGGAGCGAGCGTCGAAGAACTCGCCGCCGTCCCCGATATGAATCGCCGCGCCGCCGAGAAGTTGCAGGAGTACTTGCGGTTGGTGGGGCGCGGGGCGTAGCAGGCTGCGGAAAAAAGAGCTTCCTCCGACCCAACCTAACCCCCCGACCCCCTTCCCTAACCGCGTCCGCAGGACGCGCGGGATGGGGGGAGCGTGTCGGAGGTAGTTCTTTCTCCCCCTTCCCTGTTAGGGAAGGGAGTCGGGGGGTTAGGTTGGTAGGGTCGATGAAATCTCTTTTTTCCGCAGCCTGTTAGACTGTGCTCTTAATCCAATCGATGGAGTTACCATGGCTACTTCCCACTGCTCGACCCCATTCGGAACCATCACCGTAGTCGCGACCGCGCGAGGCATTTGCCGCGTGCGCTTTCCCAACGAGACCCGCCCGCTGGAAGACGGCGATTCGTCCGCAGCGGCAGCCACCTTGGCGAAGGGCGTGTCGCGCAAGCTGGCGCGCTACTTTGGTGGTAAAGCCGTAGAGTTCGACGAGCCGCTCGATCTGAACGGGGCGAGCGACTTCTATCAACGTGTCTGGCGCGAGTTGCGCAAGGTGCCGCGCGGCAAGACGCTCTCGTATGCCGAGTTGGCGAGGCGCACGGGCAAGCCGAACGCCGCGCGCGCCGTCGGCGCGGCGATGGCGACGAATCCCGTGCCGGTGCTCATCCCTTGCCATCGTGTCATCCGCAGCGACGGATCGCTCGGCGGCTTTGGTGGCGGGCTGGACCTGAAGCGCCGCCTGCTGGAATTGGAGCGTACGCGCGGATGAAAGCCTGGGTTCGCGATCTGCTGTTACGATTGTTGGCCAACACCATCGGCCTGTACGCGATTGTTATCTTCCTCGGCAAGCCAGCGGTCGAACTGTCGAGCTTCCAGGCGGCGGTATTTGTGGTGGGTATCTGGAGCGTGCTGCTGGCCGCCGTGCGACCGATCATCTTCGCGGTCAAGCTGGCGACCTCGCCGCTCAACTTCGTTACCATCGGACTGTCGAGTCTCATACTCGGTTTTCTGATCAATGTCATCGTCACCGCTTCGGTGGGGGTAGCCGGGGCGATTGACGGCTTCAAGGTGAAGGACCTCTGGACGGCGCTGAAACTATCGGTGCTGTACGCCCTGATCAATGCCGGGACGAATGCGTTCATCGGCGGCAAGAAGGACAAATGATGGCCGACAGCGTCCTGCAATTCGTCATCGTCACCGGGCTCTCGGGCGCCGGGCGCACGCTGGCCAGCCGCTGTCTGGAAGACCTCGGCTTCTTTTGCGTGGACAATCTACCGCCCGCCCTGATGCCGACCTTCGCGGAACTCAGCCTGCGCAGCCAGCGGAAGATGTCGAAGGTCGCGCTGGGCGTCGACATTCGCGGCGCCGAATTCTTCGACGAGTTTTTTCCAGCACTCGACAAGCTGCGTGAAGCCGGGATCGGCTACCGCATCCTGTTCCTCGATGCCGACGACGAGACCGTGCTGCACCGCTTCAAGGAGACCCGCCGGCGCCATCCCCTCGCGACCGGCAGCGACGACGATTTGCTTGAGTTGATTCAACGCGAGCGCGCGGCGTTGATGGAAATCAAGGAGCGCGCCGACAAGATCATCAACACCACCAACGTAACTCCCCGGGAGTTGCGGGAAGAAATCGCCACCGCGTTCGTCGGCGCCGAGACCGACAGCGGCATGCACGTGCACGTCGCCTCCTTTGGGTTCAAGTACGGGCTACCACTCGATGCCGACCTCGTGCTCGACGTGCGTTTCCTCATCAACCCGAACTACGTGCGCGAGCTCAAGAATCTCGATGGCACCTACGAGCCGGTGTTCCGCTATGTGCTGGATCATCCCGAGACGCGCGAGTTCCTCAACCACTTATGGGTGTTCCTCGGCTACCTGTTGCCGAAGTACGTGGAGGAGGGCAAAACCTACTTGAGCATCGGCGTCGGCTGCACCGGCGGACGGCACCGCTCCGTGACGATTGCCAACTCGATCATCACTTTTTTGAAGAGCAAGGGTTACACCGCCAGCGTCCATCATCGCGATATTCGACGCGACTCCCACTCCGCCGAGGCCTCCGCACCGCTCGAGGCTTAGCCATGATCTCCTCCCACGGTGGCGCCGCGCGCCAACCCCTGACCCGGCGCGTGCTGAAGTGGCTGTATCCCGGCATGAACGTGAAGCGCTGGCTGCTGCTCATTGTGCTGGGCGCGACGCTGGTAAGCCTGGGCGTGGCGGCATGGCTGGATGCCCCCGGGCTGTCGTTCGGCCTGCTCCAAATCGTTGCTCGCCACGCGCCGGCGGTGGCCGATGTGTTCGTGGAGCATCGCATCGTCGGATTGCTGCTCGGCGTGTTGGGTGTCGCCGGCATTCTGTTCGGCGTCAACCAGATCGTGCGGTCGATCGGCGCGGCCGTCATCCCGGAAGACCGCGAACTGGTGGATGTCATTTTTGAAAAGCGCCACCTGGAGCATGGGCCGCGCGTAACGGCGATCGGCGGCGGCACCGGGCTGGCCTCGCTGCTGCGTGGACTGAAGACCCGCACCGGCAACCTGACCGCGGTCGTGACCGTCGCCGACGATGGCGGCAGCTCCGGACGGTTGCGCGAAACCGGCATGTTGCCGCCGGGTGACATTCGCAACTGCATCGCGGCGATGTCAACGGTCGAGCCATTGGTGACGCAGTTGTTTCAGCACCGTTTTTCCGGTCGCGGAGAATTGGACGGGCACTCGTTCGGTAACTTGTTCATCGCGGCGATGGAGGACGTGACCGGTGATTTCGTCACCGCCGTGCGCGAGACCAGCAAGGTGCTGGCGATTCGTGGCGAAGTGCTGCCGGCCACGCTCAGTCAGGTGACGCTCGGCGCGCGCCTGCAAGACGGCACATCAGTGCGCGGCCAGGTCAACGTCAACAAAGCGCCCGCGCCGATTGTCTCCGCGTTTCTCGAACCTCACGCGCCGCCCGCGCTAGACGAAGCGGTGGAGGCCATCCTGCACGCCGACCTGGTCGTGCTCGGCCCGGGCAGCCTGTACAGCAGCATCGTCCCCAATCTGTTGGTGCCCGGCATCGCCGACGCGGTGCGGCGCACGCGCGCGGTCAAGGTCTACATTTGCAACATCATGACCCAGCCGAACGAAACCCTGGGCTACCGCGCCAGCGATCATGTGCGCGCGTTGACCCAGGCGCTTGGCGGGCAGTGCCTCGACTTCGTGCTGTTGAATGGCACGCCGCCGAGCCGCCCGTCGCTGGAACGGTACGAGGACAAGGGCGCGGCTTTCGTCGAGCCGGACGTTGCCGCCGTCGAAGCGCTCGGGCCGCGCGTCATTCTCGACGACTTCATCAGCGAACAGAGCTACGTTCGCCACCACTCGCCACGATTGGCCGAACGACTGTTCCGCCTGATTGAAGAGGGCGCGCGCGCAACGCGGTAGCGATTTGGATTCCGAGCGAGGAATCGAACTCGCAGCAGTGAACACGTTTTCATCCGCGCGCAGATCGCGCCCGAGGAGTGCTTCATGTCCGAGTTTGGTGAACTGCAGACGCCAGAACAGCTCGTTGCTCAGGCTCAGGCGAGCTTGCAGGCCGGGGACGCCGAGGGCGCCATCGCGCATCTGAACGACGCGCTGGCGCAGAATCCGAGTCACGTGCAGGCGATGGGGCTGTTGGCCGCGTCGATCCCAGCCACGCCGGGTTACGGTTCAACCTCGGCGCGATTTACCAGCGCGCCGGCGACAACGCCAACGCCCAGGGCCAGTACGAAGCCGCGTTGCAATGCGACTCCAACTATGTCCGCGCGCGCGACGCCCTTACCGCGCTCGGGATCACACCACCGCCGATGCAACCCGTGGACCTGGCCACCGCGCCGAGCGTCACCTGCGCCGAGCATCCCAACACGCCGGTCTCGCACTTCTGCGCAGGCTGCGGCAAGCCGATGTGCGTGCAGTGCGAAATGGCGGTGGAGAATTCGTTCCTGTGCAACCGGTGCTTCGTGGCGCGGCATCAGAGCACGCCGGCCGGCCAGCCCGGGACGACGCAAGGCGTCGTAGTGGAGGACACTACCGGGCGTCGCTACGTCGCGCATGCCGATCTTCGGATGAACTTCGGCACCCGGTTCACTGCCTATTTCATCGATCAGCTCGTGCTGCTGATTCCGTCCCTCCTGGCATCGTTCATCCCGATGGGCACGTTGCTGGTCGCCGCTGCCTACTCGATTCTCATGATCGGCAATGGAGGTCAGACCCTGGGCATGAAGGCCGTTGGTATTCGGGTGGTGGGTTTCGCCGGTGAAAAAATCGACTACGGCCGTGCCACGGTTCGATTCCTGGCCAGCATTCTATCCGGCTGCCTCCTCGGGATTGGCTACCTCATGTGCGCTTTCGACGCCGAGAAGCAAACGCTGCACGATAAGTTATGCAAGACGAATGTCGTTGGCGCAAGGGATGTCCCCTCGTGGATTCCGGCCTTGCTGATTGGCGTCGTCGTGCTGGGCTGCGGGGGGCTGCTCTCCCTGGGAGTGTTCGCGCAAATGATGTCAGGCCTCACCCCGGGCGGCCCGCCCACTGGTGGATTCCCTGCGCCCGTGCCGCGCTGATTATTGCCCATGCTCTTCTCCCTCACGGCCGAACAGCAGCAAGTGCGCGAGGCCGTGCGTGCTTTTGCGAATGAGCGCGTGCGGCCCGGCGCGGCGGCGCGAGACCGCGCGGGCGTGTGCGACCTCGACCTCATTCGCGAAGTCGGGGGCCTTGGCTTCATCGGCGTGACGGTTTCCCCGGAGTTCGGTGGAGCGGGGATGGACTGGGTGAGCGCGGCGCTGGTGATGG
>Ga0247727_10001875_pt1 | contig 48874 bp, 35 predicted proteins | sample WisWelCaveWW1625_FD_202498 | JGI IMG/M metagenome (GOLD analysis project Ga0247727, IMG submission 202498) | Biofilm microbial communities from Wishing Well Cave, Virginia, United States - WW16-25 | ecosystem: Environmental > Aquatic > Deep subsurface > Groundwater > Cave microbial mat | place...
GCGTACGCGCGCGCACCAGGCTCAGGTCCGCCGGCGTCGCCTCGTCCCGGTGGTGCACCCGCCCCAAGAGCTCGGGGCAGCCCAGGCCCAGCCGCGCCAGGCTCTCCGCGTCGCGCCGGTCGCACTTGCGCGGGTCCTTGGCGATCAGCGCCACGCGCCGCGGGATCCACCACGTGCGGCACGCAGCCCCACGCCTGCCGCGCCGCCGCCATCCAGGGCGACTGCGAGCCCGCCTCCAGGATCACGCGGCTGCCGGGATACGGCGCCAGCGCCTCCTGCAAGGCCGCGCGCGTCGTCGCACAGCGGCCGCGCCACACCACCTGGCGCTCGCCGTCCAGCACGCAGAGGTGCGTGGGTCCGGTCGCCCACGTCCAGGCCGATGGTCAACAGGGACAGAGTCTGGGTAAGCTGCGTCATGGGTCGGTCGCTCCGTGGCCGCGAAGGCCGGGTTTTTGTTGCAGACCTCACGGTACTGCGTCAGGGGAGACCGGCCCTCTCATCCCATCTCAGGAAGCTGGCGCCTCAGCGCCTGCTTCCTGAAGGCAAGCCGAGGCGCCAGCGCGCACCCAGCCGAAGCCCGACCGCTGACCACGACGACGTCACCGCGCGGGCGCGTTCCACGTCACGACCTGGTTGCTGCCCTGGCTGCGGGCCATGTGCAGGGCCTGCTCGGCGCGTGCGAAGAACTCGTCCGGGGAGGCCAGCTTCTCCTGCGGCGCCGCGCTGATGCCGATGGCCAGGCTGACCTGGTCCTCGACCTTCTCCAGGACGGCCTGCATGACGCGGCGCACCATGGTCACGGCGCCCTCGGCGCCGGTGCCCGGCAGCAGCATGGCGAAACGCTGCCGGCCGAGACGCGCGGCGAGATCGACGTCGCGCGAGGCGGTCAGGATCTCGCCGGCGATGTCGAGCACCGTGGCGTCGGCGCCGCTGCGGCCACGCGCCTGCTCGATGGCCGCAAGGCCGTCCACGTCCACCAGCAGCAGCGAGTAGCCCCACTGGAAGCGCCAGGACTTCTTGAACTCCTCCTCCAGCCGCAGCCGGAAGTAGGCCTCGTTCAGCAGCCCGGTCTCGCTGTCGGTGATCAGCGTGACAAGCTGGCGTTCGTCCATGGGCGGATGTCTGGCCTTCGTGCTCATGGCGGAATCATCGGCCGGCCGCGCCGGCCGGCTCAAGCGAAAGGCCCGGCTTTTTCGGCTCGGCCACGCTCGGCCGCCGCCAGCGCGGCGTCCGTCCACTCGAGGTTGGTGGCCGTGCCCTGCACGTCCTCGAGCGCGTCCAGCGCCTCGAGCAGCTTGCCCAGCGTCGCGACCTGCGCGTCGGACAGTTGCACGGTGGTCTTGGGCACCCAGGCGATCTGGCTGCGGGTCGGCTTGAAGCCGGCCTGCTCCAGCGCCGCCCGGACGCAGGCGTACCTGGTCGGGTCGCAGGTGATCTCGAAGCCGCCCTCTCCGCGGTTGCAGTCGTCGGCCTCGCCCTGCAGCGCGGCCTCGAACGCCGCCTCCTCGCGCTCGGCCGGCGCCTCGACGAAGAACAGCCCGCGGCGATCGAAGTTCCAGCTCACCGCACCGCTTCCGCCCAGCGAGCCGCCGTGGCGCTCGACCGCCTGGCGCACCTCGCCGTAGGTGCGCGCGCGGTTGTCGGTCAGCGCGTCGATCAGGATGGCCACGCCGCCCGGGCCGTAGCCCTCGTAGGTGAGCGCTTCGAGCGCACCCGCGTCGCCCTTGCCGAGCGCGTTCTTGACCGCCCGGTCGATGGCGTCGTTGGTCATGTTGTCCTCGCGCGCGCGATCCATCGCGTAGCGCAGGGACAGGTTGGCCGCCGGGTCGCCGCCGCCGGAACGCACCGCCGTCATGATCAGGCGGGCATGCTTGCTGAAGGCGCGGGATCGCTGGGCGTCCACCCGCGACTTGCGGTGCATGATGTTCTTGAACGCGGAATGGCCGGCCATGCCCTCGGTCTCCGCTCCGGCGAGGCCCCGGTCAGCGCTTGCTGAACTGGAAGCGGCGACGCGCCTTGCGCTGGCCGTACTTCTTGCGCTCGACCATGCGGCTGTCGCGCGTCAGGAAGCCGGAGGCGCGCAGGGCCTCCTCGAGCGCCGGGTCCGCGGCCTTGAGGGCGCGGGCCACGCCCAGGCGCATCGCGCCGCTCTGGCCCAGCGGTCCGCCGCCGTTGATCTGGGCCCACACGTCGTACTTGCCCAGCGTGGAGGTGACCACCAGCGGCGCCTGCGCCATGAGGCGCTGCTGCTCGATGGGAAAGAAGGTCTCGAAGGGCCGGCCGTTGACCAGCAGCGTGCCGCTGCCGGGGGTGATGCGCACGCGCGCCACCGCCGTCTTGCGGCGGCCCGTGCCCCAGATGAACTCCTTGGCGGCGGCCTCGGTCATGGTCAGCGTCCCTTCAGCTTGAACTTCGTCGTGTCGGCGGTCACCGGCTGCTGCGCGGCGTGCGGATGGTCGGGCCCGGCGTAGACCTTGAGCTTGTCCATCATGTTCCGGCCCAGCTTGGTCTTGGGCATCATGCGCCGCACGGCCAGCTCGACCAGGCGCTGCGGGTCGCGCTGGCGCATCTCGCCCGCGGTCATCTGCTTCAGGCCGCCGAGGTAGTACGTGTGCCAGCTGTGCACGCGCGTGTCGGCCTTGTTGCCCGACAGCCCGACCTTGGCGGCGTTGGTCACCACGACGAAGTCGCCCGTGTCCACGTGCGGCGTGTAGCGCGGGTGATGCTTGCCCTGCAGGATGGTGGCGATGCGCACCGCCAGACGTCCGAGGACGGCGCCGTCGGCGTCGAAATGCTGCCAGGCGTGCTGCACTTCGCCGGTCTTGGCCAGGTAGGTCTTGGTCACGGTCGGGTCCTCGTCCGGAGTGCCCCGCAAGGCCCGTCCGGCAGCTCGGATGCGAGGGGGGAACGATACCAAGGCGGCCCGGACGAGTCGAGACCGCGCGCGGGGGTCGTCGAGGGCCGCCACGGGTGCCTTGCTCCTTCGCGACCCGGAGAAACGGGCCGCTGCGGAGCAAGGCACCCGTGGCGGCCCCGCGACGACGCCCGCGCGCACGGGGATCAGCGATCGGCAGTCTGGTGTCGAAGCCGCGCGTTCGCCCCGTCCGCCCGCCGTCGGTGCCCCTCCACCCAACGAGCGGGCGGACGGGGCGAACCGCGCCAGACGAGGGCGGGCTGCGCGGAGATCGCGGGCTCAGGAGGCGCCGCTGCGCGGCGCCACCGGAGGGCGCTCGCCGGCCACGCTGATCACGGGCTGCGCGGAGCCGCGGCCGCCGATCCCGCGTTTCGATGCGCCCCGGCCGGTCAGGTGGTCTTCGGGGCCGCCCGGCGGCGGCGCCGGGCGGGCGCGATGATGTCGGGGCCAGCCTGGGCAGCGTGAGGCGCGGTGGCGGTGGGCGCCGCTCCACGCAGCCGGCCAGCAGCGTGCGCGGGAGCCTCGGCCGCCCGCGCTGCGCGCGTGCGAGATCTCGAGCGGCTCAGGCAGGCGGCCGAGGCTCCTCGCGCCCTCGGGACCTCGCCGCCGAGCGCTCGTCTAAAACCGCGCGGACGTCGTCGAGGGGCCGCTGGGGAGCCGCGGCGGCCCTCGACGACGTCACCGCGCGGTGACTTGTGGCCGGTCCAGCCACAGCTCGACCCGGCGCACGCCCTGCAGGCCGGGGAAGTCGATCAGCACCTGGCGCAGGTGCTCGATGCGCTGCACCGGCGCGATGTCCAGGTACGCCAGGCGCGACGCGCGACGCGCGCGGCCCCAGCACAGCTCGACCCCGGCATCGGTGATGAAGGTCAGCGTGTCGTTGAGGTCCGGGCGCACGCTGACGAGGCGCACGCCCGCGTCCTCCAGCGCGGGCCGGAACGGACGCACCTCGTCGCTGGCGGCGGCGCAGTCCAGCACGGCCTCGTCGCGCGGAGGGCCGGCGAGCTGCAGCGGGGCGGGCGCGAGCGCGAGCGGGCCGAAGCCCAGCACGCGGCCGTCGGCGGCCAGCAGGATGTCGCCCTCCACCGCCAGCACCGGCTGGCGCAGGCGCACGCGGATCTCGGCCTGCCCGGGCCAGCGCGGCTCGACCTGCTCGACGGCCTCGATCCACGGCGACGAGGCCAGCACCGCGGCCGAGAGCCACTTGAGCTCGTCCTCGCGCAGCAGCGAGGCCGAGCCGGCGACGTGCGCGGCGATGCCGGTGGCGAGCCCGGCGGCGACGGCTTCCGGCATCCAGGCGGGACGGCCGACGAGCTGGACGCGCGACGGGTCCACCGTGAACTCCGGCTCGCGCTGCAGTTGCTGCCGCGCGCGCAGCACGACCAGCGCCAGGCCGAGCAGCAGCAGCACCGGCACGGCGATCGGCCAGGCGGCGCGGGCGCGGCGGGCGGCGTCGGCGGTCATCGGTGCAGAGTTTAGGGTGCGGGGCCCGGCTTCCCAGCCGGTATGTTGGCGGGCGGCCGCAAGCCAGAGATCCGGCCGCCCATGAGCCCAGCCAAGCGACCACGCAGCAGCCCCCACGTGCCGGCCGCAACGGCGCCTGGCGCCGGGCCCGCCGAGGTCTTCCGCGGCCTGGTGCTCAACCAGTTCCAGCTCAAGGCGCTCGCGCCGCTGCGCGAGGGCCGCCCGGTGCTGCTGGCGGCCCCCACCGGCGCGGGCAAGACGCTGGTGGCCGAGATCGCCATCGAGATGGCCCTGCAGAAGGGCCGGCGCGCGATCTACACCGCGCCGGTCAAGGCGCTGTCCAACCAGAAGTTCCGCGACTTCAAGGCCATCGCGCCCGACGGCGTGGGCATCATGACCGGCGACGTCACGATCAACGGCCGGGCGCCGGTGCTGATCATGACCACGGAGATCTTCCGCAACACGATCTTCGAGAGCCCGCGCAGCCTGGACGACGTCGAGACCGTGGTCTTCGACGAGATCCACTACATGGACGACCTCGAGCGTGGCACGGTCTGGGAAGAGGCCATCATCTTCGCGCCGAAGCACATCCGCTTCGTGTGCCTGTCGGCCACCATCAGCAACCTGGACCAGTTCGGCGACTGGATCTCGCGCACGCGCGGGCAGCAGGTGGAGATCATCCGGCACCGCGAGCGGCCGGTGCCGCTGGACCACTACGCCTTCCTGCCCGGCCTCGGGCTGCGGCGCCTGGACGCGCGCCTGCGGCTGCCGCAGCGCGACCGCGGTCGCCCGGCGCGCGGCAAGGACCGCAACGCCGTGGTCGAGCTGCTGGCGCGCGAGCGCAACCTGCCGGCGCTGTTCTTCTGCTTCTCGCGCAAGGAGTGCGAGCAGCGCGCGCGCGAGGTGGCCCGGCACCGCACGCTGCTGGAGCACGCCGCAGCCGAGGACATCGCGGCCCTGTTCGACTCGATCTGCGACACCTTCGAGATCGTGCCCGACGAACAGTTCGAGGAGCTGCGCAGCCTGGTGCGCCACGGCATCGCCTTCCACCACGCCGGCATGCTGCCGCTGCACAAGGAGCTGGTCGAGCGCCTGTTCACCTCGGGCAAGCTGCAGCTGCTGTTCGCCACCGAGACCTTCTCGCTGGGCATCAACATGCCCGCACGCACGGTGGTCTTCTCCAGCCTGCGCAAGTTCGACGGCACGGGCTTCGCCTCGCTCAAGGTGCGCGAGTACCAGCAGATGGCCGGGCGCGCCGGCCGGCAGGGCATCGACACGCACGGCCTGGTGATCTCCATCCTGGACGACGAGCGCGTCACGCTGCACGACATCCAGCGCCTGGTGGGCAACGACGTGGAGCCCATCCTGTCGCGCTTCAACCTCAGCTACAGCACGCTGATCAACCTGCACCGCACGCTGGGGCCGAAGCTGTACGAAGCCTGGGAGCGCAGCTTCAACAACTTCCAGTGGGCCGGCATGAGCCGCAAGAAGCGCGAGAAGAACGAGCTGAAGCAGCGCGAGGCCATCGGGCGCCGGCTGCAGCTGCTGCAGGAGCTGGGCTACGTCACCCCCGAGGGCGTCACGCCCAAGGGCGACGTCGCGGCCGTGATCAACGGCTACGAGCTGCCCGTGTCCGAGCTGCTCGAGTCGCGCCTGCTGGAGTACCTGGACGAGCTGCAGCTGGCCATCATCTTCGCCAGCCTGGCCCACGAGGAGCGCAAGAACGAGCTGTACCGCCGCCTGCCCGCGCACGTCTTCGGCGAGATGCGCCGCGACCTCGAGGGCGTCGTGGCACGGCTGATCGACAAGGAGCGCGCGCTCGGCATCCCGGCCAGCGTGCGGCCGCTGGACTTCCGGCTGGGCTCGGCCGTGGCCGCCTGGTGCCGCGGCGAGGGCTTTGAGGCCCTGCGCGAGCACACCACGGCCCCGCCCGGCGACCTGGTGCGCGTGATGCGCCTGGCCGTGCAGCTCATCCGCCAGCTGCGCGGGGCCCTGCCGCGCGCCTCGCCCCTGCTGCCCGTGCTGGACCGGGCGCGCGACCTGCTCAACCGCGACGAGGTGGATGCGGCGCGCCAGTTGAGCCTCGGCTGAGCCGCTTCCGCCCCCCCGGCCGGAAGTGTTCCAATCCCCGCCATGAGCTCGACGCAGCGCACCCCCGCCGGCACGCAGACCCGCACGGAGACCGACAGCATGGGCGCCCTGCAGGTGCCCGCCGACCGCTACTGGGGCTGCCAGACGCAGCGCAGCCTGCAGAACTTCAGGGTGGGCGACGAGCGTTTCACGCGCCCGCTGATCGGCGCGCTGGGCCTGCTCAAGCACGCGGCCGCCAGCGTCAACGCCGACCTCGGGCTGCTGGCGCAGGACAAGGCCGCGCTCATCTGCCAGGCGGCGCAGGAGGTCATCGACGGGCGCCTCGACGAGCACTTCCCGCTGGTGGTCTACCAGACCGGCAGCGGCACGCAGACCAACATGAACGCCAACGAGGTCATCGCCAACCGCGCGATCGAGCTGGCCGGTGGCGTGCTGGGCAGCCAGCGGCCCGTGCACCCCAACGACGACGTGAACCGCTCGCAGAGCAGCAACGACGCCTTCCCCAGCGCGATGAGCATCGCGGCGGCCACCGAGGTGCACGGCCGGCTGCTGCCCGCCGTGCGCGGCCTGCGCGACACGCTGGCGGCCCGCGCCGAGGCCTTCGCGGACGTGGTCAAGATCGGGCGCACGCACCTGATGGACGCGACGCCGCTGACGCTGGGCCAGGAGATCTCCGGCTGGGTCAGCCAGCTCGACCACGCCCTGCAGCACGTCGAGGACGCCCTGCCGCACGTGCACGAGCTGGCCATCGGCGGCACGGCCGTGGGCACGGGCCTCAACACGCACCCCGAGTACGCCGCGCGCGTGGCGCGCCGCATCGCCGAGATGACCGGCCTGCCCTTCACCTCGGCGCCCAGCAAGTTCGAGGCGCTGGCGGCGCACGACGGCCTGGTGGCCCTCTCGGGCGCGCTGCGCGGCCTGGCGGTGGCGCTGCTCAAGATCGCCAACGACGTGCGCTGGCTGGCCAGCGGCCCGCGCAGCGGCCTGGGCGAGCTGCGCATCCCCGAGAACGAGCCGGGCTCGTCGATCATGCCGGGCAAGGTGAACCCGACGCAGTGCGAGTCGCTCACCATGGTGTGCGCGGCGGTCATGGGCCACGACGCCACCGTGGCCTTCGCCGGCAGCCAGGGCAACTTCGAGCTGAACGTCTACAAGCCGGTGATGATCCACCACGTGCTCAAGAGCCTGCGCCTGCTGGCCGACGGCTGCCGCAGCTTCGACCGCCACTGCGCCGCGGGCCTCGAGCCCGACCGCGCGCGCATCGACGAGCTGCTGCGCCGCTCGCTCATGCTGGTCACGGCGCTCAACCCGCACATCGGCTACGACAAGGCCGCCGCCATCGCCAAGAAGGCGCACACGGAGGGCACCACGCTGCGCGAGGCGGCGCTGGCGCTGGGCTACGTGGGCGCCGCGGACTTCGACCGCTGGGTGGACCCGAAGAAGATGGTGGGCCCTGGCGGCGCGTCGCCGTCAGGCGCCTGAGCGGCCGGCGTCCGCGGAGCGCGCCGCGCGCCCCGGCACCGACACCAGCCACAGGCCGGCCAGCACGCAGGCCGCCGTGACGCCCTCGCGCCAGCCCGGCCGCTCGTCCAGCAGCGCGATGCCCAGCGCCGCCGCGACGAAGGGCTGCAGCATGACGTACGCCGCCGTCGTGCTGGCGTGCGTGCGCGACAGCACGATCGTGTTCAGCAGGTAGGCCAGCACCGTCGGAAACAGCAGCACGCACGCGAGCGCGGTCCACTCGCGCGACCCGGCCTCCGCCGGAACCCAGGCCACGTCCAGCGCCAGCCACGGCACCGTCAGCAGACCGAACATGAACAGCCAGGCCACGACCACGAGCTGCGGCACGCGCGCCAGCACGCCCTTGGCCAGCACCAGGTAGAAGCTGTAGCTGATGGCGTTGATCACGATGAAGGCGTCGCCCAGCAGGTGCTGGCCGCCCACCGACGCGCCGCGCAGCAGGAAAAGCGCCGCCACGCCCACGACCGCCAGGCCCATGCCCGTCTGCCGCCGGCGGGTCGGCCGCTCGCGCCCCAGCGCCACGGCGATGGCCGTGGTGGCCACCGGGATGACCGTGATGAGCAGGCCGGTGTTCACGACGGTGGTGCGCTTGAGGCCCTCGAGGAACAGGAGCTGGTTGACGATCACGCCCAGCAGCGACAGGCCGAACAGGCGCGCAAGGTCGGCGCGGCCGGGCCACGCGGCGCGCCCGTGGCGCAAGCACGCCAGGCCCATCAGCACGACGCCGCCCGCGGCCAGGCGCCAGACCAGCAGCGCGCGCGGCGTGAAGCCATCCAGCGCCACCTTGCCCACCACGGGAAAGGTGCCGAAGCACAGCTGCACGACCAGGATCAGGCAGCGGGTCTGGGTGTCCATCGGATCGGCCGGGAGGCAGGCCGCCCGTTGTAGCTCAGCGCCACCCGCGTTCCCCGCGGCGGCGGGCCGGCGTCAGCGCGCGACCTGCGCCGAGCTGTGCACCAGCCCGACGTAGCGCCGGAAGCGCTGCAGCAGCAACTGCGGCCGCCGGAACTCGCGCAGCAGGCGCGCCGGCCGCAGGTAGAAGCGCCGGTAGGCCTGGCGGATGGCGCGGCTGACCTGCTCGTCGGTCATGGCCTGGGCCACGCCCACCGGCGTCGTGCCGGAGAAGCGGCTGAAGTCGAAGTCCTCCTCGCGCCCGGCGCGCGACTCCTTGTAGAGCTTGGTGTCCGGGTAGGGCGTGACGGCCGTGAACTGCACCGTGTCCGGATCGAGGTACACGGCCAGGTCCATGGTCTGCCGCGCCTGCAGCGGCGTCTCCTCGGGGAAGCCGATCATGAAGAAGCCGCGCGTGGCGATGCCGTGCCTGCGACTGGCGTCCACGACCGTCCGGGCGTGCTCCCATGACTTGATCTTGCCGCGGCTGTACTTCTGCTGCAGCTCCGCGTTGCCCGACTCGACGCCGAAGGACACCGAGACGCAGCCGGCGCGCGCCATGGCCGCCAGCAGCTCCTCGTCCAGCGTCTTGATGGCCGTCTCGCACTGCCAGCGCAGCGGCAGGCGCGCCGCCTCGAGCAGCGCGCACAGCTCGAGCGTGCGCTCGCGCGAGCCGGCGAAGAGCGGGTCGCGGAAGACGACGTTGCCCACGCCGTGCTCGACGATGTGCTTCAGCTCGGCCAGGACGCTGGCCGCCGAGCGGCCGCGCCACGGGATGCCCTGGGCCACGACGTAGCCGCAGTAGGTGCAGTTGATCGGGCAGCCGCGCGAGGAGGCCACGGTCTGCACCGGGCCCTCCATGGTGGGGATGCGGTAGGGCGCGCTGGAGAGCAGGTGGCGCGCCGGGAAGGGCAGCGCGTCCAGCTCGGGACCCTTGAGCAGCGGGCGGTCGGGGTTGCCGGTGATCTCGGAGCCGCGGCGCACGGTCAGGCCGGCCACCGCCAGCGGGTCGCGCCCGGCGGCCAGCTCGCGCGCCATCTCGGCCACGGTGTGCTCGGGCTCGCCGCGCACGACGGCGTCCACGCGGCTGCCGTGCAGGGCGAGGTCGGGCACCTTGCTGCCCTGGCTGCCCGTGATGAACGTCAGCGTGCGCGGCGCCGCGTCCTTGATGCGGTCGACCAGCTTCAGGTCCAGCTCGATCGTGGCGCTGCTGGTGGCCAGGCCCACCACCGCCGGCGGCGGGTCACCCAACTGGGCCAGCACCTGGTCGGGATGCAGGCCCAGCGCCTCGGCGTCCACGATGCGCACGCGGTGCCCGTCGCGCTCCAGCACGGCCGCCACGTACAGCAGGTCCAGCGGCGGATAGCAGAGCCCCTCGCCCACGATCATGCCGAAGCCGCCCATCAGGCCACGGCTGACGCGCTGGGCGGGAGGCGGCGGCGGGTTGACCAGCAGGACGTCCATGCGTGCGTCGAATCCTATCACCAGCCCGTGTGGCCGGCCGGGGCCTTTCGACGCCGCGCGCCCCGGGCTTGAACGCCGCAAGTCCCGCCCACGCCGTCACTTGGCGGAAAGCCGTGCGGCGCCCAGCCGATCCTGCTGGCGCACCGTCGTCGTCACACCCGGGAGTTCTCGTGGTTTCCGTCCGTACCGCGGATGCGCGCGGGTCGCGCAGCCGCGGGCGGCCGGCTCCCGGCCGGGTCTCCGCCCGGCTGGTCCTGCTGGCCATGCCCGCGTTGCTGCTGCTGGTCGCCGGCCTGGCCGGCGTGCCAGCGCCGCACGCGGACGGCCGTGGCGGCCCAGGGCCGGACGCGCCGACGCAGCCCCCGGCAGCGCGGACGATCGCATCCGGAACGGCTCCGGCGGACCTGCCCCGACCGCGCCTCGCGGCCCTCGACGGCGCGCCCGACGGCCTCGCGCGCGACGCCCCCGTCGCCTCCGGCGAGCTGGACCCCGCCACGCTCAAGACCATCGAGAAGCTGCAGGCCAAGGTGCAGAAGAAGCAGGCCAAGCTGGCGGCCAAGCAGGCGCTGCTGGACCTGTTCAGCGCCGAGCTGGCCGCCGCGCAGCTTGAGCTGCTGGCGGCGCTGTCGCTGCCCGAGTCCACCCTCGATGAGCTGGAAACCAAGCTCGCGGCCATCAAGCTCGCGACCAAGAAGGTCGGCAAGAAGCTCAAGAAGGTCGACAAGACCTGGGACAAGATCGCCGCGCTCGAGGGGCAGATCGACGCGCTCGGAGACACGATCGACGAGCTGACCGCCGGCGACGGCGGCGACCCGGGCGGCGGCGGCAGCGGCCAGGCCGGCCTCGTGTCGGTGCCGCTGCTGGTGCAGGAGCTGCTGCCCGCGGGTGCCACGGGCCAGCAGCGCGACGACGCCTGCGCGACCTTCGGCATCCCCTTCGCCGAGGGCGAGGTGAGCCTGGTCGACGGCCGGCCGGCGCTGGCCGTCAGCGGCGCGGACACCTGGCAGTTCCGCTCGCTGGGCGAATGGCCCGACGGCAGCGTGCAGTGGGCGCTGGTGGACGTCGTGACCGACGTCGCGGCCGGCGGCATCAACTCGGCGCTCGAGATCACGGCCGGCGCGGGCCAGAGCGCCGGCCCGGACGTGGCCGAGGAGTCGGGCAACGTCATCGCCCTGGACACCGGCGTGCTGCAGGCCACCGTGGTCAAGGCCGGCTTCAACCTGTTCGACACGGTGACGCTGGACGGCGTCGACCTGGTCGAGCCGCACCAGTCGGCGGGCCTGCTGGGCCTGTCCGAGGCGGGGCTGCTGGTCGTGCCGCAGCCGGCCAGCCTCTCGGTGGTGGTCGAGGAGAACGGCCCGGCCCGCGCGGTCGTGCGCGCCGAGGGCACGCTGGCGGACCTGGCGGGCACCGAGCTGCTCGACTTCACCTGCCGCATCACGGCGCGCGCCGGCAGCGCCGACCTGCAGGTGGACCTGACCGCGCGCAACGCCAGCATCGAGCGCCCGCAGCACGCCGTGCTGGAGGGTCTCGGGCTGGTCGTGCGCGCGCGCCCCGGCGTCGCGCCGGTGGCCACGCTGGCGCGCCACGACGACCAGGAGCTGGCCGCGCTGGCGCCCAACGGCTCGGCCTTCCTGCGCCAGGCGTACAGCTCGGCCACCACGACCGACGTGCTGGGCACGGGCACCAACTACAAGCCGCCCATCCCCAAGCTGGACTCCGGCACGCTGGCCGAGGAAGGCTACGAGATCGTGGTCGACGGCGCCGCCGTCTGGTCCCTGGGCGACAAGACCAAATACCCGCCGCACGGCTGGGTGGACCTGACCGGCGCCACCGGCGGCGTCACGCTGAGCCAGAAGCAGGCGCCCTACTTCTGGCCGACGTGCCTGGAGGTCTACGGCAGCGGCGACGTCGTGGCCGGCCTGTGGACCGCGCGCAACGTGGCGCCCTTCGTCTTCTGCTGGCGGCAGCACGAGAGCCGCAGCGTGACCTTCTCCTTCCACGCGGGCACCGCGCCGTCGCCGCTGCAGGCTGCCCGGCGCCTGGACTGGCCCGTCAGCGGCCGCGCGGCCGACTACGCCCAGTACGACACGGCCGGCGTCCTGCCCTACCGGCTGCTGACGCTGGACGAGCAGGACGAGGCCTACGCGCTGATGGGCCTCGACCACCAGGTCGTCATCGACAACGAGTCGCTCTCGCTCACGCGCTTCCTCGCCGCGCACAACACCGGCGGCGCCAACAACCACGACAGCATCGAGCGCCGCCTGGGTGGCGAGTGGCTGCGCCACGGCCACGGCGGCCAGTGGCTCAACGGACTGGACCTGGCGCTCTACAAGAGCGAGTGGCAGATCCTGCGCAGCGACGACTTCGAGCACGCCGACGACCCGGGCGCCTCCAACGACGCCGAGGTCGAGCACAGTGCGGCCTACGACGGCGACCTCGAGCACCGCTACCGCGACGGCATGCTGCTGGCGTGGTGGCTCACGGGCGACCCGCGCCTGCGCGACGCGCTCGACGACGAGGAGGAGATCCTGGCCACGCTGGACGACACGGCCCAGGAGCGCAGCATGTACCAGACCCTGCGCGCGCTGGCGCAGGTAGGCCGCCTCACCGGCAGCCAGCGCCTGCTCGACGCGCTGCACGCCAAGCTGGACTACTTCCTCCCGCCCGTGCTCGACGTGGACAGCGGATCCGACGGCTTCGGCTGGGAGTCCGCCCCGGGCCAGGGCAGCCGGCGCTACTTCGTCAACAGCACCCAGAGCACGGCCGAGAAGCCCGCCGGCGAGAACTACGTCACGCGCGGCTTCATCACCGGCAGCCTGGGGCCCCTGGCCCTGTTCCACGCGCGCTCGTGGCTGGACCCCGCCGACGAGGACGCGCAGGCCGCGCTGCTGCGCCTCACGGACCTGGCCTGGTACACGCGCGAGGAGCTGTTCCCCTTCTTCCCCGATCCCGTCGACCGGCACTTCGTCTACTCCTGGGCCGTCCAGCTGCAGCAGGTGGTGAGCTGGGAGACCTCGGACTTCCACCCGCTGGCGCTGGGCATGGGCGAGGCCTTCCTGGCCACCGGCGACGTCGGCTACCTGTTCAAGGCCATCGAGCAGATCCAGGCCTTCAAGACGCACGACCAGGGCAGCTACGACGACAACATGTACCTGCTCGACAGCCGTCTCGACGTGCAGCACTTCCTGGCGATCTGGCGCGACCACGCGCTGGGGATCGGGCCGTAGCGCACGGGGACGCGCGGAGGCGTCGTCGTGGTCAGCGCGCGGGTCGTCTCGCCACGGCCAGCAGCGAGACGCCGAAGGGCAGGTCGACCGACTTCTCCAGCGCGACCTCAGCGCGCGTGATGGCGCCGGCCAGCCACTCCACCGGGGCCGGGAAGGGCACGGCGAAGTCCGAGCTGGGCTCGGTCCCCGGACGCTCGCCGCGCAGCCGGCGCCAGCGACGCAGCGCCAGCACGGGCAGGAACAGGGTCATGCTCGAGTAGCTGGCGCGCAGCAGCTCGAACCCGGCCCCTGCTAGGCGCGCGCGCAGCTCCGGCCGGCGGTAGCGGCGCCGGTGCTGGTAGGCCTCGTCGTGCGGGGACCACAGGGCCATGAAGGCCGGCACGGTGGCCACCAGCACGCCGCCCGGGCGCAGCACGCGCAGCACCTCGCGCATGGCCAGCGCGTCGTCGTCGAAGTGCTCGAAGGCGTCCAGCGCCAGCGCCACGTCGAAGGCGCCCGCGGCGAAGGGCAGGCGCAGCGCGTCGCCCTTGACGATGCGGTCGATGCCGCGCAGGGCGCACAGGCGGATGGTCTCGTCCGAGATGTCGAGGCCGCGGATGTCGCCGTAGTCGGCCAGGAAGCGGAAGGACATGCCCGTGGCGCTGGCCAGGTCCAGCAGGCGCAGCGGGCGCCGGGCGGACGCGTGGCGGTCGAGCGCGGCGCGCACCAGCGCGCGGCGGCCGCGGTACCACCAGTGCGTCTCCTCGATCGCGAACATGCGCGCGAACTCGGCCGGGTTCACCGGACGGCTCCAGGAGCCACCGGCGCGTGGCGCGGCGGGCTCACGCCGCGGCGGCCCCCGCGGCGCGGCCGCGGCGCTCGAAGCGCATGATGACGCGCGTCACCACGACCATCATCAGCAGGCTGGCCAGCAGCAGCAGGTAGCGGTACGGCGGCAGGCTGAAGGCCGCCAGCACGCCGACGCCGGCCAGGATCAGCCCCAGGCCCCAGAGCAGCACGACCGCCTCTACCGGCGTGAAGCCGCCGCGCACGAGGCGGTGGCTCAGGTGGTGGTTGTCGCCCAGGTAGATCGGCCGCCGCTCGACGCCGCGCATGACCACCACGAAGGCCGCGTCGTACAGCGGCACGCCCATGATCAGCACGGCCGGGATCAGGTTGTGGATCCCGAGGTCGGCCAGCCCCGGCGAGGGAAAGCCACGTGACAGCTCGAGCTGGATCCAGGCCATCAGGAAGCCCGTGACCATGCTGCCCGCGTCGCCGAGGAAGATGCGCGAGCGCGGGAAGTTGTAGGGCATGAAGCCCAGCAGCGCGCCCACCATGACCACCGCCACCGCCGCGGTGCGCAGGCTGGAGCCGTGGCCGAGGTACACGACCGAGGCCGCGAAGGCGATCACCGACAGCCCCGACATCAGCCCGTTCATGTTGTCCGAGAAGTTGAACGAGTTGACGATGGTCAGGTACCAGAGCAGGTAGAAGGCGGCGTAGGCCCACTGGCCCGCGTCGCCATGGCCGGACAGCAGCTCGACCAGCCGCGGCCCCATCAGCACCGCCACGCCCAGGATCTGCCCCAGCAGCTTGAGCTGGAAGGCCATGCTGTCCTTGAAGACGTCGTCGACCACGCCGATGACGAACATGACGACCGCGCCGGACAGCACCCACACGATCTCGCCCAGGCGCAGGTGCACCGGCGTGTCCGGGCCGGTCTGCCAGTCGATCACGGCCATGCCCGCGGCCGCCGCCAGGCACACGCCCACGCCGCCCAGCAGCGGCGTGACCTGCGCGTGCATCTTGCGCCCGCCGGGCCGGTCCACTACGCCCAGGCGCACCGCCACCGCCATGCACAGCGGCACGGCCACCAGCGCGGCGGTCAACGCCACGCTGAAGCCCTGGGCCGCGAGAGGAAGGATGTCCAAGCCGAACCGTGCTCGAAAGGGAGGCCAGAATCTATCCTGCGCGGGCCCTCTGCTCCAATCGGCAGCTCAGGATCGCAGGTTCAGACCGCGCCGCGCGAACCAGTCGAAGACCCCGTCCACCTCGCACAGGATCTCCCCCAGCCGGGCGTCCTCGCCCACGGCGATGCGCCGCAGCTGCAGGCGGTCGGTGGACGGATCGTTCAGCCCCGGCATGGCCGTGATCGCGCTGCGGAAGCCGAGCTCGGCCAGCAGCGCCCGGGTGTCGTCGTTGTAGTCCCACGAGCGCCCGTACGGATAGGCGAAGGACGGGACCGCGTGGCCCAGCCAGCCCTGCAGGTCGCGCAGGCTGCCCGCGATCTCGGCTCGCTGCGTCTCGCGGTCCAGCGACGACAGGACCAGGTGGTTGACGGTGTGGGCGCCCAGCTCGACCCCGGCGCGGTCGAGGGCGCGGCAGTCGTCGGGGGAGAGCCAGACCTCGCGCGACAGCTCGGCGTCGCGGCCGCCCGCGGCGGCGAAGATCCCGGCCAGCAGCCGGTCGCGGTCGGCCGACGAGACCGAGTACTTGAGCACGCGCTTGAGCTGGTACTCGGCCGCCACCGGCTGCGCGGGCAGGGCGCGCAGCGCGGCCACGGCCTCGGGTGCGCCGCCCAGGCGCTGCGCCAGCTGCTCGCCCAGCGCGCGCGGGCCCTGCCGGTGCAGCACCCAGAAGTAGTGGTGCAGCCAGTTGATGCGCCCGTGCAGCGGCCCGGTCTGCACGAAGACGGTGGCCGTGGCGCCGTGGCGCTGCAGCAGCGGCAGCAGCCGCTCGCGGTTGTCGCGGTAGCCGTCGTCGAAGGTCAGCACGACCTTGTCCTGCGGGCACTCGCCGCGCGCCAGCGCCTCGGCCATCTGGCCCACCGTCAGCGTGCCGTAGCCGCCGCGGCGCAGCGCGCCCAGCAGCCGGTCGAGGCGCTGCTCGCTGATGCGCATGTGGCCCGGGATGTACTCGGCGCCCGGCAGCGTGCCCACGTTGTGGAACATCAGCACCGGCACGCCGCGCCGCCCGCGCCGGAACGCACGGCGCAGCCCCGTCCCGTGCAGGACGGCCGTGATTCCGCGGCGCAGCAGGCGCTTGGCAAGGTGCTTCATCGGTCGCTCAGGCGGACAGGTGCTCGGCGTCGCGGTCCCCGTCGGCCAGGTGCCAGCGCGCGAGGGTCAGGTCCTCCGGCGGGCTGTCGGGGCGGCACGGCCGCACGATGAACGGGAACATATCGCGGAACTCCCTGGGTCGCGAACGCCGCGCGCGGAAGCCCAGCGCTTCCAGCGCCGGAACCGCCGGGTGCTGCGCGCAGAGCAGCGCGCTGGCCTCCTCGGCCCCGCGCTCGCGCGCCGCGGCCGCGAAGGCGGCCAGCAGCGTTGCGCGCGCGTGCTCGTCGCGCACGAGGTGGTCCACCAGGAACGCGTGCCCCGCGCAGAACTCGGCCACCAGCCAGCCGCGCAGACGCCCGTCCGCACGCAGGGCGAAGGCCTCCTGCCGGCGGCTGGGCGTGTCGACGTAGCGCCAGTTGAGCCAGGCCGAACCGCGCTCGCCGTACAGGCCCTGCGCGGGCGCCGCGGCGAGGTTGAGCTCGTCGGCCGAGGCGTCGAAGCGCTCCAGCCGCTCGACCTGCGCCGACGACCCGGCCCCGCCCAGCGCGCGGCGCGCGCGCCAGCCCAGCCACACGTCCAGCGCCGGCGCCAGCGCGCGCACGGCCGGCGCGAGGCGCCCCGCGCGCGTCGCCAGCGGCCGCCCGCGAAACGCGAGGCGCCACTCCTGCGCGTGGCCGATCAGCCGCCAGCCGTTGCGCAGGAAGCCCTTGAGCGACAGCCGCCCGCTGTAGGCGAAGGCCCAGGAAACGCCCTGGCGGCCAGCCTCCGCGCAGACCACGTCGTCGAGACCGGTGAAGATGCCCTGGCCCTGCCACTCGGGGAGGGTCATGGCGTCGCTGGCCTGCATCAGCAGCAACGGTCGCCCGTCGCGCCGGAAGCGCCGCGGCACGTAGCTGTAGCCGCCCACCACCGTTCCGTCCGCGGCGCAGGCCACGCGGCCGATGGCCGGACCGTCCGGGTTGTCGCGGTACTTCCAGCGGAAGGTGCGCGCGTCCTTGTGCTTGGCGAAGCAGGTGTTGAACAGGAAGGCCTGGCGCTCCTCGTCCGCGGGGAGCGCCGGCCGCACCGTCCATGCACGCGTCACGGGTCGGCGGCCCCCGCGGCCAGCAGCGCGCGCACGCCCACCTCGCGCACGGCATGCTCGACGTCGCGGGGGCGCAGCGCGTTGTCCCAGCAGCCGGCCCGGGCGTGGGCCTCGGCCAGCCGCGGCACGCCGTCGCCGCGGTCGCCGGCGTGCAGCACGCGCACCCGGGCACGCACCAGCATGCGCCGGTCGCGATACCAGCGCTGCCAGGCGCCCAGCATCTCGGGCGTGTGTCCCGGCCGCCCGATGACGTGCTCGACCATCGTGCGCAGGCCGATGACGCGCGCCGCCTCCACCGCGGACTCGAGGCGCGGGCGTCCCGGGTCGTCCATGGGCATCAGGCCCGGCGCATGCAGGCCGCCCGGCGCGACGACCAGCACGTCCGTGCAACCGCCGTTGACCAGCGTGAGCGCCAGGCGCGCGTCCAGGCGGTCGGCGCGCACGCGGCAGGTCCACGGCAGGCCCGGGGCCGCCGCCAGCATGCCGCCCGCGACGTCACGCGCGAGATCCGGCTCCGCGCCGAAGTCGCGGTCGCCGAAGACCAGCCGCCGCGCGCCGGCGCGGCGCACGGCATGGCGCACCTCGGCCAGCGTGCGCGCGGCGTCGCCCGGCGTGGTCAGCACATCGACCTGGCGCACGCCGTCCGGCGTGTCCGCGCCCAGCGCCTCCAGCAGCAGCACGTGCCACGCCGGCAGGCTGCCGTCCTGCGCCACGCCCGCGTCGTGAGCCGGCGCCGCCGGCGCGACGGGCGCGGCCGAACCCTCGCGCGCGAGCAACCCGGGAACCTCCGCGGGACGCCACCCGCCCACCAGCGACGCGTGCACGTCGCCGCGCAGCGCGCCCGAGAGGCGCGGCAGGCTCTCCAGCAGCTCGGGGCCGTAGCGCAGCGCGAGCGGGCCGCAGGCCACCAGCGGGGCGCGCCAGCGCCAGCCGCGCAGCAGCCTCCGCAGCGGGCGGGCATCCGGCAGCGGGTCGTCGGCCACGAAGCTGCCGCCGGCATGCAGCAGCACGAGGTCCGCGCGCCAGCGTTGCGCCTCGCGGCGCACGACCGTCGGCGTCAGGCGCTCGCTGTCCTGGTCCAGCACGCGCACGTCGGCCCCGGCGTGCAGCAGGCGCGCGGCCATCAGCGCCACGTCGCGCGGCGGCAAGCCGGGGATGAGCGAGCTGGCCAGCCGCTCGCCGCGCGGCGGCGCGTGCGTGACCACCAGCAGGATGCGCCAGCGACCGCTCATGCCGCGGCCCCCCCGCGCGCGCCGGCCAGGAGCTGTTCGTACAGGCGCAGGGTGCGCTCGACCTGCGCGTCGAGGCCGAAGACCGCCGCGGCGCGCGCACGACCCGCGGCGCCCAGCCGCGCCGCCAGCAGCGGGTCGAGCAGCACGCGCCGCAGCCGGTCGGCCAGCGTCGTGACCTGCAGCGGGTTGACCAGGAAGCCCGTGACGCCATCGACCACGACGTCCGACGGGCCGCCCCAGAAGCCGGCCACCACCGGCCGGCCGGCGGCCATGGCTTCCAGGTTGAGCAGGCCGAAGGACTCGAAGCACAGCGAAGGGGTGGCGACCACGTCCGCCAGGCGGTAGGCCGCGGCCAGCTCTTCGCCCGCCAGCCAGCCGGCCGGGACGAGCGCGTCCGCCTGGCCCAGGCTGGCCGCGAGGGCCTGCAATTCCTCCAGGAAACCCGGCAGCGCCTCGCCCACGGTGAGCAGCACGGCCTGCGGCACGGAACGGCGCACCATCTCCAGCGCGCGCACCAGCTCGAGCCCGCCCTTGAGCCGGTCGAGCCGGCCGCCGTGGAGGATCACGCGCCGGCCGCGCAGTCCGAGGCGCTCGCGCAGCGCCTCCACCAGCGCCGGCGCGGGCTCGGGTGCGTCGCGGCGCATGCCGTTCCAGATCGTGGTGCACGGACCGATGCCGTTCTGCGCCAGCGCCGCGCCCATCTGGTCGGACACGGCCACGAGGCGGTCGACGTCGCGCGCCAGCACGCGGCGGATGGCCGTGTTGCGCCGCGGGTTCCAGCGCCCGCGCACGCACAGCGCGCACTTGACCGGCCCGTTGCGGTACACGACCGCGTCGCCCGGCACCAGCCGCTCGTCCAGGTGGCAGAACATCTTCTGGTGGCACACGGGCATGATGTCGTGCACGTGCAGCACGGTGCGCGCGCCCTCGGCCCGCGCGGCGCCCAGCGCGGCGTACGACAGGTGGATGTGCAGGTTGTGCACGTGCACGATGTCCGGCCGCAGCTCGCGCACCGCGGACCTCAACGCCAGGACGCCGTGCGGGTTGTCCAGGCTGCGCCACGCGCGCCAGCGCAGCGGGTAGGGCGGCGTGAACTCCACGCGCACGTCCAGCCCGTTCTCGCGCCAGCGCCGGGCGCCGGAGGCGTCCTGGGTCGTGGCCAGGAAGGCCACCTCGACGCCGCGGGCCGCCACGCCCTCCGCCAGCCGCAGCGCGATGCCCGCGGCCGACGAGCGCCCGAACAGGTCGTTGGCGACGAGGACCTTCATGCAGCCCTCCGTTGTCGCCTGCCGGCAGGGTCGTTCTCAACCGCCCGCACGCCGCGCGCCGCAAACCAGGCGCGGATTCCGCGGCGTGCTGGCCGTCCGCGACAACGGCGGATCGGCGCCCCGGCCGGGTCCGTCAGACCTCGACGCCGTCGTCCGTGAGCTCGTCGCCGAAGGGGGCGGGCTGGCCCACCTTGCCGAAGCGGAAGGCCCGCGCGAGGCGCGCCTTGCCTTCGTCCTTGTTCTCCCAGTAGTAGCGCATGCGCGCCACGAAGCGCCGCACGCGCGCCGGGCGGCTCTCGTACCAGCCCTCGTAGTCCTCGACCAGCGTGCGCTTGATGCGGTTCAGCGTGTCATTGTCGAAGTTCTCGTGGATGTACGGGCTGCGGTCGCTGTCCACGTACTCGGTCTTGACCAGCGCCGGGTCGATGCGGTCCTTGAACTTCTCGAAGCTGGCCGTGGCCGTGAGCGGGTTGAACAGCGAGGTGCGCACGCGGTCGGGCATGCCCTCGCGCATGACGCGCGCGGTGTCGTCGATGTCCTCCATGGTCTCGCCGGGCGTGCCGACGATCAGGAAGATCTTGGTCCAGATGCCGGCGCGGCGCGTGATCTTGAGCGCCTCGACGACCTTCTCGACCTTGTAGTCCTTGACCAGCGTGTCCAGGCTGCGCTGGCTGCCTGACTCGACGCCGAAGTACATGCGGTTGAAGCCGGCCTTCTTCATGGTGCGGGCCATGTCGTAGTCGAGCATGTCCACGCGCGTCTCGCAGGACATGTTCAGCTTGAGGCCGCGCTGCACGATGCCCTCGCAGATCTCGTACACGCGCTTCTTCTGGCAGGTGAAGAGCTCGTCGATGAACAGCACGTTGCCGGGCGTGAAGCGGTCGTGGATCTCCTGCAGCTCGTCGAGGATGTTCTTGACCGTGCGCGTGCGGAAGCCGCGGCCGGTCAGCTCCTTCTGGCAGAAGATGCAGCGGAAGGGGCAGCCACGCGAGGTGAAGATGTAGAACAGCCGCTCCTTGTTCATCGCCGCGTAGCGCTCGAAGGGCAGCGTGTCCCAGGCGGGGAACGGGATGCGGTCGAGGTCCTTGATCAGCGGCGGCTGCGGGTTCTGCAGGCGCCGGCCGTCGGGCCAGTCGAAGGCCATGCCCGGCACCCTGGTCAGGGCCTCGCGGCCCTGCTCGATGCCGCGCACGAAGTCCAGGATGCTGTCCTCGGCCTCGCCGCCGATGACGTAGTCGATGGCCTTGCTGTCGAGGAAGGTGTCCACGTCGACCGTCGCGTGCGGGCCGCCCATGACGGTGATCACGGACGGGTTCATGGCCTTGGCGCGCTGCGCGTAGCGGATGGCGCGGTTGACGTGCGGGGTCAGCGCCGAGAACCCCAGGATCTGCGCGCGGCGCAGCCCGGCCTCGACCTCGGCCTCGGTGCAAACGCGCTCGTCCACGCACTCCACGTCGCAGCCGGCCTGCCGCAGGATGGACGCCAGGTAGATGATGCCCAGCGGCATGGCGATGAAGAAGTCGTCCTGCCCCGGGGGCGTCACGTACATCAGGACGATCTTCCTGTGCGTGACGGTCGGCGGCGTCGCGGCGGCGGTCATGGGGCTTGTCCTGGGTGCAGCGGACCGCCGCGGCGCCTGGCCGCCCGGCGGAAATAGACCCAAATGTATACCAGATGAAACCCGGCGAAGGCCCGGCCGAGGCCCGCCGCGGCGGCCACCCCTATCGGCCCCCACAACTGCCCGCCCACAACGATTCCGGCCGCGTGCAGGCCAGCCATGACGAAGTTGAACGGGATCGCGGCCTTCAGCCGACCGCTGAAGATGTAGAAGGGCTCGATGATGACCGCAAATCCGATGAACAGGTTCCCTGAGGTGAGCCAGAGGTACAGGTCGAAGCTGTCGAGGTAGGCCTCGCCGTAGAAGACCCGGATGACGAGGTACATGACCGGCACCGAGATCAGCGTGGCCACGACCATGAGCCCGCCCGCCAGCAACGAGATGCGCCGCATCAGCCCGCCGAGGCGCTCGAATGGGACGTCCGTCTGGCCGAGCTTGAGTCCCAGCGCGGGCAGCAGCGTCTGGACCACGCCCGTCATGGCCAGACCCAGGCCCCAGGCCAGGTTGTTGGCCGCGGCGTAGTGCCCGTTCTTGCGGAAAGCATCGTCCGGCGTGATGGCCGCCAGGGCCGGAATGAGCAGCAGGCCGAGCCGCGGCACGAGCGTGTTCATGCTCTTGTTGAGTGCCAGCAGGTAGCTCAGCCCGAACAGCTGCCGCACTGGCGCGCGCGGAACCGCGGCCAGCACTTCGCGCAAGGGCGGCGGCGCCAGCTTGGCGTGCCCATCGCGCGCGCGCGCATACCAGCGCAGGGCCATGAGGCCGGCCACCAGCATGTGCACCAGGAAGGCCGCGATCACGCCGGGGATGCCCCAGCCCGACTCGAGCGCGGCCCAGACGATGACGACTCGCAGCGAGTTGGTGGTGATGTCGAACCAGGCGAACTCGCGCATCTGCCGCGTGCCCTGCAGCGCCGCAACCGTCAGCCCGCGCACGACCTCGAACAAGCCGGCGATGCAGAGGATCGCGCCGTACCAGCCCACCTGCTCGTCGGAGTAGTACTCGCGCGCAATCCACGGCCCCAGCACGAAGCCCAGCAGCAGCACGGCCACGGAGGTTACCGACCCGATCTTGATCGAGGCGGCGAGCGCGTCGACGCAGCCCCTCCGGTCCTGCCGTCCGACCGACTCGCTGTAGCGCGAGACCGTCGCGTTGACCACGCCCATGCTCACGAGGAACCAGGCCATCTGGTAGATCTCGCGCGCCGTGTTCCAGCGGCCGAAGTGGGTCTCGCCCAGGTAGCGCGCCGTGAGCACCGACGTCGCGAAGTACGTGCCCACCTGCACCAGCGTCGCGAGCTGCAGCACGACCGCGTCCTTGACGAACTGCCGGTGGCGCAGGTCCAGCAGGCGCTTCACGGGCTGCCCCCCTCCGGCGCGCGGTCGAGCAGCTCGCCGTAGATCTCGCGCACGCGGGCGGCCGCCGCGGCCCAGGTCTGGCGCTCGGCCCGCGCGCGCCCGGCCGCGCCGAGGCGCGCCGCGAGCTGCGCATCGCGCGCGAGGCGCACGAGGCCGTCGGCCAGGCCGCGCACGTCGCCCGCGTCGCGCAGGTAGCCGTTCTCGCCGTCGGTGATGGCGTCCTCCGCTCCGCTGCCGCGCACGCCCAGCACCGGCCGCCCCGCCGCGCCGGCCTCCAGGAAGACCAGCCCGTAGGCCTCGAAGCCGCCCTCGACGCTGACGGTCGGCGTCAGGATGAAGGCCGTGCAGGCGCGCATCAGCGCCACCTTGCGCGCCTCGTCCACGTTGCCGAGGAAGTGCACGTGGCCCTGCGCGCCCGCCAGGTCCACCTGCCGGCGCAGGTCCTGGAAGTACGCATCCTCCTCGGCGAAGCGGCCGACGACGACGTAGTGCAGCGACGGCACCTCGCGCCAGGCCTGCAGGAAGGCGGGCAGGGAGGTGGCGTAGCCCTTGCGCTGCTTGACCTCGCCCACGCACAGCACGAAGGGCCCGGGCACCCCGGGCTGCGCCCCGCGCGCAGCGTCGGCGTCGTAGTCGGCGGGCGTGACGCCGTACCACACGACCTCCGCGCCGCGCGGGTGCACGCGCTGCTGCACCGTGGCCAGCGCGAAGCGGCTGCCCATCAGGAAGCGGTCCGCGCGCCGGAACATCCAGCCGATGAGCCGCCGGTGCACGGGCATGTCCAGCGGCGTCACCGAGTACGTGCCGTGTCCCGAGACCAGCACCGGCCGCCCGGCCAGGCGCGCCGCCAGCACGGCCACGAAGCCCAGCGGGTAGTCGCAGAAGCCGTGCACCACGTCCGCGCGCCGCGCCGCGCGCACCAGCGCCGGCAGCGAGCTCAGCAGCAGCCACGCCAGCTTGGGCAGGCTGAGGAAGGGGAAGTGGTCCGTGGGCAACTGCTCGTGCAGCGCGACGCCCGCGCGCGGCATGTCGCGCGCCAGGCCGCGGTGCCGGCGTCCGATCCAGACCTCGATGCCCGCGCAGCGCGGCGCCAGCTCGCGCAGCGTGCCGACCGAGTAGCGCCCGACGCCGTCCACCTCGGACAGCGAGTGCGTCAGCACCAGCACGCGCGGCGCGCGCGCGGCGCTCGCGCTCATGGCGTGACGCTCCAGACGCGCACCCACGGACCCGGGCGCTCGTAGCTCCACAGGTCGCGCAGCGCGAAGGACATCTCCGTGGGCAGGGCCGCCTCGCGCGGCGCGGAACGGCCCGTGGGCGAGAGCTCCAGCACCAGCCGGCCGCTCGCGGCGGTGAAGGCGTCCACCGGGACGCGCGGCTCGCGCCGCGGATGGCGGTCCACCTGCACGTACCAGCGAGCGCCGCGCTCGCGCAGCAGCTCGCCCAGCCCGCGCGGGACGCCCGGCGCCACGTAGTCGCTCGGGTAGCAGCTCTGGTAGCGGAAGAAGCGGTAGACCGGCAGCACGTCGCGCGCGTCGGGCGGGTCGGGCAGGCCGGCCTGCGCCCGCTGCAGCGCGCGCTCCTCGAGCTGGCTGGCCCAGACCTCCGTGTGCCAGGCGCGCACGGACGCGGCCGTCGCGCCCAGCGGCGGGCCGTAGCCGTCCAGCGCCACCAGCTCGCCCGGCGGGACCAGCGCGAGCAGCTCGCGCACGGCCTCGGTGCGCGTGTCCTCGCGCGCGAGCAGCTGGTCGAGGCGCAGCGCCAGCACCAGCGGCAGCGCCAGCAGCGCCGCGGCCAGCAGCGTGCCCGCCCGGCTGGGCCCGCGCGGCCCGCGTGCCAGGCGCTGCAGCGACTCGACCGCGCCGATGGCCAGGAACGGGACGGCCGGCATGAGGTAGCGCACGTGGCTGCCGTCGTAGAGCAGGAACAGCGCGGCCAGCCCGAGCGGCGGCAGCAGCAGCAGCGGCGCGCCGCGCCCGCGCAGCCCGCGCGCCGCCAGCACGACGCCGACCAGCCCCAGCCCGACCAGCAGCGGGTCGTAGCCGAACCACGCCGCGCCGACCTGCGCGAACAGCTCGCCCGACAGGCGCGTCGGGTCGAAGGCCTGCCCGCCGATCTCGACCGCCGACTCCGCGCCCAACTGCCCCGCGATGGCGCCGCGCCCGGTGTCGGCGCGATAGACGAGCAGGTACGGGTAGCCGAGCAGCAGCGCCACGGCCAGGCCCGTGCCCGCCGCGGCCGCCGGCGCGCGCCAGCCCGGACGCCAGCACGCGGCCGCCAGCGCCGGCAGCGCGAAGGCCAGCACGCCCACGGGATGCGCGGACGCCGCCAGCCCCGCCGCCGCACCGGCCAGCAGCCAGTCGCGCAGGCGCCGGCGGCGTCGCAGGCGCAGGCTGGCCGCCAGGGTCACGGCGCACAGGGCCGTGAGCGGCGTCCACGGCCGCTCGCCGTGCGCGAAGTGAACGACCAGCAGCGAGCTGCCGGCCAGCAGCGCCGCCAACGCCGCCGCGCCCTTGCCGCGCCCGAGCTCGCGCGCCGCCCGATACGTCGCCAGCGGCAGCAGCAGCGTCAGCAGCGCCACGACGAGACGCGCCGGCAGCCAAGCGTACGTCGGATCCTCGATCACGCGTTCGGAGAACTCGCCCGCGCCGTGCCAGATCCCCAGCACGCGCCCACCGGCGTACGTGAGCGCCACGGCCGCGAGGTTGGCGTACGGCAGCAGGTACGGATAGGTCGTGTACTGCCCGGACGGCGGCACCAGCGCCTGCAGCACGCCGGCTGGCGCAAGGGACAGGTCGCGCGCGATGCCCAGCGCGCAGCGCACGGCGTGGTCGTCGGGCACGTAGCGCTGCGGCAGGCCGTGGTCCAGCGACAGCAGCAGCAGCACGGCCACCAGCAGCAGGACGGGTCGCAGGGGATGGCTCATCGCGGCGGCCCCACCGTCAGTCGCTCGCGCAGGAAGCCCGCCACGGCGCGCCCGCGCTCGGACCAGTCGTAGCGACCGGCGTCGGCGCGCGCGGCGTCCGCGAGGCGCGCGGCGCGCGCGACATCCGCGAACAGCGCGCGCAGCCCGCCGGCCAGCGCCTCGGGATCGTCGGGCGCCACCAGCAGCGCGTTCCCGTCCGGCCGCAGCACCTCGCGCAGCGACGGCAGGTCGCTGGCGACGATCGCGCGCCGGCAGGCCAGGGCCTCGAACAGCTTGAGCGGCGAGGTGTAGCGCGCGGAGATGACCTCGCGCCCGCTGTTGGGCAGCGCGATGACCTCGGCCGCCGAGAGGTGGAAGGGCACCGCCGCGTACGGCACCTGCCCGGTGAAGTGCACGCGGCCCGGCGCGACGCGGCCGGCCAGGTCGCGCACGCGAGCCAGGTCGGCCCTGTCGCCGCCGACCAGCAGGAGCTGCAGATCCGGCACGCGGCCCACCGCCTCCACCAGCGTGTCCACGCCCTTCCACGGGTAGAACTGCCCGGCGTAGGCCACCGTGGGCGCGTCGGGCAGGTGCAGGTGGCGACGCGCTGCGCCGGCAGCCGGCAGGTCGCGGAAGCGCTCGAGGTGCACGCCGTCGGGCGCCACCAGGATGCGCTCGGCCGGCACGCCCAGCGCGACGAGGTCGTCGCGCAGCGCGTGCGTGATGGCCACCACCGCCGGCAGCCGCGCCAGGTGCCGCGCCAGCCGCCGCCGGCGACCGTCCGTGTCGGGCAGATCGTGCACCTCGGCCGCCAGGCGCTGCAGATCGTGCTCGCGCAGCCCGGCCGCCAGCGTGACCAGCGTGTAGTGGTCGCGCACCAGGATGCCCGCCGCACGCGCGTAGGCCGCGCGGGCCAGCGCGCGCCAGCCGAAGCTGGTGGCCTGCAGCAGGAACGGCAGGCGCTGCAGGCGTGGCGGAAACAGGTCGATGGTGTCGAGGCTGGTGATGCGCTGCACGCCGAAGACGCGCCGCACGCCGTAGTGCTTCCAGGGGTCGACGTCCAGCGCCGGAAAGCGCCGCGGCACGACGACGTCCACCGTCAGCCCCGTGTCGGCCAGCGCCTCGGCCATGGACGCCACCTGGATGCCGTGCGCGCGCGCCCCCGGGAAGCGGATGTTGACCACCAGGTCCAGCCGCGTGAGGACGCCGGACGTCACGGGCCGCAGCCCCCGGGTGGAAGCTGCTGGCCGGGCGGCGCCGCCGCGTCCGGTCGGACGGCCTGCAGGCTCTCCTCGCGGACCCTGTTGGGGCCGAGATAGCCGGTCTGCGCCAGGATGCGCGCGAGCTCCGGGTCGTCGGCGTGCGTCACCAGACTCGCGAGGCTGGGCATGCCGCGGTCCCAGACGTCAAGCCGCGACTTCAGCGCGGCCGCCAGGGCCGGGTCGTCCCGCGGCGCCTGCTCTCCAGGATCGGTGCGCAGGTCGAACACGCGCAGCGGCTGCGCGGCGTCCAGCCGGTTGACGATGAGCTTGCAATGCGCGTTCTGCATGGCCACGTAGCGGTTGTTCTCGCTGAAGGCCCAGTGCTCCTCCGGCGGCGGCTCCTCGCCGGCACAGTCCGGCAGCAGGCTGCGCCCGGCGACGTCGGCCGCCTGCGGGTCTTCGGGCGTGCCCAGCCGACCGTGACCGGTGGCGGCCAGGATCGTGGACGGCAGGTCGAGCAGCTCCACCGGCCAAGGCACGCGCGTGCCGGCGTGCGCGCGCCCGGGCAGGCGCATGACCAGCGGCACGATCAGGTTCGTGTTGAACATCCAGTCGTGCTCGAACACGCCGTGGTCGTGCAGCTCCTCGCCATGGTCCGAGGTCACGATGACCAGCGTGTCGTCGTCCAGCCCCAGCGCCGCCAGCCGGTCCAGCAGCGCGCCCAGCAGCTCGTCCTGGAAGGCCACGCCGCCGTCGTACAGTGCGAGCAGGTGCTCGAGGTCGCGCGGCGTGAAGATCTCGCGCGGCGGCTGCTCCTCGCGTGCCCGCAGCACGGCCACGCCGTGGCTCTGCGTGAAGGGGTGGAAGGGCCCGGCGTAGTCCGGATCGTACAGCCGGTCGTACGGCGCCGGCGGCCCGTAGGGGGTGTGCGTGGCGTAGTAGTGCACCAGCGCGAAGAACGGCCGGCCGGCCTGGGCCTCGATCCAGTCCAGCGCCATCGTGTTGACCAGCCGCGGATCCAGCGCCTGGCGCAGCTTGTTGCGCAGCCTCCGCAGCAGGAGCTCGCTGCGCACGATGGACCACTTGCTGGCGCGGCTGACCGGGTCGTGCCCGACGATGGCCTCGAAGTACGTGTCGAACCCGGCCAGCAGGCCGCTGTTGTTGGACAGCGTGCCGGTCATGAAGGCGCCCGTGACGTAGCCCGCGTCGGCCAGCGCGGCGGCCACCGTGCGGTTGGCGCGCGGGTCCAGGCGCTGGTTGGGCAGCATGTTGATCAGGCCGTGGTGCCGCGGGTACTTGCCGGTGAGGAAGCTGCCGAACGAGGTCCAGGTGAACGGCGCCTGCGTCACCGCGTGATCGAAGACGATGCCCTCGGCGGCCAGCGCGTCAGTGCGCGGCGAGACGGGAGGGTCGCGGCGGTTGCCGTAGCAGCCGAGGCGGTCGGCGCGCAGCGCGTCGTTGATCACCAGCAGCACGTTGGGCGGCCGCCCTTCCGGCGCCGGCCGCCCGGCCACGTCGGCCAGGCGTCCGTCGCGCACCAAGGCCGCTCCACCGCCAACCAGCAGCACGACCAGCACCGTCGCCAGCGTGCCCTTGCGCGGCACGCTCCACCAGCCCGGGCGCAGCGCCGCCAGCGCCAGCAGCGCGCCCGCGCCGCCCCAACCCAGCAGCGTCCGCAGGCGCTCGTCCAGCGGGATGTGGTCGAGGCGCGCGGCCAGGCCCGCCAGCCAGCCGCCGCCGGCCGGCCCGACGCCCGCGGCGCGCACCGGCACCACGAGGTCCAGCGCGCCGCCCAACGCGCCCAGCAGCAGCAGCGCCGCCGCGACCAGGCCGCGCCAAGGCACCGGCCGGCGTACGTCGCGCACCGTCACCCAGGCCACGCCCGCCGCCACGGCCAGCCAGCCCAGCGACTGCACCAGCCGCGCGGGGTGATGGAAGGGCAGGCCCCAGCTGAAGGCCCACCACGGCTTGGTCCACCAGTAGAGGTTGACGAAGACGGCGCCTGCCACCAGCGCACGCGGCGCCGCCAGGTGGCGCTCGTCCCAGGCGCAGACCAGGGCCGCCAGCGGCGCCGCCAGCAGGGTGAGAAGCATGGCCACCAGCGCGTAGTCGGCCGCCGCCAGCACGCAGACTGCGGCCGCGTCCACGCCCGACGTGGGCAGCAGCAGGCCGTGCTCCAGCAGCGGCGGCAGCGTGACCTGCAGCAGGCCCAGCGCAGCCTCGAGCGCACCCCATGTGGCACCGCCGACCAGTCCCGTCGCGAGGGCCTGTCGCAGCAGCTTCACGAGGTCTCCACGGTCGGTCGGTCGTCGGCCCTGCGCCGCTCACGGCGTCCGCGGCATACACTCCGCAATCGCCGGCCCCATGTCGAGCGGCGCCCGGAGCGTCCTGCCGGCCGCGGTCGCTAGCCCCGGCGGCCGGGCCGCGCGAGGGCCTCCTGCGGCAGCGGCCAGTGGCCGCGGATCTGCAGCTCGACGACACCCCCGCCGGCGCGCAGCGTCACCACGGACCCGCTGCGCCCGGCTTGGGCGCCGCTGGCGGCGACCTGCACCTCGCGCAGCGCGCGCGGCAGGCGGTAGCGCACGCGCCCGCGCACGCCGTCCAGGCGCAGCGTGTCGTGCAGCTCCAGCCGCTCGGGCAGGAAGACGTAGCGCCGCAGCGTCGTGGCCCCCGGCCAGCGCGTGCCGTCGCGGTCGGCCAGCCCGCCCTCGAACGCGACCGTGTCGCCCTCCACGTGCTGCAGCGCCTGCAGGTCGCGGTGGCTGGCGAGCCAGGGGCTGGCCTCGCGCCAGCTGCGCAGCAGCACGTGGCGCAGCGGGTAGGCCACGGCGTGCAGCCACGCGTGCGCGTCCCACTCGACGCGGGCCACGAACAGCCGGAAGCGCAGGTCGCCGCGGTCCGCGCGCAATACGGCTGCCAGGCGCGCGGGGCGACCGGGCGCGCCCGACGGGCGCAGCAGGAACTCGCCTTCAGGCGCCGGGTCGAAGCGCCGTCCGGCCACCAGCTCGGCGCCGCGCGGCACGCGCGGATCGGGGCGGTGCACCAGCGACTGCAGCGCGCCGCCGCCGCGGTCGCAGCCCATCAGGTTGCCGGCACGCTGGTGGCGGCCGCGCAGCACGGCCGTGCAACGTGCGCGCTCCACGTGCACCAGGCCGCTGGCCGGCAGGTCCAGCGTCAGGTCGCCGCGCGGCGCGGCCTGCAGCGGCACGTCGTGGATCACGCGCGCGATCCACGCGGCATGCGCGCTCCAGAAGATGCGGCACTGGAAATCGATGCCCCGCCCATGGTGGCTGAGCACGCCCCCGTCGCTGCCCAGGTGCGCGATCCACTCCTCCATCGCGCGCCCGGCCTCATTGAGGTACAGCGGCCGGCCCAGCAGCGCCGCGCCGCGGTGCAGCGCCCAGACGTCGAAGGCGTGGCTGGCCACCTCGTAGCGGCCGTTCCAGTACCAGGCCTTGGCCTCGTTGTGCAGCACCTTGAGGCCGTTGCCGTCGCGCATGGCCACCAGCGCGTCCAGCGCGCGGCCGATGCGCTCGCGGCCGCGCTCGTCGAGCGGGCGCCCCAGCACCTCGTGCACGTACATCACGAAGCCCGGCGTGCGCGAGTGGTAGAAGCTGGACGTGTCGGCCAGGCCCGGGTGCGTGCAGTCCTTGCTGTGCAGCGGGATGTAGGGCGCGACGCCGTCCTCCGACAGTTCGTCCAGCGCCAGGCGGCAGCCGGCCAGCGCGTCCTCGGCCCAGTCGGAGCGGCCCAGCAGGCGCGCGGCGCGCGCCACGCCGGTGGCGGCCCACAGCCGCTGCGCGGGGATCGGCCGGTCGCGCGCCGAGTGGCGCAGGTACAGCTCCACGTGCTGCGACAGCGCGTCCAGGCAGCGGTCGCGGTCGGCGGCGGCGAAGGCCTGCGGCTCCTCCTCCAGCAGCGTGGCGATGCTGTCGGCGCACGCGCCGCCGTCGATGGAGTTGGTGCTGGCGTTGCGCGGGTCGACGCGACCGGGCAGGAACACCGGCACCTGGCTCGCGGGATCGAGCCCCAGGTTGTCCACCGCGCGCAGCACGGCGCGGCGCGCGCGCTCGAGGTACAGCTCCTCGCGCGTGTAGCGCCAGTTGTGCAGGTCGATGACCGCGGCGTAGACGTTCTTGCCCGTATGCTCGACGCGGTGGCGCGGGCAGCGCAGCACGCCGTCCGGGCCGATCTGCCGGTTGAGGAACTCCGACAGGCCGCGCAGGATCCCCAGGCGCAGCGCGACCTGGTCGGTCAGCCGCGCCCGGCCCTCGCCCGCGCCCGGGCGGTCCACGGCGTCTTTCCCGCCGCTCACCGCGCGGCCTCCATCTCGGCCAGCATGCGCGGCACCAGATCCTCGAGGTCGTGGCTGCGCAGCACCGTCTCGCGCAGCCGCGCCGCCAGCTCGCGGGCCTCGACGGCCGGCAGCGCCAGCAGCGAGCTCAGGCCGCCGGCCAGCGACTGCGCGTCGCCCGGCCGGAACATCAGCCGAGGCGCCAGTTCCGGACCCAGCAGCGGCGCGAAGGACTCGTTGCAGGTCAGCGGCAGCGCGCCGCAGGCCATGGCCTCCAGCACGACCTTGTCGATGCTGCCCGTGCGGCTGACGTTGGCCAGCACGCGCGCGCGGCGCATCAGGTCCGGCATCTGCGGCCACGGGACGGAGCCCGCCAGCTCGACCCGCGGCCCGAGGCGCGCGGCCAGCGCGCGCACGCGCTCGCGCCAGGGCTCGTCCGCGGCCAGCAGGATGTCGCCGGCGATGACCGTGCGCGGCGGCGGCCCCGGCAGGCGCAGCAGCGCCTCGAGCAGCTCGACCTGCCCCTTGCTGGGCGACAGGCGCCCGACGCACAGCAGGTCCACGTCGCGCGCGCCCGGGCCGGGCGCGAAGCGTCGGCAGTCGATGCCGTGGCCGGTGACGACGCGCTTGCGCCGCCCCGACCCGAGCCGGAAGGACTCCTCGCTGGCCGTGAACACGCGCCGCACCAGCGGCACCGCCAGACGCAGGCTCGCGTCGACGCCCTTGTGCGTGTACCACAGGAACATCGGCACGCGCCGCGGCAGCAGGATCGGGGCGGCGTAGAGCACGAGGCGCGGCACCATGTGCACCCACGCCGCGTCCGGCCGGCGCGCGCCGCGCAGCCCGGCCAGCGCCAGCCCGAGGCGCTGCGCCATGCGCAGCCGGCCGCCGCCCGCCTCCTTGCCCAGCGAACGCAACTCGACGTTGTCCGGCAGCGCGACCGCGCCCACGCGCTGGGCCACCACCGTCAGGCGCGACACGTGGCGCGCGAAGACCTCGCACCAGCCATGGAAGAAGCCCAGCACCGCGTCGTGGCGGTCGAGGACCTGGGTCAGGATGACGAGGTGCATGCCGCGCGAGTCTGCCCCGCGCGAGGGCCTTTCTCCAGCATCGGGCGGCGGGGCGCGCCGTGCGTCACCTCGGCGTAGATCGCCGCCAGCGCCGCGGCCACGGCCTCGGTCGCGTGCGCCGCGAGGTCCGCCGCGCGCGCTCCTTGCGCCAATCGCGCGCGCAGGGCCGCGTCGCCGCCCAGCGCCGCGAGCGCGTCGGCCAGCGCCGGCCCGTCGCCAGGCGCCACGAGCAGCCCTTCCCGACCGTGGCGCACCAGGCCGGGCACGCCACCCACGGCGCTGGCCAGCACCGGCACGCCGGCCGCCAGCGCCTCGACCACCACCTGCGGGCAGCCCTCCGAGCGGCTGGGCAGGACCAGCAGGTCCAGCGCGCCGTAGACGTCGTTGAGCGCGTGCCGCGGCGCAAGGTGGCGCACGCGCGGCGCGGCCAGCGCGTCGGCCAGGGCAGCGGACTGCGGGCCGTCCCCCACCACCAGCAACGCCAGCCGCGGGCAGCGGGCGCGCGCGGCGTCGAAGGCCGCGAGCAGGGCGCCGACGTCCTTGACCGCAGCCAGCCGCCCGACGAAGCCGGCCAGCACGTCACCGGGCGCGAGCCCCAGCGCACGGCGCAGCGCGGCGCCGCCGAGGCGGTCCGGCCGCACGCGCTCGGCATCGATGCCGGGCGGCACGACGCGGTACTGGCCCGCACGCCCGACACGGTGGATCGCGAGCAGCTCGTCGCGCACCTGCGGCGCCACGGCCACCAGCGCATCCGTGCGCAGCGCCAGCGCGCGCTCGAGCCGGCGCCACAGCGCCGAGCGCGCCGAACCGAAGTAGCCCGCCAGCACGTGCCCGTGGAAGGTGTGCACCAGCGCCGGCCGCGACGGGCCGCGCGGCGCGGCCAGCCGCCCCAGCACGCCGGCCTTGGCGGTGTGCGTGTGCACGACCGCCGGGCGCAGCTCGCGCACCAGCGCGCGCAGCGCCAGCAGGGCGCGCGCATCGCGCAGCGGGTGCACCTCGCGCTGCAGGCCGGGGATCACGCGCACGTCCAGCCCGGCCTCGCGTGCCTCGTCCAGCAGGTCGCCCTCGCCCGGGCCCGGACGGCCGGTCGCCAGCACGCTGCGCCAGCCGCGCGCGCGCAGCGGCGCGTCGATGCGCAGCACGTGCCGCGCCGGGCCGCCGACGTTGAGCCGCGTGACGATGCGCAGGACGTCAGGCATGCGCGAGCACGTCGGCCAGGATCCGGTCCAGCCCGCGCCGCGGCGCGAAGGGGATGAGGGCCCGCAGGGCGGAGAGGTCCGGCGCACGGCGCTCGAGGTCCTCGCGCAGCGGCGCCGGCGCCCCGAACTGCACGCGCGCGCCGGCACCGGCCAGCGCCACCAGGCGCCGGGCCACCTCGGCGATGGAGACCCGCTCGGTGCCGCCGATCTCGAGCACTTCGCCGCCCGGCGCGGCGCGGCCAGCGTGGACGGCCAGCAGCGCCAGCAGCGCGTCCACCAGGTCATCCACGTGCAGGAAGCTGCGCAGCTGGCGACCGTCACCGTGCACCGGCAGCGGGCCGCCGGCGCGCGCCGCGCGCGCCAGCACGGGCAGCACCATGCCCTGCTCGGCGCTCTGCCCGGGTCCGACCACGTTGAACGGGCGCACCAGCGTCACCGGCACGTCGTGCGCGGCGGCCAGCAGCAGCGCCTCGGCCTGGCGCTTGGCGGCGGCGTACGCGGCGCGCGGACCGCGGCGCGGCGCATCGGTCACCTCGCTGCTGCTGAAGGCCAGCAGCGCGGCCCCGCTGGCGCGGCAGGCGTGCAGCACCGACCGCGCGCCGTCCACGCACACGGACTGCGTGCGCTCGGGATCGGCCACCACGCGCTCGACGCCCACGACCGAAGCCAGGTGCACGACCAGTTCCCGGTCCGCGGCGGCGCGCGCGACGGCGTCCGCATCGCGCACGTCGGCAAGCAGCAACGCGAGGCGCGCCTGCCGCGGCGGCGGCGCCGTGCCCGGCGCCGACAGGTCGTCCAGCGCGAGCACGTCGGAGCCCGCGGCGGCCAGCGCCGCGCCGAGACGCGCGCCGATGAAGCCGGCGCCGCCGGTGACGAGGACGGAACGAGGCAGGGTCACGGGGCCTCTTGGACGCCAGCCGCGCGCGCGCTGTTCCCGCGCGGCCGAAAACAGAACGCCCCGGCCGGAGCGACTGGCGCCGGCCGGGGCGTTCGCGCGTGAGCCGCGAAGGCTCAGACCATCGTCTTGAGCGCCTTCAGCGGCTGGGCCTTGATGACCTTCCGCGCCGGCTTGGCCTTGAACATCATCTCCTGGCCGGTGAAGGGGTTGACGCCCATGCGCGCCTTGGTGGCGGGCTTCTTGACGACCTTCAGCTTGACCAGGCCAGGCACCGTGAAGATGCCGGGGCCCTTGCTGAGGTCCTTCTTGATGATCGTGCCGAGGTTGTCGAACACCGACACGACCTGCTTGCGCGACAGGCCGGTCTTCTCGGCAACGCTGCGGTAGATCTCGGACTTGGTGCGCGGCTTGTTGCCGCTGTACGTGGTAGCCATTTTTGTCTCGCTTCTCCTTGGAACGTGATCCGGGGTTGGATCTGGGCGGGACGTTAAAGGGTTTCCGAAACCCTTCAAGCAAAAAAGCCTTGTTTTTCCGGAGGTTCAGCGCGGGTGGCTCCAGGCGCCCGGCGCCGGCGCCGGCGGCCGTCCCGCGGACCGGCCGCGTGGGGGCGCCGGGGGTCGAACCCGGATGGCTCTTGCGAGCCAGGGGATTTTAAGTCCCCCGCGTCTGCCAGTTGCGCCACGCCCCCGCCACAGCGTCCGTTCTACGCCCCGCGGCAAGGCCGGAAAAGGGCCTGTCAACCCGAGGCCGAGCCGCCCTCGCCGAGCGCCGCGCGGCGCTCGAGCTCCTGCCGCAACAGCTCTCGCCGCAACACCTTGAGCACGCCGCTGCGCGGCAGGGAGGCGCGCAATTCGATCTCGCGCGGGACCTTGTAGGGCGCGAGGTGCGCGCGGCAGTGGGCGGCCAGCGCGGCCTCGTCGGCGGTGGCGCCCGGGCGCAGCACCACGAAGGCCTTGACCGTCTCGCCCAGCTTCGCGTGCGGCACGCCGATGGTGGCCGACTCGGCCACTTCGGGGTGGGCGGCCAGCACCCGGTCGACGTCGTCCGGGTAGACCTTGTACCCCCCCACGACGATCATCTCTTTCTTGCGCCCGGCGATGCGGAAGAAGCCGTCCGCGTCCCTGCTGGCCAGGTCGCCGGTCAGGAACCAGCCGTCGCGCAGCACGGCGGCCGTCTCCTCCGGGCGCTGCCAGTAGCCGGCCATGACCTGCGGGCCGCGCACGGCCAGCTCGCCCACCTGGCCCTCGGGCAGCTCGCGCGAGGCGTCGTCCGCGTCCACGATGCGCGCGTCGGTGTCCGGCACCGGGATCCCGATGGTGCCCGGCTTGCGCAGGCCGTACAGCGGGTTGCAGTGCGTCACGGGCGAGGTCTCGGTCAGGCCGTAGCCCTCGAAGAGGCGCGCGCCGGTGAGCGCCTCGAAGCGCTCGAGCACCTCGACCGGCAGCGGCGCGGAGCCCGAGACGCACAGGCGCAGGCTGGCCAGCCGGTGCGCATCGTCCGCCGCCGCGGCCACCAGCGACTGCGCCATGGTGGGCACCAGCGGCAGCACGCTCACGCGCTGGCGCGCGATCAGGTCGATCAGCGCCTGCGTGTCGCGCGGGTCGGGCTGGATCACGATCGTCGCGCCGATCCACAGGGGCAGGTTCAGGCTGACCGTCAGGCCGAAAACGTGGAAGTACGGCAGCGCGGCGAGGAAGGTCTCGTCGCCGTCGCGCAGGTCGCGCATCCACGCGCGCAGCTGCTGCACGTTGGCCGACAGGTTGGCGTGCGTCAGCAGCGCGCCCTTGCTGCGGCCGGTGGTGCCGCCGGTGTACTGCACCAGCGCGACGTCGCCCGGCGCGGGTCCCGGGGACTGCGCCGCGCCGCCGCGCGCGAGCGCCGCGCGCCAGCCGGGCACGCCGGGCAGCGTCCCCAGCAGATCAGGGTGCAGGGCGCGCAGCCGGCGCCGCGCCAGCGGGCGCAGCCACGCCGGCAGCGCGTCCAGCATCGACGTGGCCACCCACTGGCGCACGGGCAACCGCGGCGCGAGCTGCGCGTGGCGCGTGCTCCACAGCCAGTCGCCCACGATGGCCGCCTGACAGCCGGCGTCGTTCCACTGGTGCTCGATTTCGTCGTCGGTGTAGAGCGGGTTGGTCATGACCAGCGCACCGCCGGCGGCCAGCACCGCCTGCACGGCCACCACCGTCTGGGGCAGGTTGGGCAGGTGCACCGCCACGCGCCCTCCCGGAGCGAGGCCCCCGGCCCGCAGGTGCGCGGCCAGCGCCTCGACCTGCGCCAGCAGCCGCGCATAGCTCAGCGCGCGCCCGCGGAAGACCAGCGCCGGCACGTCGGGAAACCTGCCGGCCGCACGCCGCAAGGCGTCGACCATCGTCAGCGACTCGAAGGCCAGCGACCGCGGCACGCCCTCGTCGTAGTGGCGGTGCCATGGCCGCTCGTCCATGGCGCTCAGCCCGTGGCCCGGTTCGGCTGCCAGCCCGGCAGCGCCTCGAGCACGGCCGCCACGCCCATTCCACCGCCCACGCACAGGCTGACCACGCCGCGCCGCGCGCCGCGCCGCTGCAGCTCGTGCACCAGCGTGCAGGCCAGGCGCGCGCCCGACGCGCCCAGCGGGTGGCCGATGGCGATGGCGCCCCCGTTGACGTTGAGGCGCTCGTCGGGCAGCCCGAGCTCTCGCGCGCAGGCCACGGCCTGCGCGGCGAAGGCCTCGTTCAGCTCCCACAGGTCGATGTCGTCCGGCTTCAGCCCGGCCTGCGCCAGCGCGAGCGGCACGGCCAGCACCGGCCCGATGCCCATGACGCCGGGCTCGACTCCGGCGACCGCGTAGGCCAGCACGCGCGCCGCCGGCCGCAGGCCCAGCTTGCGCGCGCGCTCCTCGGACATCACCACCAGCGCCGCCGCACCGTCGCTCATGGGGCTGGAGTTGCCGGCCGTCACGCTGCCTCCCGCGCGGAAGGCGGGCCGCAGCGCCGCGAGCGCCGCCGCGGTCGTGTCCGCGCGCGGGCCCTCGTCGGCCGTCACCTGCCGCGACGACTCCAGCAGCGCACCGCCCCGGCCGGGACCGGCGACACGCACGGTCACCGGCACCAGCTCGTCGGCCAGGCGGCCCGCGCGCTGCGCCTCGAGCGCGCGCTGGTGGCTGCGCAGGGCGAAGGCGTCCTGCTCGGCGCGCGCGACGTGCCAGCGCTCGGCCACGCGCTCGGCCGTCAGGCCCATGCCGATGTAGGCCTCGGGCACGCGTTCGGCCAGCGCCGGGTTGGGCCGGAAGACGTGGCCCGTCATGGGCACCAGGCTCATCGACTCGACGCCGCCGGCCACGATGCACTCGGCGTGCCCGCACTCGATGCGCTCGGCGGCCTGCGCCAGGGCCTGCAGGCTGCTGGCGCAGAAGCGGTTGACGGTCATGCCCGGCACCGACGGCGGCAGGCCGGCCAGCAGGCCGATGATGCGCCCCACGTCGAGGCCCTGCTCGGCCTCGGGGAAGGCGCAGCCGATGATCACGTCGTCCACCGACTGCAGCGGCAGGCCCGGAGCGCGCGCCAGGGCGGCGCGCACGACGACGGCGCCCAGGTCGTCGGGCCGGCAGCGCGCCAGGACGCCGCGCCCGGCGCGGCCCACCGGCGTACGCGCGGCGCTGACGATGACGGCGTTGGGCATGCTGGTCCTCCGGGTCCTAGTTGCGCAGCGGCTTGCCCGTGGTCAGCAGCGACTTGATGCGCGCCTGCGTGGCCGGCTCGCCGGCCAGCGAGACGAACGCCTCGCGCTCGAGATCCAGCAGGTGCTGCTCGGACACGCGCGCGCCTGCGCTCACCGCGCCGCCGCACAGCACGGAGGCCAGCCGCAGCGCGACCTTCACGTCGTGCGCGCTGGCCTGGCCGGCCTGGCCCATGTTCCACAGGCCCACGCGCAGCGCCGCCAGCCCGCTCTCGCCCAGCACGCGGATGTCCTCGCGCGGCAGCGGCGCGCGCCAGCCGTCACGCGCGAGGTCCAGCACGGCCTGCCGCGCCGCCGCCAGGTGCCGGTCGCGGTTCATGACAACGAGGTCCGACTCGCGCAGGAACCCCAGCTCGCGCGCCTCGGCCGCCGAACCCGACACGCGCGCCGTGCCCACCGTGCGCACGAGGCGCTCGAGCAGCGGCAGCCGGTCCAGCACCACGTCGGCCGGCAGCGACTCGTCCAGCCGGCGCAGCAGCTCCTTGCAGCCGCCCGCGGCCGGGATCAGTCCCGCGCCTACCTCGGGCAGGCCGATGTAGCTGTCGGCCGCGGCCACGACGCGCGCGGCGTGCAGCATGATCTCGCAGCCGCCGCCCAGCGTCAGGCCGCGCGGCGCCACGACCACCGGACGCGGCGCCGCGCGCAGGGCCTGGTTGACCTGCTGGAAGAAGGCCACCAGCTGGCCGAGCTGCTCGAAGCGGCCGGCCTCGATCAGCCCCAGCACCAGCGCCAGGTTGGCGCCGGCGCTGAACGCTTCCGCCTGGCTGCCGACCACCAGCCCGCGCCAGCCGGGCAGCCGTTCGAGCGCGCGGCGCAGCGCCTGCCCGCAGCCCTCGCCCAGCACGTTGAGGCGCGTGTGGAACTGCACGCCCAGCACGCCCTCGCCCAGGTCCAGCAGGCTGGCCTCGGCGTTGGACTCGACCACCCCGCCCGCCGCGCGCACCGCGGCCAGGTCGAGCACGCCCGCGCGCGGAGGCAGCGGCTGCGGGCTGCCGGCCACGGGCGAGAAGACCGTGCGCGCGCCGGGAACGCCGGCGTAGAAGCGCTCGTTGCCCGATTCCAGCAGCCGCTCCAGCAGCGGCGGCAGGGCGCGACCCTCGGCGCGCAGCCGCGCGGCCACGCTCGCCGGCCCCAGCGCGTCCAGCAACTCGAACGGACCCAGCTCCCAGCCGAAGCCCCAGCGCAGCGCGCGGTCGACGTCGGGCAGCTCGTCGGCCACCTCGGGCACGCACGCCGCCGCGTAGCTCAGCGTGGCCGCCAGGTGCTCCCACAGCAGGCGCCCGGGGCGGCCGCCCTCCTCGACCAGCCGGCGCACGCGCTCGCCCGTGTCGGGCAGGCGCGCGGATGGGCCCAGCGCGGCCGGGTCCAGCGCCGGCGGCGGCACGTGCTCGAGCGTGCGCGGGTCCAGCACGTGGATCGCGCCGTCGGCCTGCTTGCGGTAGAAGCCCGCGCCGCTCTTGGCGCCCAGCGCGCCGCGCTGCACCAGCTTCTCCAGCAGCGGCGGCGGCCGGAACAGCGCGCGCGCCGGGTCGTCCGGCAGGGCCTCGTGCAGGTGGCGCGTGACGTGCAGCAGCGTGTCCAGGCCGACCAGGTCGGCCGTGCGGAAGGTGGCCGAGCGCGGCCGGCCGAGCAGCTCGCCGGTCAGCATGTCCAGCTCGGCGACGCCGGCCTCGTTGCGCGCCAGCACGTCCAGCAGGTGCATGAAGGCAAAGGTGCCGATGCGGTTGGCGATGAAGTCGGGCGTGTCCTTGGCGCGCACGCAGCCCTTGCCCAGCGACAGCTCCGCGAACGCCGCGAAGGCCGAGAGCAGCTCCGGGTCCGTGGACGGTCCGGCCACCAGCTCGAGCAGCTGCATGTAGCGCGGTGGGTTGAAGAAGTGGGTGATGAAGAAGCGCCGGCGCGCCGCCGCGGGCAGCGCGTCGGACAGCGCCGCCGCGGACAGGCCCGAGGTGTTGCTGGTCAGCAGCGCGTGCGGTGCGAGCTGCGGCGCGACGCGCGCGTACAGCTCACGCTTGACGTCCAGCCGCTCGACCACCGCTTCCAGCACCCAGTCCGCCTCGCGCAGGCGCGGCAGGTCATCGGCCAGGTTGCCGACGGCCACGCGCGCGACGTGCGCCGGCGCGTAGAACGCGGGCGGGCTGGACACCAGCGCGCGCTGCAGGCCCTGCGCGGCCAGGCGGTTGCGCACGCGCGGATCCTGCAGCGTCAGGCCCGCGGCCAGTTCCTGCGGCAGCAGCGCCTCCGGCACGACGTCCAGCAGCAGCACCGGGATGCCGGCGCCGGCCAGCAGGGCCGCCAGCCCGCCGCCCATGACGCCCGCGCCGAGCACCACGGCGCGGCGGATGTCGAGGGTGGCTGGCATGCGCGCTCCGTCGCGGCCGGCCCCGGGGCCGCCGCGGGCGGCGCATCATGACATGCGCGTGGGCGCGTTGGGAGCGCCCGGCTCCTCGTCCCGCCACGGCTCGCCCGTCGCGTAGAAGGACAGGCCGCGCACGTTCTCGTCCACCACGAACGGGTGCTGCAGCGGCGGGAAGGCGCGCTGCCGGCAGTCGTTGCGCTCGCACAGCCGGCACGTGGTGCCGATGGGCACGTCGGCGTCCTCGTTCTGCAGGTCGTAGCCGTCGGCGTAGACCAGCTCGCGCGCGTGGCCGATCTCGCACCCGAGGCCGATGGCCAGCCGGCTCTGCTGCACGTGGAAGCCGCCACCCTCGCGGCGCACCGTGCGCGCGATGCAGAAGTAGCGCGTGCCGTCCGACATGCGGCTGACCTGCGTGCGGATGAATCCCGGCGACAGGAAGGCCGCGTGCACGTTCCAGCGCGGGCAGCTGCCGCCGAAGCGCGCGAAGCGGATGCCGCTCGCGGCGAACTTCTTGCTGAGGTTGCCGGCGATGTCCACGCGCACCATGTGGAACGGCACGCCCCATTCGCCTGGCCGCTGCAGCGTCGTCAGCCGGTGGCAGACCTGCTCGAAGCTGGTGCGGAAGCGGTGACCCAGCAGCTCGATGTCGTAGCGCACCTCGCGCGCCGCGGCCAGGAAGCTCGCGTAGGGCATGAGCACCGCGCCGGCGAACGAGTTGGCCAGCGCCACGCGCGCCAGAGCCTGGCTGTCGCGCGTGGTCAGCTGCCCGCCCGCCACCAGCCGCTCGATCTCGGGCCGGCAGCCCAGCAGCGCGACCTGGTGCGCGAGCTGGAAGCTGCGGCTGCGCGGCGGCAGCACTTCCGACAGTTGCAGGCGCCGCGTCTGCGGGTCGTAGCGGCGCACCACGCCGGAGGCCTGCCGGCTGGGAACGACGTCCACGCGCACGTCGTGCGCCGTCTGCAGGTGCTCGACCAGGTGCCGGTCGATCTCGCCCCGTTGCAGACCCGCCTGCTCCCACAGCCGCTCGGCCGCCGCCTCCAGCTCGGGGAAGTGGTTCAGGTGCGACTGCAGGAAGTCCGAGACCTCCTCCTCGGGTGGCGGCGTGAGGCCGGCCAGCCCCCCCGGCCGCTGCTGCTCCGTGAACGCCTTCTCGGCCATCAGCACGTTGTCGGCCTGGGCGCCACGCCAGGCGCGATACAGGGCCAGCACCGCGCGTGCGACGGACGGTTGCGAGGCGGCCAGCTCGCTCAGCTCGGTTGCCTGAACGTCGAAGGCACCCAGCAGCGCATCGCTGAAGACCTCGGTCAGCTCGCCGGCCAGGCGCGCATCGTCGCCCGTGGTGAAGGACGACACGTCGGCATCCAGCGCATCCGCCAGCTTGAGCAGGACCGGGACCGTCACGGGCCGCTGGTTGTGCTCGATCAGGTTCAGGTAGCTGGCCGAAATGCCCAATTGCCGCGCCAGGTCGACCTGGCTCAGGTTGCGCGCTCGACGCAACGCTCGCACCCGATTGCCCAGCATGGCCTTGCGTGACATGGACGACGCTCCTCTGGGGAACCTGCTGGTCCGCGACCGATCGACCGGATCAGGAGCCACACTTTACAGCCTTCACATCCTTACCTGTGAACATTGACATTCCAGCACGACATTACTGCTTTGTTTCCAGACACTTGCTTGACGAAATCGGCATCCGGTTGACACTTCACACCACTCGCCGGGCAGGGCGAGGAGCGTCGGCGCCCGTGCCGGCTCGCGCCCAGCCCCTGAGGCGTTGCGATGACCAGAGCCCATGTGTCCAGTGCCCCCTCCCGCGCTGCGCGTTCGCATCCGCCCGGGGTCGAGGTCCGTGGGCCGTGGCGCGAGGGCTGCGACGCCCTGCTCACTCCCGAGGCGCTGGCCTTCGTTGCCGACCTGCAGCGTCGCTTCGGCGCGCGCCGCAGCGATCTGCTCGCGGCGCGGCAGGCGCGGCAGGCACGCCTGGACGCCGGCGAGCGTCCGGACTTCCTGGCCAGCACGGCCGACGTGCGCCGCGCCGACTGGACCGTGGCGCCGCTGCCGCGCGACCTGCTCGACCGGCGCGTCGAGATCACCGGCCCGGTGGAGCGCAAGCTGGTCATCAACGCGCTGAACTCCGGCGCGTCGACCTTCATGGCCGACTTCGAGGACAGCACCACGCCGACGTGGGCCAACCTCGTCGACGGCCAGCTCAACCTGCGCGACGCCGTGCGCCGCTGCATCGCCTTCGCCGCGCCCGACACGGGGCGCACCTACCGGCTGGCCGAGCGCACCGCCGTGCTGCTGGTGCGTCCGCGCGGCTGGCACCTGCCCGAGAAGCACGTGCTCGTGGACGGCCAGCCGCTGAGCGGCTCGCTCTTCGACTTCGGCCTGTACCTGTTCCACAACGCACGGGCGCTGCTGGAGCGCGGCACGGGCCCCTACTTCTACCTGCCCAAGCTGCAGGGCCACCTCGAGGCGCGCCTGTGGAACGACGTCTTCGTCCACGCGCAGCAGCGCCTGCAGATCCCGCGCGGCACGATCAAGGCCACCGTGCTGATCGAGCACGTGCTGGCGGCCTTCGAGATGGACGAGATCCTGTTCGAGCTGCGCGAGCACGGCGCGGGCCTGAACTGCGGGCGCTGGGACTACATCTTCAGCTTCATCAAGACCTTCCGCGCCGACCCGGCGCGCGTGCTGCCGGATCGCGGCTCGCTCGGCATGACGCAGCCCTTCCTGCGCGCCTACAGCCAGCTGCTGATCCGCACCTGCCACCGCCGCGGCGTGCACGCCATGGGCGGCATGGCCGCGCAGATCCCGATCAAGGGCGACGAGGCCGCCAACGCCGCCGCGCTGGGCCTGGTGCGCGCCGACAAGCTGCGCGAGGCCGGCGACGGCCACGACGGGACGTGGGTGGCGCACCCGGGCCTGGTGCCGCTGGCGCGCGAGGTCTTCGACGCCGCCATGCCGGGACCCAACCAGATCCAGAAGTTGCGCCTCGACGTGCACGTGTCCGCCGCCGACCTGCTGGCCGTGCCCGCCGGCCGCATCACCGCCGACGGCCTGCGCCACGACGTCGACGTGGGCGTGCGCTACCTCGCCGCCTGGCTGGCCGGCATGGGCTGCGTGCCGCTGCACCACCTGATGGAGGACGCCGCGACGTCCGAGATCTCGCGCACGCAACTGTGGCAGTGGATCCGCCACGGCGCGCGCCTCGACGACGGCCGCAGCGTCACCACCAGGCTCTTCCGCGAGGCGCTGGCCGCCGAGCTCCAGCGCGGAGACGACGCGACCGGCCGGCTGCGCCTGGCCGCGCGCCTGTTCGACGAGCTGGTCACGGCCCCGGCGCTGGCCGACTTCCTGACGCTGCCGGCCTACGACCACGTGTTGACGCACGCCGACTGACCCCGAACACCAACAGCCCCCACTCCGCCGACGAGGCCCCACCGATGACGCACCACGACGACCACCAGCCCGGCCACGAAGCCTCCGCGAACGGCCACGCCAACGGCAACGGTCACGCGTACGGCGCCTCGCGCTGGGCCGGCATCCGCCGCGACTACACGGCGCGCGACGTCGAGCGCCTGCGCGGCAGCCTGCGCGTCGAGCACACGCTGGCGCGCTTCGGCGCCGAGAAGTTGTGGGCGCTGCTGCACGCGGAGGACTACGTCAACGCCCTCGGCGCCCTGTCGGGCAACCAGGCCATGCAGCAGGTGCGCGCCGGCCTGCAGGCCATCTACCTCTCTGGCTGGCAGGTGGCGGCCGACGCCAACAACGCCGGCCAGATGTACCCCGACCAGAGCCTCTACCCGGCCACCTCGGTGCCGGACGTCGTGCGTCGCATCAACCGCACGCTGCAGCGCGCCGACCAGATCCAGCACATGGAGGGCAAGGGCGACATCGACTGGTTCGCGCCCATCGTGGCCGACGCCGAGGCCGGCTTCGGCGGCCCGCTCAACGCCTTCGAGCTGATGAAGGGCATGATCGAGGCCGGCGCCGCCGGCGTGCACTTCGAGGACCAGCTCGCGAGCGAGAAGAAGTGCGGGCACCTCGGGGGCAAGGTGCTGGTGCCCACGCAGAGCTTCGTGCGCACGCTGAACGCGGCGCGCCTGGCGGCCGACGTGTGCGACGTGCCCACGCTGATCGTCGCGCGCACCGACGCCGACAGTGCCGCGCTGCTGACCAGCGACATCGACGAGCGCGACCGGCCCTTCTGCACCGGCGAGCGCACCCCGGAGGGCTTCTTCCGCGTGCGCGCCGGCCTCCCGCAGGCCATCGACCGCGCCCTCAGCTACGCGCCCTACGCCGACCTGCTGTGGTGCGAGACCAGCAAGCCCGACCTGGACGAGGCGCGCGCGTTCGCCGAGGGCATCCACGCGCAGTTCCCCGGCAAGCTGCTGGCCTACAATTGCTCGCCGTCCTTCAACTGGAAGGCCAAGCTCGACGCGGCCACGATCGCCAGGTTCCAGCGCGAGCTGGGCGCGCTGGGCTACAAGTTCCAGTTCGTCACGCTGGCCGGCTTCCACGCGCTGAACCACGGCATGTTCGAGCTGGCCCGCGGCTACAAGGCGCGCGGCATGTCCGCCTACGCCGAGCTGCAGTCGGCCGAATTCGCGTCCGAGGAATTCGGCTACACCGCCACCAAGCACCAGCGCGAGGTCGGCACGGGCTACTTCGACGAGGTGGCCAAGGCCATCGCGGGCGGCCAGTCTTCGACCACGGCGCTGCAAGGATCGACCGAAGAGGCGCAGTTCAAGCGTTGATGCTCCTTCCCTGGCGCCTCCGCGGGGGGCGCGGCCACGGGCACGGTGGTCGCGCCCCCCGCGTCTTTGACCGGCCGCCCGCGTTCGCTAGCGTGGTCGGCCCGCCCCACCGGAAACGCACCATGCGTGCCCTGCTCACCCTGGCCCTCCTGACCCCGCTGACCATCGCCCAGGAGGCGCCGGCCGCCGCCAGGCCGGCCGCGCCGCAGCTCGTGCCGCCGTCGCCCGTGCCGGGCGAGGCGCTGCCCGCGGACGCCGAGTGGAGCACGACCGCGAGCGGCCTGCGCTGGGTGGCGCTGGCCAAGGGCGACGAAACCAAGGCGCGCCCGTGCCGGACCGATACGGTCTCGGTCTTCTACGCGGGCTACCTCGAGAACGGAACCCGGTTCGACCAACGCACGCGCGTCCAGGGCCCGATCGCCTTTCCGCTCAACCAGGTCATTGCAGGCTGGACCGAGGGCCTGCAGCTCATGCACCCGGGCAGCAAGGTCAAGCTGCACATCCCCTGGCAGAGCGCCTACGGCGAGGCCGGCAGCCCGCCCAGCATCCCCGGCCGGGCCAACCTGGTCTTTGACGTCGAGCTGCTGTCCGTGACGCCCGACCCCACGCCGCCCTTCATCCTGCCCAAGGACGAGGAGCTGCGCGCCACGGCCTCGGGCCTGAAGTACCAGGTCATCAAGGAGGGCCGGGACGACGGCCAGAAGCCCGTGGCCTCGGACAGGGTCAGCGTGAACTACGCCGGCTGGCTCACCGACGGCACGCTGTTCGACGGCAGCTATGCGCGCAGGAAGCCCGCCAACTTCAGCCTCAGCCGGGTCATCAAGGGCTGGACCGAGGGCGTGCAGCTCATGCGCGAGGGCGCGATCTACCGCTTCGTGATCCCGGCCAGCCTGGCCTACGGCGAAAAGGGCGGGGGCGGCGGCCTGATCCCGCCCAACGCCACGCTGGTCTTCCAGATCGAGCTGCTCAAGATCGGAGCCTGACGGCGGCGCCGCTGCCTGCGCCGGCTACGGCGCCACCAGTTGCAGCCCGTTGCTGGCCGACAGCCCGGCCGGCGCGCCGTCGTCGTCGATCCAGGCCTGCAGCACCAGCTGCAATCCGGCGCCCTCGACGGGCCAGGCGACGGGCACCATCACGCTGCCACCGGCGCCCGTGCCCAGCCCGATCAGCGCGAACGCCGGCCACGCCAGCAGCGTGCCGCCCTTGAAAGGCAGGCCCGTCGCCTGCCCGGCCACCAGCAGCACGGCGGCTGCGCCCGGCACGGCATCCTCCAGCGCCAGCGTGCACGGCGAGAGTGGCTCCAGCGTGCCGCTGCCCCACAGGCGCGGCGCGACGCCATCCGTTCCGGCGAGCGCCTGGCCCAGGTCGATCCAGGGCGCGCCGGCACCCGTCGCCGCCCCGAGGTCGAGAACGGCCGCGAAGCCGTCGCCCACGAGGTTCTCGATCCCGCCGAAGCTGCCGTCGGCCGCGCCCGGCGTCACCGGGAAAGCGGCCGAGGTGGTCGAGCCGGCCAGCGCCACGCGGCCGTCGGCGCGCTGACCGAAGGCCAAGGCCTTGTCCGCGGACGGGCCGCCCAGCAGCGCGGCCAGTTCCAACTCCCCCGCAGCCAGGTCGAGCGCCGCCACGAAGGCGTCGGCCGTGCCCTGCAGCCCGGGCGCGGGCGCGCCGGCCGTGACCGGAAAGTCGGGCGACTGCGTCCAGCCGGCCAGCAGCAGCGTGCCGCCGGCGTCGAGGCGCAGCCCGACCGGCACATCGTCGCCCGCGCCACCGAGGTAGGTGCCGTCGAGGAGTTGCGTCGCGCCGGCGTCGAGGCGCGCGACGAAGACGTCGCCCAGGAATGCGCCGCCGGCGAAGCTCGCCTCCAGCGGCGCGCCGGCCAGCGGAAAGTCCTGGGACAGCGTCGTGCCGGCCAGCAGCAGCGCGCCGTCGGGCGCGACGGCCAGGGCCGTCGCGTTCTCGTCCCACGCGCCGCCCAGCAGCGTGGACGCGAGCAGCGTCGCGCCGTCGGCCGCCAGCCGCGCCACGAACGCGTCGGACGGGCCGCCCAGCGTCGCGTCGAAGGCGCTGGGCCCCGCCGGGAAGTCTGGCGAGCGGGTCCAGCCCGCCAGCACCGGCCGGCCTTGCGCGTCCAGCGCGAGCGCGTTGGCCAGATCGTCCTGTGCGCCTCCGACGTAGCTGGCCCACTCGAGCGCACCGGAGGACGACAGCCGCGCGACGAAGGCGTCGCCCACGTCCGCGCCGCCGCCGCCGAAGGCCGTGTCGTGCGCGCCCGGCGTGGCCGGAAAATCCGTGGACGCGGTCTTGCCGACGACGAAGACCGAGCCGTCCGCGCCGGTCGCCAGGGCGGCGGCCAGGTCCTCGCGGGCGCCGCCCAGGAAGGTGCAGAACGCCAGGCCGGACAGGTCCGCGGGCAGGCGCGCGACGAAAGCGTCGGCGTGCAGCGTGCCCGTGCCGCCGCCGAAGGTGCGGTCGAACGCGCCGGGCGTGGTGGGAAAGTCGGCCGAGGCCGTGTAGCCCGCCACCAGCACGAAGCCGGCCGGGTCCAGCGCCAGCGCGCGCACCTCGTCGTCCAGGCTGCCACCGAGATAGGTGGCCGTCAGCAGCGTCGAGCCGTCGGCCGAGAAGCGCGCGATGCACGCGTCGCGGCCGCCGTTCCAGCCGGCATCCCACGCGCCGGCCGTGACCGGCAGGCCGCCGGCGGTCGAGCCCGCCACCAGCAGCGTGCCGTCCGCATCCAGCGCCAGGGCCTGCAGCGAGTCCAGGCTGGGGCCGCCGAGGAAGCTGGCCCACACGAGTTGCGGCGCGTCCGGCAAGGCCTGACCGGCGGCCAGGGCCGGCAGGCAGCCCAGGCACGCGGCGCGCAGGGCGGCGGGCACCGACCACGGGGACATCGCAGCTCCATCGACTGCCGGCTCGCGGCGGCTGGAGCGCAGGTCGCGGCGGCTCGTCACGCGCGCGCTCCCAGGCGTGCCAGCACCGCGGCCAGGCGCGACTCGAGGTCGTCGCTGGGGAGCACGCGCAGCAGCCGGCCGGGTGGCACGTGCCGGACGAGCAGCCCCTCCAGCGTGGCCTGGAACTGGAACTGCGACCAGCGGTTGGTCGAGCGCACGCCGTCGTCGTCCAGCGGCAGCACGCCCCACGGAAGCAGCAGCACGCGCTCGTAGGTCGGCAGGCGTCCCAGCGTGCGCGCCATCCAGGCCTCGGTGCGCTCGCGCTCGTGCAGCAGGCCGTAGTGCATCCAGAAGGCGGCGAAGTCGGCGGCCGAGCGGTCGGCCACGAAGCCGCCGCGCGCCGCGTCCTCCAGGCCGA
>Ga0247727_10001876_pt1 | contig 48872 bp, 41 predicted proteins | sample WisWelCaveWW1625_FD_202498 | JGI IMG/M metagenome (GOLD analysis project Ga0247727, IMG submission 202498) | Biofilm microbial communities from Wishing Well Cave, Virginia, United States - WW16-25 | ecosystem: Environmental > Aquatic > Deep subsurface > Groundwater > Cave microbial mat | place...
CTATGCGGGTCGCCGCCCTGGTGCTCGCGGTCACCGTGGCGAGTTGGCGGACGGTGCCGTCCACCTACATCGGATGCGCCGACAGCCAGGCTCGAAGCCAGGCGCGGGCACGATTCGCAGCACGGGCAATGCACGCCATCGAGATCCCCGGTGACCACTTTGCCCTGTGGCGACGACCCGGAGAAGTCGCCAACATCATCGCCCGCATCGCCCAGGACGCCGTCGCCCCGTAAGGGTGCTGGCGATGTCAACACAGCGCGGGCACAACTGCCTGATAGTCGACGCGTCGAGCGGGCACCGTGACGCCGGTCCGCCGCACGGGCGTGGAACGCGCTTCGCGTTGAGGTTGGGTGGGTGGTCGGTCGAGCATGCGGCCGACGAGGCCATCTACGGTCACCGGTCATGGGCGCGTCCAAGGTCACTGACGAAGACCATCACGAGGCGGTTCGCCGGCTGCTTTCGGGAGTTGCTGCGGGGCTGGACGCCCACCAGCTGGCCGCGGTCATAGCGGACCTCCATCCCCGCCAGAACACGTTTCCAGGCGAGGTCTACCTGCGCCTGGGCGCCGAAGTCCTCCGGGACACGACCGCGGCTGGCGCGGGACCGATCGACTACGAGGGGCTGCGCGAGCGCCACCTGCCCGAGGTCACGTTCCGAGGCAAGGACAACCGCAGGATCCAGTACGCCGTGCTCTGCGCCGCCGCCATGGCCGGCGGCCTCGAGCCAGACCTCCTGGACGAGGTCTATTGGTGGGGCAGCGACGACTTCTGGAGCTACGGATTGTTCGCCGCCGTCGCCCTCATGCGCGCGAGCGCCGACGCGCAAAGGCTCAGTGTCGAGCAGCTCGCCACCGTGCTCGCCAGCCGGCACGACGTCGTCCTGCCGTAGCTCTGAGGGATAGGACCCGAGCTGACGGGGCCGGCGCTTGCCGGTCTCGGTGTCGATGCCGTCCAACCGCACGACCCAGCGGTCGCGCTGTCGCTGCACGGTGGGCTCACCCACTGCCTTCCATGCCATGTTGCGCCTCCGGCTCTGCATACACGTCGCATACATAGGCCGAACGCTGGCTTCGCTCTCTCGCGAAGACCCTGGTCAGTGAGTCGGGGAGGGGGGATTTGAACCCCCGACCTCCTGCTCCCAAAGCAGGTGCGCTACCGCTGCGCCACTCCCCGTGACGGGCTGCAGGGTACGCGACGCCGCCGCCAACCCATGTCAGGACGTCCCACCCCCACCGATACACTCGCCCTCCGCATGAAGAGCACCGTCGAACCCCTCGAGGGGAACAAGGTCAAGCTGTCCGTCGAGGTCGACGCCGGCGAGTTCGAGGGGGCGGTCGACGCCGCGTTCCGGAAGATCGCCAAGGAGGTCCGTCTACCGGGCTTCCGGCCGGGCAAGGCGCCCCGCAAGGTCCTGGAGGCACGCCTCGGCCCGATGGCGGGTCGCGAGCAGGCCCTGCAGGACTCGCTGCCCGAGTACTACTCAGCCGCCGTGATCGAGCACGACGTCGACGTGATCGCTCCGCCCGAGATCGACCTCACGGGCGGTCATGAGTCGGGCGACGTCGCGTTCGACGCCGTCGTCGAGATCCGGCCCACGATCGAGGTGCCCGGCTACGGCGGCCTGTCCGTCACCATCGATCGACCCGGCGTCGACGAGGAGGCGCTGGACGCTCAGATCGACCGGATGCGCGACCTCGACAGCACGCTCGAGTCGGTCGACCGGCCCGCCCAGGAGGGCGACACCGTCACGATCGACATCGCCGGCACGCTCGACGGCGAAGCCCAGCCAGGGCTCACCGCCGACGACTACAGCTACACCGTCGGCGCCGGCGCGATCACCACGGAGGTCGACGAACACCTCGTTGGCGCCGAGGCCGGCGTCACCCTCACGTTCGCCGCCACGCACCCGGACCCGGACGAGGCGCGCGAGCTCCAGTTCGAGGTGCGCCTGAGCGAGGTGAAGGAGAAGATCCTCCCGGAGCTCACGGACGAGTGGGCGTCCGAGGCATCGGAGTTCGAGACGGTCGAGGCCCTGCGGGCCAGCCTGGCCGAGCGCATGACGCGGGTGCGCCGAGCGCAGGCCCAGATCGCGCTGCGCGAGAAGGTGGGCGAGGGCCTGGCGGCGCTCGTCACGGACGAGCTGCCCGAACCACTCGTCAACCAGGAGATGCAGGAGCGCCTGCAGGACCTCGCCATGCGGATCCAGGCCCAGGGCCTGAAGCTCGACCAGTACCTCGCCATGACGGGCTCGGACCCTGAGGCCTTCACCAACGAGCTGCGCGACACCGCCATCGCGGCGGTCAAGGTCGACCTCGCCCTGCGGGCCGTGGCCGATGCCGAGGAGATCGAGTGCACCGAGGACGACCTCCAGACCGACCTCGAGGATGTTGCCCTGCGGGTGGGTCAGGACGTCGATGCGGTGCGAGAGGGCTTCGAGCGCGTCGGTCAGCTCTCGGCGGTACGCTCCGACATCAGGAAGCGCAAGGCGCTCGAGTGGTTGCTCGAGCGGGCCGAGGTGCTCGATCCCGAGGGTGCGACGATCGATCGCAGTGAGCTCGAGCTCCCCAGCGACGAGGACGAGGACGACGATGACACCGCGACCGACGAGGTCGCCGAGGGAACGGACGCAGCAGAGTGATAGACGTGATCGGCCAGCACCAGCACGTGGTCCAGAGCTACCTGGTGCCCACCGTCGTCGAGTCGACGAACCGCGGTGAGCGGGCGTATGACCTGTACAGCCGCCTGCTCAAGGAGCACATCATCTTCCTGGGAACGCCGATCGACGACACGATCGCCAACCTGATCTGCGCCCAGCTGCTGCACCTGGAGTCGGAGAACGCCGACCGCGACATCAACGTCTACATCAACAGCCCGGGTGGTGACATCACCGCCCTGTTCGCGATCTACGACACGATGTCGTTCGTGAAGCCGGACATCTCCACGATCTGCTTCGGGCAGGCGGCGTCGGCAGCCGCGGTGCTGCTCGCGGCGGGCACGAAGGGCAAGCGGCTCGCCCTGCCCCACGCCCGCGTGCTGCTCCACCAGCCCTGGGGCCAGGCCGGCGGCCAGGCCACGGACGTCGAGCTGGCGGCCAGGGAGATCCTGCGGATGCGGATCCAGCTCGACGAGCTGCTGTCCTTCCACACCGGTCAGGAAGCCGCCAAGATCCACACGGACACCGAGCGCGACTTCGTGCTGTCCGCGGATGAGGCGCTCGCGTACGGCATCATCGACGAGGTCATCTCGGCCCGTTCGCTGGCCGACACCACCGGTCCGATCACACGGGCCAGCTGAACGGCACGACGAGAGGCAACGGGGGTTCGACGACGTGGCCAAGTTCGGAGACGGGGGAGAGCTCCTCAAGTGCTCGTTCTGCGGCAAGTCGCAGAAGCAGGTCAAGAAGCTCATCGCCGGACCCGGCGTGTACATCTGCGACGAGTGCATCGACCTGTGCAACGAGATCATCGAGGAGGAGCTCTCCGAGACCTCCGAGCTGCGCTTCGACGAGCTGCCGAAGCCGCGTGAGATCTGCGAGTTCCTGAACGACTACATCATCGGACAGGACCACGCGAAGAAGATCCTGTCGGTCGCCGTCTACAACCACTACAAGCGCGTGCAGTTCGGGGCGTCGCACCACGACGATGTCGAGCTGGCCAAGTCGAACATCATGCTGCTGGGCCCCACGGGCTGCGGGAAGACGCTCCTGGCGCAAACGCTGGCCCGGATGCTCAACGTGCCCTTCGCCATCGCCGACGCCACCGCCCTCACCGAGGCGGGCTACGTCGGCGAGGACGTCGAGAACATCCTGCTCAAGCTGATCCAAGCCGCCGACTACGACGTCAAGAAGGCCGAGACCGGGATCATCTACATCGACGAGATCGACAAGATCGCGCGCAAGAGCGAGAACCCGTCGATCACCCGCGACGTCTCCGGGGAGGGCGTGCAGCAGGCGCTGCTGAAGATCCTCGAGGGCACCACTGCGTCGGTGCCGCCCCAGGGCGGGCGCAAGCACCCGCACCAGGAGTTCATCCAGATCGACACCACGAACATCCTCTTCATCTGCGGCGGTGCGTTCGCCGGGATCGAGAAGATCATCGAGGGGCGCCTCGGCGCGAACGGGGTCGGGTTCACCTCCGACATCCGCAAGTACGACGAGAAGGCAAACGGCTCCGTGCTCACGGCCGTGCTGCCCGAGGACCTGCTGAAGTTCGGTCTGATCCCCGAGTTCATCGGCCGCCTCCCGGTCATCGGGGCGGTGGCGCCGCTCGACCAGGAAGCCCTCATCCGCATCCTCGGCGAGCCGAAGAACGCGCTCGTGAAGCAGTACAAGAAGTTCTTCGAGCTCGAGGACGTCGAGCTCGAGTTCTCCGACGACGCCCTCGATGCGGTGGCCGACCAGGCCTTGCTCCGGGGCACCGGCGCCCGAGGCCTGCGTGCCATCCTCGAGGAGGTCCTCCTCAACGTGATGTACGACCTCCCGTCCCGCACAGACGTGCAGAGGTGCGTCATCGACCGGCAGGTCGTGCTCGACAAGGTCAACCCCACGCTGGTACCGCGCGAGGAGGCCCCGCGCCAGCAGCGCCCGCGTCGAGCGGCGTCCTGAACCTCGCCGACGCGCTGGTCTGGCTGGACCAGCACATCGACCTCGAGAAGAGCGCGGCGGTTGCCGGCAAGCTCGAGGGCATCACGCTCGACAGCATGCGCGAGCTCTGCCATGTGCTCGGCGACCCCCAGCACCACCAGCCCACCGTGCACATCACGGGTACGAACGGCAAGGGATCCGTCGCCAGGCTCATCACCGCGCTGCTCGGCGTCCACGACCTCACCGTGGGCACCTACACAAGCCCGCACCTCGAGGTCATCAACGAGCGGATCTCCCGCAACGGCCGCGCCATCGCCGATGACGACCTCGCCGCGCTGCTCACCGACCTCGCGGCGCTGGAGTCGCTCCTGACCCAGCCGCCGTCGTACTTCGAGCTGCTCACGGCAGCGGGCTTCCGCTGGTTCTCCGACGAGGCCGTGGCGGCCGCCGTGGTCGAGGTCGGGCTCCTCGGTCGGTGGGATGCCACCAACGTCGCCGACGGTGTCGTCGCGGTGCTCACCAACGTGGGCCGTGACCACACCGACGGTCGGGGCGACTGGCGGCGACGGATCGCCGAGGAGAAGGTCGGCATCGTCAAGCCGGGCTCGACGTTCGTCCTCGGCGAGACCGACCCTGCCCTACAGGACATCTTCGGTGCGACAGCCGCCGCACAGGTGTGGCGGCGCGACGTGGACTTCGGGCTCGCGGGCGACCGGTTGGCGGTCGGCGGTCGCCTGCTCGACCTGCGCACTCCTGGCGGTTCATACGACGAGGTGTTCTTGTCCCTGCACGGTGCCCACCAGGCTCAGAACGCGTCCATCGCCCTCGCGGCCGCCGAGGCGTTCTTCGGCCGACCATTGGCACCGGACCACGTCGCGGAGGCGTTTGGCACCGCGCTCAGTCCGGGGCGCTTCGAGGTCGTGCAGCGTGACCCCCTGCTGATCCTGGACGGTGCCCACAACGTCGACGGCGCCGACGCCGTCGCCCACACGCTGGCTGAGGGCTTCGCGGTCACGGGCGAGCTGCGCCTGGTCGTGGGCGTTCTCGACGGCCGTGACCCGGGCGCGTTGCTCGAGGTCTTGGACGTGGCCTCCGCTGCAGAGGTCGTGTGCTGCACGCCCGACTCGCCCCGCGCCCTTCCGGCGGCCGTGCTGGCCGGCGAGGTGGAGCGGCACGGCGGCCAGGCACGCGTGGTTCCCGACATCGCGGAGGCCCTCGATCTGACGCTGGCCGGTGCCGACGCCGATGACATCGTGCTGGTCACCGGCTCGCTGTACACCGTGGGTGCCGCCCGCACGGCGTGTCGCACCCGCGCCCTCCTGTAGCTCTCCAACGTCTGCGGTCGAAAACGTTCGCACTGCGGCCAAAATCGACCGCAGACGTTGGGGGCTCGTACGCTCCGGCGCCATGAACCAGACCTTCGTCATGTGCAAGCCCGACGCGGTCGAGCGGGGGCTCGTGGGCGAGATCGTCTCCCGGCTCGAGCACAAGGGACTGACGCTGGTCGCGGCCGAGCTGCGGTCGGTCGACCGCGTCGTAGCCGAGGAGCACTACGCGGAGCACAGCGACAAGCCGTTCTTCGGGGAGCTGGTCGACTTCCTGACCCGCTCCCCGGTGTTCGCGATGGTGGTGGAAGGGCCCGCCGACAACACGTTCTCGCTCGTCCGCAAGCTGGTCGGCGCTACCAAGGTCGACGACGCGGAGCCGGGCACCATCAGGGGCGACTTCGCGACGACCACCACGGAGAACCTCGTGCACGCCTCTGACGGCCACGAGAGCGCCGCACGGGAGATCAGCCTCTGGTTCCCAGCGCGGTCGGTGTAGGGGGACGAGCGAGGTCGCCGGCGTGACCGACGGCGAGCGCCGCCACCCTGAGCTGCTCGCCATCGTCGTCGCAGCGGTCCTGCTCCGACTGCCGATCGCCCTCAGTCGCTCGCCGCTGACCTACGACGACGGGGTCTACCTCGCGTCGGCGGGCGCGCTCCGCGCTGGGGACCTCCCGTTTCGGGACGTGTTCTCCTCGCAGGGCCCCGCCTTCCTGCCGCTGCTCTGGGTCGCCGATGCGCTCGGTCTGCGGACCCTCTGGTCGCCCCGCCTGCTCCCGCTGCTCGCCGGCGTCGTGCTGGTGGTGGTGGTGCACCGCCTGGCTCGCCGGCTCGGGGACCGCTGGGGGGCGGCCCTCGCCGCGCTGGTCGTCGCGACGAGCGGGTGTGTGATGTTCACCACGGACCGGATCGAGTCCGACGCGGTCACCGCCGCGGTGGCCGCCGTGGCGGTGCTGGTCGCCTCGGGGGCGCCGTCGCGCCGGCGGTACGTCGCGACGACGGTCCTCCTCGGCGTCGCCCTTGCGGTGAAGAGCCTGTTCGCCGGGCCGGCGGTGCTGGCGGCGCTGTGGCTCGTCGGGCGGCGGGGCGGTTGGCGAACGGCGCTCGTCGTGGGCGCGGGCGCGATCGCTACCGTGGTCGCGCTGGCGTTGCCCTGGGGCCTAGCGGGCGTGTGGGACCAGTACGTGCACCTACACCTGCTCGGGCGGGCCGACGCGGACACCTCGGGCAACGGCAGGCTCGCCCGTGAGGTGCTGCGCAGCTACGACCGCGTCCTGGAGTGGCTCGGGCTCGCCGCGCTCCTCGCCGTCGTCTGGCGGTGGGTGGCGCGGCGTCCGAGCTTGCCGCGCACGGAGCGCGATCTCGCGGTGGCGGTGTGGATCTGGTTCGGTGCGGCGCTGCTCGTCGTGCCGATCCACGCGCCGCTCTTCCTGCAGCACCTCACGATGCTGATCCCGCCTGCCACGCTGCTGGTGGCCCGGTACCGGCCGCCGCTCGTGGCGGTCGTCGCCGTGCTGGTCCTCGCGCTGCCGGGTCAGGCGGAGCGCGTCGGCTGGCGCCGAACCAGTCCGCCTCCGACGCAGCAAGAGCGCAGCGCGATCGAGCTCTTGCGCACCATCGAGCCGCGCAGTGCCAAGGTCATCAGCGACGAGCCGGCTCTCCCGTGGCTCGCCGGACGCACGAGTCCCGGGTCCATGGTCGACCTGTCCTTCGTGCGGATCGACGCCGGTGACCTCACGACGGCGGACGTGGTCGTTGCCGCGAACCACGCCGACGTGTGTGCCGTGTTGCTCTGGTCGAACCGCCTCGCGCAGCTGCCTGGGCTGCGGCGCGCGCTCCACGAGTACGAGCCGGTCTTCCGCGACGGGGACCACGAGCTGCTCCTGCGTGAAGGCTGCGACGTCCGCCCGGCGACGGCTCCCTGAGACGCGATTGTTGCGGTTGGGTTACGGGGCTCTAGGCTCAGCCTCCACATGAGGCCCACCGTCGACCGAGGGTCGACCTCCCGGCCTCGACCGAGCACGAGTACGCTTCCCCGAACGCCCGGTGGCAGCTAGCGGAGAGGGCCCGCCCCGATGTCCGAGAACGTCCTTTCTTCTATCATGGGCCGCGACATGGCCGTCGACCTCGGCACTGCCAACACGGTGGTGTACGTGCGTGGCCGCGGCATCGTGCTCAACGAGCCGTCCGTCGTTGCTGTCAACGTGCGTGACGGCCGCCCCCTCGCCGTCGGCGTCGAGGCCAAGCGGATGATCGGTCGTACGCCCGCTCACATCCAGGCCATCCGGCCGCTCAAGGACGGCGTGATCGCCGACTTCGAGATCTGCGAGAAGATGCTCCGCTACTTCATCCAGAAGGTGAACAACCGACGGTGGAGCAAGCCGCGGATGGTGATCTGCGTGCCGTCCGGCATCACCGGCGTGGAGCAGCGCGCGGTGCAGGAGGCCGCCGAGTACGCGGGGGCCCGCAAGCCCGCCTACATCATCGAGGAGCCGATGGCCGCCGCCATCGGGGCCGGGCTGCCGGTGCAGGAGCCGACGGGCAACATGATCGTCGACATCGGTGGCGGCACCACCGAGGTGGCGGTCATCTCCCTCGGCGGCGTCGTCGCCAGCCAGTCCGTCCGCGTGGGCGGCGACGAGCTCGACGACTCGATCGTCCAGTTCATCAAGAAGGAGTACAGCCTCGCCGTGGGCGAGCGCACCGCGGAGGAGGTGAAGATCGCGCTCGGCTCCGCCTGGCCCCTCGAGGAGGAGCTGCACGCGGAGATCCGCGGCCGCGACCTCGTCACGGGCCTCCCGAAGACGATCGTCACCACCACCGAGGAGATCCGCGAGGCGATGGAGGAGCCGGTGTCCGCCATCGTCGACGCGGTCAAGGTGACGCTCGACAAGACGCCCCCGGAGCTGGCGGCCGACATCATGGAGAAGGGCATCACGCTCGCTGGCGGCGGCGCGCTGCTCCACGGGCTCCAGGCTCGCCTCCACCACGAGACTGGCATGCCGATCGTGATCGCGCCCGACCCGCTCCACGCCGTCGCCATCGGCTCGGGCCAGTCGCTGGAGGAGTTCGAGGCCCTCAAGGGCGTGCTGTTCTCCTCCACGAACCACTGATCTAGCGCCGTCCGTGGCCCTGTCGCGCCGCTCTGGTGGCCGCTCCCGTCTGACGATCGCGCTCCTCGTCCTCACGTCGCTCACGCTGCTGACGCTCGACTTCCGTGACGCCGCCATCGTGCAGAGCGCCCGGCGCACGGCCGGCAACGTCTTCTCGCCACTGCGGGGCGCGGCGGAGACGGTGAGCGAGCCGTTCTCGAACGCCTGGCACGGCATCACGAGCTACGGCGAGGTCCAGGACGAGAACGACCGGCTGCGGCGCCGCATCGAGGAGCTCGAGGGCCGCCCGGTGCTCGACGAGGACGCCGCGCAGCAGCTGGCGGAGCTGCTCGAGCAGCAGAACCTCGAGTGGGTCGGCGCGATCCCGACCACCGCGGTCCGGGTCCTCTCCGGGAGCCCGTCGAACTTCTCGCACACCGTCGACGTCTCCAAGGGCAGCCGCGACGGCATCAAGGTGGGGATGCCCGTGGTCAACGGCGCCGGGCTCGTCGGCAAGGTCGTGCTGGTGACCCGCGATCGCTCGACGGTCCAGCTGCTCACGGATCCCGACTTCGCCGTCGGCATCCGGTTGCTCGGAACGCAGGTCACCGGGACCGCGCGCGGTCAGGGGAAGGGCGAGGACCTGCTCGCGGACACCAACATCGAGCCGGATGCCGCCGACCTCCCCAAGCCGGGCGCCTCGGTGACGACGAGCGGCGTCGACCGCGCCGCGTTCCCGGCGTCGATCCCGATCGGGAAGGTCCGTTCGATCAAGGAGTCGCGAGGCGGCCTGACCATCGAGCTCGAGATCCGGCCCATGGCCGACACGGAGCGGCTCGCGTTCCTCACCGTGCTGCTCTGGGAGCCCACGCCGTGACCCCGCCCAGCCCGCTCCTCGTCGCCGTTCGCACGTCCCTGATCCTCGTCATCGCGCTCACGATCCAGCTCGGCTTCGCCCCGGGCCTGCAGGTCTTTGGCGTGCAGGGCGACCTGCTCCTGCTCGTCGCCATCGCCGGCGGCATCAGCGCCGGCCCTGACCGCGGCGCGGCGATCGGGTTCGCCGCCGGACTCGCCTACGACCTCTTCCTCCAGACGCCGTTCGGGCTGTCAGCCCTCACGTATGCGATCGTGGCGTACCTCGTGGGCGGTTTGCAGGACTCGGTGCTCCGCGCCGCCTGGTGGATCCCCGTGCTGACCGCGACCGCGGCGAGCATGCTCGGTGTCATCCTGTACGGCGTGTTCGGCACGGTGCTCGGCGGTGACCTCATCGGGCTGGAGCTCGTGCGCGTGGCCCTCATCGTCGGTCTCCTGAACACGATCGCAGCGCCGCTCGTCGTGAAGGCGATGGGCTGGGCCACCGGGTCGACGAAGCACGCCCGCGCCCGGGCCGTCTACCGGTGATCGCCTCCGAGTCGCCGAGGGTGCGGATGTCGGTGCTGGGCATCGTCGTCTTCGCGCTGTTCGCAGCCCTGTTCGCCCGCCTCTACTACCTGCAGGTGATGGCCACTGACCAGTACCAGGTCGCCGCCCAGGCGAACCGGATCCGGGTCGTCCCCGTCGAGGCGCCCCGAGGCCGGATCCTCGACCGCAACGGCAAGGTGCTCGTCGACAACCGCATCTCCGTCCAGGTCACGGTCGACCGGACGGTCGTCAACGAGCTCGAGGACAACGAGCGATCTCGGGTGCTCAGCGCCGTCGCCGACGCGCTCGCGCGCACCAGCAACCCGAAGACGGTGGAGCAGCTCGAGGAGGACCTCGCCAACCAGCGCTACAGCCCCTACGTGCCGGTGCCCGTCGCGGACGACGTCCCCGAGGAGCTCAAGATCTGGATCGACGAGCACGGCGCCGAGCTCCCGGGGGTCGCCGCGGAGCGGGTGGCCGTGCGCAACTACCCGTACGGCCAGCTGGCCGCCCACGTGCTGGGGTACACCGGCCAGATCGTCGACGCGGAGTTCGAGGAGAAGGCCGGGTCGGCCAAGCCCTACACCCTGAACGACCAGATCGGGAAGTACGGCGTGGAGAAGGTGTACGAGGACGACCTGCGGGGCACCCCCGGGTCCCGCTCCATCGAGGTCGACGCCGAGGACCACCCGATCCGGGTCTTGGAGCAGACGGAGCCGATTCCCGGCGACGACCTCGTGCTGAACCTCGACATCGACGTGCAGGCCCAGGCCGAGCAGGCGCTCCAGTCCGGCCTGGCGATCGCCCAGGACCGACCGTGCACCGGCTGCCTGGTCGCGCCCAAGGCCGAGGTGGGGTCCACGGTGGTCCTCGACCCGAAGACCGGCGGCGTGCTGGCAATGGCGTCGTACCCGACGTTCAACCCGGCGGAGTTCGTCGACGGCATCAGCGACCGCGAGTGGGAGCAGCTGACCGCCGAGGAGAACAACGCCCCGCTCAACAACTGGGCGATCCAGGGGCAGTACGCAGCGGGCTCGACGTTCAAGCCGTTCAGCGCCGTCTCTGCTCTCCAGGCCGGGCTCATCACACCCGACACCACGGTCTACGACGACGGGGTCTACGAAGTGCCCGACTGCTCCGGCGAGACCTGTGAGTTCAGCAACGACAAGGAGAAGCAGTACGGCGTCGTCGACCTGCGCCGCTCGCTCACCGTGTCGTCCGACTTCTTCTACTACGGCCTCGGCGCCCGCTTCTGGATCGAGCAGGACCGCCTCGGCGGGCCCGAGCGCTACGCGGACCTGCTCAAGCAGTGGGGCTTCGACGCGGACACAGGCATCGACCTGTCCAGCGAGCAGTCCGGTCGGATCCCGTCGCCGAGCTGGTTGAACGACTTCTGCCAGCAGATCGAGTGCGTCGAGGACGTCTGGCGCACCGGTGACAACGTCAACATGGCGATCGGCCAGGGGAACGTGCTGCTCACCCCCCTGCAGATCGCCTCCGGCTACGCAACCATCGCCAACGGCGGCACCGTGTGGCAGCCCCACGCCGTCAAGGAGGTGCGAGACGGCGTCACCAACGAGCTGAAGCGCACCATCGAGCCGAAGAAGAACGGCACCATCGAGCTGCGCCCCGAGTGGCGCCAGGCCCTCTACGACGGGCTGACCGGCGTGACGACGAAGGCCGGAGGCACCGCGGTGGGTGCGTTCAGCGGCTTCCCCACCGATGAGTTCCCGGTCGCCGCCAAGACCGGCACCGCCCAGGTCCCGAAGAAGGCGCCCAGCGCCGTGTTCGCAGCGTTCGGCCCGGCCAACAACCCCCAGTACGCGATCTCGGTGCTGCTCGAGGAGTCGGGCTACGGCGGCTCCGTGGCGGCCCCTGTCGCGCGCCGGCTGTTCGACGTGCTGCGGGACCCTGCCCTCCTCACGCCGGCGCCCGAAGGCGGGCGCTTCGAGATTCTCGACTCGCTGGCTCCGGCCGTGAGTGAAGACGTGCGCGACTGATGGCCGCGCCGACCACCACCTTCTCCGCCCGCAACCAGGTCGCCCCGGGGGCGCTCGGGCGCCTGTCCCGCAACCCCGCCGCGCCCTGGCGCCACATCGACCTCGTGCTCGTCGGCTGCATCATCGCCGTCTCGTCCCTCGGCTGCCTCATGATCTTCAGCGCGACCCGTGGTCGCGACCCGGCCGACTTCGACACCAGCTTCGTGCTCAAGCAGCTCCTGTTCGTCGGGCTGGGGATCGTCGCCATGCTGGCGGTCGCGCTCGTCGACTACCGCCGCTACCGCGAGCTGGTGCCCATCCTCTACGGCGCGGTCCTCCTCAGCCTCGTCATGGTCGTCACGGTCCTCGGCAGCGAGCGCAAGGGCACCCAGGCCTGGTTCCAGCTCGGTCCGTTCCAGCTCCAACCGTCGGAGCTGGCCAAGATCGTCGTGATCCTCGCCCTGGCCGCGGTGATCGCGTACTTCGACAGCGAGCTGGACGCCATGCGCCTCATCGCCGTGCTGGCCGTCGCCGGCGTGCCGATGGGGCTGATCATGCTGCAGCCCGACCTCGGCACCACGCTCGTGTTCGTCGCGGTGAGCATGGGGATGCTGCTCATCGGCGGGGTTCGTGTGCGCCACATCGCGGCCCTCACCCTCGTCGGCATCGTGGGCGTGGTCTTGGTCCTGAACTCGGGGATGCTCGAGAAGTTCCAGCAGTGCCGCCTGACGTCGTTCCTCGAGACACAGGATCAGGAGTGCGCCGACCGCGACGCGGCGTACAACCTCGAGCAGGCGAAGACCGCCATAGGCTCCGGCGGCCTGACGGGAGCCGGCCCGTTCAACGGCACGCAGACGCGGCTCGACATCGTCCCCGAACAGCACACGGACTTCATCTTCACCGCGGTGGGGGAGGAGCTCGGCTTCATCGGGGCGGGCACCCTGCTCGCCCTCCTGTCGATCATCGCCTGGCGGGTGTGGCGCACCGCTCAGCTCGCACGCGACCAGCTCGGCACGCTCATCTGCGTCGGGGTGCTCTCGATGTTCGTGTTCCAGGTGTTCGAGAACGTCGGGATGACGATGGGCATCATGCCGATCACCGGCATCCCGCTGCCGTTCATGAGCTACGGCGGCTCGAGCACCCTCACCGCCTTCATCGCGATGGGTCTGGTCCTCAACGTCCACATGCGCCGCTTCTCCTGACGCCCGTGGCGGCGCCGGAGGCAGAGGTAGAGGTCGACGTCGCGCTGGTGCGGTCCCTGTTGGCCGAGCAGCACCCGGATCTGGCCGACCTCCCGATCGTGGAGACGGCTTCGGGATGGGACAACGTCGTGTTCCGACTCGGCAACGAGCTCGCGGTGCGCCTGCCGCGCCGTGCCATGGGTGCGCTGCTCGCCGTGAATGAGCAGCGCTGGCTCCCGGAGCTCGCGCCGAAGCTTCCGCTGCCCGTGCCGGCGCCGGTGCGCCTCGGTGGACCCGGGTCGGGCTACCCGTGGTCCTGGTCGGTCGTGCCGTGGTTCCGTGGGGAGGAGGCCGCCCGCGCCGATCCAGCCGACTGGGACGACGCGGCCCAGGAGCTCGGGCGGTTCCTCGCCGCCCTCAACCAGCCGGCGCCGTCCGACGCGCCGATCAGCCCCTACCGCGGCGTGCCACTCGTCCACCGATCGGCTCGGCTCGACGAGGGCCTCGACGCCCTAGGCGATCAGGTCGACCGGCGGCAGGTCGAAGCCCTCTGGGCGACGCTCGTGGCCGCGGCACCCCCGACAGGGCCACCCGTGTGGGTGCACGGTGACCTCCACCCGCGCAACCTCGTGATCGCGGACGGACGGCTGGCGGCGGTCGTCGACTTCGGGGACATCACGAAGGGGGACCGCGCCACCGACCTCTCCGTGGCGTGGTTCTGGCTGCCCGCCTCCGCCCGCCCCGCCTTCCGTCGGGCCGTGGGGGGCGTCGATGACGACACCTGGCGACGGGCCAAGGGCTGGGCGCTCGCCCTCGCCATCGCGCACCTCGGTGGCGACGAACGCGTCATCCCGCTCGGACGCGCCGCATTGGATGCGGTCCTCGCCGACCAGGCGTGAGCCTCGACGGAGGCGAGGCCACGGCGACCAGGGTCGATGTCGGGTGAACGAGGGGTGTCCGGTATCCTGACCCGCACCATGGTCGACGTCTGGGCTCGGCTCGAGCCGCACCTCGCCTCGGTCCAGAAGCCTGCGCGCTACATCGGCTGCGAGCTCGGCGCCGAGGTCCCGCCGCCTGGCCCTGAGCGGGTCGGGTGGCTGCTGGTGTACCCCGACACGTACGAGATCGGCCTGCCGAACCAGGGCCTGCAGATCCTCTACGAGATCCTGAACGAGCGTGACGACGCTCTCGCCGAGCGCTCGTACGCCCCGTGGACCGACCTCGAGGCGGTGATGCGCCACGAGGGCATCCCGCTGTTCTCGGTCGACACGCACCGCTCCGCCGACGAGTTCGACCTCATCGCCTTCAACCTCTCCGCCGAGCTCGTCTACACGAACGTCCTGAACTGCATGGACCTGGCCCGCGTGCCGGTGCGCTCCGCCGATCGCGCCGCCACCGCCCCCTTGATCGGGGCCGGTGGCCACGCCACCTACAACCCAGAGCCGCTCGCCGACTTCCTCGACTTCGTCGTTCTGGGCGACGGTGAGGAGGTCGTCAGCGAGATCAACGCCGCGGTCGCCGCCTGGAAGGCCGGGGGCCGTCGCGACCGACACGACGTGCTGCGGGCACTGGCCCGGATCGAGGGCGTGTACGTGCCGAGCCTCTACGAAGCCCGCTACCTGCCGGACGGTCGCCTCGAGGCCACGGTGCCTGTCGACGACGCCCCGCCCATCGTCGAGAAGCGCACGATCGCCGACCTCGCGGACTGGCCGTACCCCAAGCAGCAGCTCGTGCCGCTCACCGAGGTCGTGCACGATCGGCTCAACGTGGAGGTCTTCCGTGGCTGCACCCGTGGGTGCCGGTTCTGCCAGGCCGGGATGATCACGCGCCCGGTGCGCGAGCGGCCGGCCGCCCAGGTCGCCTCGATGGTGCAGCAGGGGCTTCGTCGCACCGGATACGACGAGGTGGCGCTCACCAGCCTCTCGACGGCCGACTTCTCCGGCATCGAGGACGTCGTCAGCTCCGCGATGGACGACTCCATGGGCTGCGGCAACGTGTCCGTGAGCCTGCCGAGCCTGCGCGTCGACGCCTTCACCGTCGGCGTGGCCGCGCAGATCCAGAAGGCCCGGCGAACGGGGCTCACCTTCGCACCGGAGGCGGGCACCTGGCGGATGCGCCAGGTCATCAACAAGCTCATCACCGAGGAAGACCTGTACAGCGCCGTGGACTCGGCCTTCAGCCAGGGCTGGCGGCGGGTGAAGCTCTACTTCCTCACCGGTCTGCCGACGGAGACGGACGAGGACACCCTCGGGATCATCGAGCTGGCGCGGCGTTGCGTCGAGCTGGCGAAGGCGAACGGGCACAACGGCACGGTCACGGTGAGCATCGGCGGCTTCGTCCCCAAGGCCTTCACACCGTTCCAGTGGTTCGGCATGAACACCGAGGTCGAGCTGCGCCGGAAGGTCAACCTGCTGCGCGACGCGGCGCGCCACGCCAGGGGCGTGCAGATCAAGTGGCACGACCCGAGGGCGAGCCTCGTAGAGGGCCTGGTCAGCCGGGGCGACCGGCGCCTGGGTCCCGTGATCGAGCACGTGTGGCGCGCGGGTGGCACCTTCCAGGAGTGGAGCGAGCACTTCCGGCTCGACCTGTGGGAGGAAGCCATGGCGGCCGCCGGGCTGGACATGGACTGGTACTGCCACCGGCACCGCACGGAGGACGAGGCCCTGCCCTGGGACCACCTGTCCGCCGGCCTGCACAAGGACTTCCTCTGGCAGGACTGGCGCGACGCGCTCGACGAGGTCGGCTTGGAGGACTGCCGCTGGACGCCGTGCTACGACTGCGGTGCCTGCACCGGCTACGGCATCGAGCACATCGTCGCATCGGCCGTCCCACCCGCCGGGGGGAGCCAGGGCACCGGCCAGGACCTCCGCCGAGGTGGCGAGGTGCCCGTCACGCTGCTCCCGCGCACGCCAGTAGGGGTCGGCGCATGAAGCAGCGAGTCCGCTTCACCAAGCTCGGCAAGGTGCGCTTCCTGTCCCACCGCGACATCGCGCGGGTGTGGGAGCGTGCCCTGCGACGCGCCGGTGTGCGCGTCGCGTACAGCGAGGGGTTCTCGCCCCGTCCCCGTCTCAGCTTCGGGCTCGCCCTCTCCACAGGCTACGAGAGCCTCGGCGAGTACCTCGACATCGACCTCGCCGAGGAGGTCGACCCCGACCAGCTGCCCGCGATCGTCGCCCCGTCCCTCCCAACCGGCATAGTGGCCCAGGTCGCCATCGTCATCCCACCCGGCACGGACTCCCTCCAGCAGGCCGTCACCAGCTCGACGTGGCGCATCGACCTGCCTGCGGTCGCTCCCGGCGACCTCATTGCGGCCGCCGAGCGCGTGCTCGCCCTCGACACGCTCCCCGTCACCGTCGAACGGAAGGGCGCCGAGGCCCAGCTCGACGCGAGGCTCGCGATCGTCGGCCTCACCCCGCTCGGCTCGGTCCTCGAGGCCGAGCTCACCACCCAGCCGCGCAGCCTCCGTCCCGCGGAGCTGCTCCGGGCCGTGGACCCCATGTGGGTTGCGGGCCGTGTGCTGCGAACCCACCAATGGACGTCGGTCGACGGCGCCCGCTGCGAGCCGATCCCCTTCGGGGACCTCGGCGCACGTGGCGCGACGTCGGCCCCGCATGCGGAAGCGCGTGCGTCATGAGAAGGGATCTCCCCGATGACCGAACTCCCCACCGGCGACAGCGCCGGCGGCCCCACCCCTGCCCCGGCGCCGCGTCCGAGCTCGCCTGAGCCCACCCCGCGGCCTGAACCGCTTCCGGCGCCCGCGGCCGGCGACGACGCCCACGTCTCGACCAGTGCGGGCGACGAGCGGGCCCCCGAGGGCGACAGCGCCGCGAAACGACGTCGGCGGGGCTCGCGCGGCGGGCGCAACCGGAGCCGTCCGCGCCCCCAGGGCGCGGACCCACAGGGTCCTGGTGACGCAGGCGATGGGGGCGAGGACCGCATCCCCGAGCTGCCCGATACCCCCCGGGAGGGGCAGCCCAAGAGCGTCGGGGCCGCCGATGCCTCCCTGGTGCGCCGGCCCGCCGCTGAGGCGGCGCGCCGCCCGCAGATCGGTGACTCGATGCCGGTGCCCACGACCCCGCCCCCGCGCCCCGCGCCAGCCGGCTCGGAGGGCGACGCGGACGACGCGCCCAAGCGCAAGCGCCGCCGAGGTGGCCGCGGCCGTGGCAGCGGCGGGTCGGGCGGCGGTGGGTCGCGGCAGGGCGGCGGTCAGCGCCGCGACCAGGGCGGCGCCGGGCAAGCAGGCCGGCCGGGTTCGCCCGTGCAGGCCGTGCTGCCCACCGGCGGCGTCGAGCTGGACGACGACATCCTCGAGGCCCGTCGCGGCCGCGAGCGCAAGGGCCGCCCGGTCGGCCGGTATCTCATGTGCGTGCACGTCGACCCCAAGGCGACGCAGATCGCCGTGCTGGAGGGCCGCAACCTCATCGAGCACTACGTCTCCCGACCGTCGGACGACGTGGCCCAGATCCACGGCAACATCTACCTTGGCAAGGTCCAGAACGTCCTGCCGGGCATGGAGGCGGCCTTCGTCGACATCGGCACGCCGAAGAACGCGGTGCTGTACCGCGGCGACGTCCACTTCGACGCCGACGACGTGGAGGCACCCAAGGGCAAGCAGAGCAACCTGCGGATCGAGCAGATGCTCAAGGCCCGGCAGACCATCATCTGCCAGGTCACCAAGAACCCGATCGGGGCCAAGGGCGCTCGGCTCACCCAGGAGGTGTCCCTGCCCGGGCGGTTCGTGGTCCTCATCCCCAACAGCTCGACCTACGGCATCTCGAAGCGGCTGTCGGACGATGAGCGCAAGCGGCTCCGCGCCATCCTCGATCGGGTCAAGCCCAAGCAGCACGGCGTGATCGTGCGCACCGCCGCGGAGGGTGTCACGGACCAGGAGGTCGAGCAGGACGTCCGCCGCCTCGTCGACCAGTGGGACCAGATCGAGGCGCTCGCCAAGCGCTCGCAGGCGCCGGCGCTCCTGTACCGCGAACCCGACATGGCCGTTCGGGTCATCCGCGAGGAGCTCAACAGCGACTACCGCGGCGTCGTGATCGACGACCCCGCGCTGTACGAATCCGTGCGCGACTACGTGGCCTCGATCAGCCCGGAGCTCGCAGACCGGGTGGAGCTGTTCGATCGTGACGAGGAGGAGCTGCCGCTCTACGAGCGCTTCCACATCCACGAGCAGCTCCACAAGGCGCTCGACCGCAAGGTGTGGCTGCCCTCCGGTGGCTCGCTGATCATCGAGCACACCGAGGCCCTCACGGTCATCGACGTGAACACCGGCAAGAACGTGGGCACGTCGAGCCTCGAGGAGACGGTGTTCCGCAACAACCTGGAGGCGGCGGTCGAGATCGCCCGTCAGCTCCGGCTCCGTGACGTGGGCGGGATCATCGTCGTCGACTTCATCGACATGGAGATCCGTCCCAACCGCGACGAGGTGACGAGGGTGTTCCGCGAGGCGCTCGCGCGCGACAAGACCCGTACCCAGGTGTTCGAGATCTCCGAGCTCGGGCTGTGCGAGATGACCCGGAAGCGGATCGGCGAGGGTCTGCTCGAGTCCTTCGCCGGGCGGTGCCCGCATTGCGAGGGCCGCGGCCTGCTCATCGACCCGGACCTGCTCCCGCCAGATTGAGGCGTGGATGCCGTGCGCGGTAAGATCATCCGTCCCGCCTGAGGAAGTGAACCCCTGATGTACGCAGTGATCAAGACCGGTGGCAAGCAGGAGAAGGTCGAGGCCGGCCAGGTCCTCAACGTCGAGAAGCTCGGCAAGGCCGTGGGCGACGAGGTCACCCTCACGCCTGTCCTGCTCGTCGACGGTGACACCGTCCTGGCCACGCCGGGGCAGCTCGAGGGCGCCACGGTCACCGCCAAGGTGGTCGGCGAGGCCAGGGGCCCAAAGATCGACGGGTTCACCTACAAGAACAAGAGCAACCAGCGCAAGCGCTGGGGGCATCGCCAGCACTACGACGCCATCGAGATCACGGGCATCTCGAAGGGCTGAGGAGGAGCAACCGTTCATGTCGAAGACCAAGGGCGGCGGTTCCACCCGGAACGGCCGCGACTCCAACGCTCAGCGCCTCGGTGTGAAGGTGTACGACGGCACGGCCGTGACCGCCGGCACGATCATCGTCCGCCAGCGCGGCACGAAGTTCCACCCCGGTGAGAACGTCGGTCGTGGCGGTGACGACACCCTGTTCGCGACGGCGGACGGCAAGGTGAAGTTCGGGCAGCGCAAGGGTCGAAAGCTCGTCGACATCCTCCCCGGCTGACTGACCGCTCCCGCCTTTAGCCACCCTGCGCGGTCATTAGGTCACGCAGGGGGTTGACAAGACTTGGGGAACGCTCCAAACTGACCCGCAATCGTGAGGCGGACGAGGTCAGGGTGGGAACGCATGTGGGACACGACAGGACGTCGGTGCTCGTGACTGAGGAGATCGTCTGGTCGCCGCGCCTCGGTGCCCACCTCGAGGCGTCGAGGGTGCGCGCTGGCAAGCGCCGCCTCGAGCTCGCCGCCCAGCTCGGGGTCAGCGAAGAGACGATCCGGCTGTGGGAGAAGGGCGCCGTCCAGCCATCGGCGGAGCGCCTCGCGCGGCTCATCGCCCTCCTCGCGCTGGAGACGTCCGAGTGGCCGGCCACCGAGGGCCCGAGCCCAGATCTCCCAGCGCTGGCCCAGCGGCTGCGGAGCGAGCGCCTCGGGCGCGGGCTCACCCAGGCCGGCGTCATCAAGATCCTCGGCGTGCCCCAGGCGACGTACGCAGGGTGGGAGACCGGTCGGTCGACCCCCGGCACCCACCTGTTCGGCAGCATCGCCGAGTTCTTGGGCATCATCGAGTGTGATGTAGCCACGTTGTGCGCATCCCCATTCATCGTCGACACCACCGGGTGGCCACCCTTCGGCAGGTTCGTCGGCGCACGTCGTCAGGAGCTGCGCCTCACTCGGGCCGGCTTGGCCGCGGCCCTCGGGGTCTCGCCGAGCACGGTGGTGTCCTGGGAGCTCGGCTACCGCTCGCCCGCCTCGACGCAGCTCACCCGGCTGGCCCGGGCGCTGTCCGTCGATACCGTCTCACTTGCCGCCGCGCTTCCGCGTCGGGGCGCGTCCACGACGCTCGGGGAGCTGATCCTGGCGCGTCAGCGCGAGCTCGGGCTGCGCTCCGCCGATCTGGCGCGACTCACCGGCACGACGGAAGCGACCGTCAGCCGCTGGGTGCACGGACGCAGTCGGCCGGTGCCGACGAACCTCGAGCGGCTCGCTGACGCTCTCGGGATGCCGTACGCAAACGTCGTCGCAGCCGCGGGGGGTCTGGCATGAACGTGTTGGAGCTGAGAGCGAGCACTGCTCGTCGCCGGCGCGCCCGCGGCGATCGGGGCGCCGTCATCGTCGAGGCCGCCATCGTGCTCCCGATCCTGTTCATGCTCATCTTCGGGATGCTCGAGATCGGCTCGGCCCTGAAGTCGTACTCAGGTGCTGCCAACGCCGTGCGAGCGGGCGGTCGCACGGCGAGCGTGGCGGGGAACATCGCCGACGCCGACCGGGCGATCATGGAGCGCGTCGCGGCCGAGGCCGCGGGGATCGGGGCCGGCGAGATCGAGTACGTCGTGATCTGGCACTCCAGTGCGCCAGGCACCCAGCCGCCGCCTGCCTGCGCGCCGACGACCGCCCAGCCGAGCCCGAACACCACCTCCGCCGGCGTGAGCGACGGCGGCACGGACGCGGTCGGCGCCTGCAACATCTACCACCGCCCGGCTGCCTCCGGCGGCGCCTTCGACATGGCGAGCGGCGATGCAGCCAACCCGCCCGACTACTACTTCGGGTGCTCCGGCGGCAGCGACCCCGACGCCGCCCACAAGGTCGACTGCCTGTGGCCGGGCAAGAACCGCAAGACGACGGTCACGCCCCGCGGCGTCACACCCCCGCCGGGCACGACCGGCATCCCCGACTACGTGGGGGTGTACATCAGGGCCGAGCACGACTACGTCACCGGCGTCCTCGGTGACACGCTCACGATCACGGACGGGTCCATCAACCTCCTCGAGCCGCAGGGCTACTCCCTGACCGGATGACCACTCGCCACCCCCGCCGACGCGACGACCGCGGTGCCACCATGATCGAGTTCGCGCTCGTCGTGCCGCTCCTCCTCCTGCTCGCCTTCGGCACCGCCGAGATGGGTCTGGCCTGGGTGACCAACAACCGCGTCGAGGGGTCCGTGTCCACGGCTGCACGCACCGCGGCGAGCAGCGGCAGCGTCGTGGAGGCCGATCGGAGCGTGCTGCAGTCACTGAAGGCGTCGCTGTCCTCGGAGCAGCTCGGTCGGCTCGACCGGGTGATCATCTTCAAGCCGGCCGACAACGACGGCACGGTGCCTGCCGGGTGCCTCAAGCCCGTTGGGTCTGGCGACCAGGTGGGGGTGAGCGGCCAGTGCAACACGTACGCCGGCGCCACCGTCCAGGCGGCGATCCCCGCCGACCTCGGCTCGCTCGACGACTACTGGGCTCCCGCCACCCGCAACGACCAGCTGTCGGACCCGCCGGACTACATCGGCGTGTGGGTCCGCACCTCGTACGCCAGCAAGACCGGCACGTTCTTCGACGACATGACGATCACCAAGGTGAGCGTCTACCGCATCCAGCCGGACATCGACGGTTGAGCCGCAGGAGCACCAGATGACACGAACCACCACCCGGACCCGCGGCGAGCGGGGCGTCGCAGTCATCATGACCGCCCTCTGCCTCATCCCGCTGATGACCTTCGCCGCCTTCGGCGTCGACCTGGCGAGCTGGTACTCGCGCAGCAGCTACCTCCAGAAGGCCGCCGACGCGGCAGCGCTCTCCGGCACCGTCTGGATGCCGAACCTGACCAAGTCGACGCAGGTCGCCTGCGCGACGCTCAAGGAGAACGGAATCGACGGCGGCGACTGCGGTGTGGCCGACGGCAGCTTCGAGGTCACGATCGAGCGTGGGTCCACGGTGACCTCCCTGCGGGTGATCGTCACCGACCCGGACGCCGCGCGCTACTTCTCGCAGGTCATCTCGAGTGGCCAGCAGCGCCTCACCCGCAGCGCCGAAGCGGAGTACAACCTCCCCATCCCGCTCGGCAGCCCGCTCAACTACTTCGGCGGCGACGCCGAGCGCACAGCCCTCCCGCCGGTGACCACCTACACGCTGAACTGGCCGACCAACGCCAACAGCTCGGCACGCCCGCCGGCCGTGGCCCAGGTGGGGGAGACCCAGCAGGCCTTCGGCTGCAACGTGGGCTCGCTCAGTGCCCAGGGCTACGGCCGGTGGACCAGTGCCACCGCCTACAGCTCGAGTGGGTTCAGCGGCTCCACGCGGTGCAACTACAGCGTGCGGTTCACGCTCCCCGGCGGCAGCCCGACCTCCGTACCCCCGCCCGACTACACGCGTCGCGCTCCCACCAACGCACCGTGCAACGTGTTCCACGGCACGACCACGAACGGCCGGTGGGAGACCGCCACCACCTACAACAACACTGCTCGCTACACGTCGGGCACCGGCAACAAGCAGTGCACCTGGGCCATCGCGCTGACGAGCGACCTGCCCAACTTCTACAACGGCTCCAACATCCCGCCGGGGTCAGTGCCCGTGAACCGGCCGTGCCGCGTGGGATACGAGACGAGCCTCGGCTGGTGGGGGCCCACCTCCACGAGCTCCTGGACCAGCACCGGAGTGGTCAGCGGTGGCATCCAGGGCAACGGCAACCGCCTGTGCCGGTGGCCGACCGCCATCACCACCACCACGACCACGCCGCCGAACCCGATCGATGCCAGCCGGTCGCCCGGGTTCTGGGCCGCCGTCGAGGGCCCGCAGACCCGGGCCTACCAGGGTGACGCCTACTCGACCCGCTGCTACACGAGCAGCAGCTGCACGTCCGACCAGAACGCGATGTACCTCCAGCCCGCCAACGTCGACCGCGGCTTCTGGTACGTCGTGAAGATCCCCGTTGGCTTGTCGGGAACGGTGAACCTGAACGTGTTCGACGCCACCTACATCGCCGGCACCACGCAGCAGAACGCCGGTGATCGGAGCCTCGATGGCGGCGGCAACTTCCCCACGCAGTTCCAGGTGTGGCGGCAGAACAACGCGCTCGACTTCACCGACCGTGCCCCCGTGTTCGCGGGCGCCCCGAACACCAGCAACGGCAGCTGCAACTGGTCCGTGGGCCAAGACGCCTCCTTCAAGGCGCAGTGGCGCAACCTCTGCAACCTGACCGTATCGCCGGGGGAGCTGTACCTCATCAACGTGCAGACCACCGGTACCACCGGCGGTGGTGTGAACGGCTACGCGCTCGAGGCGGTCGCCGGCGGAAGCCACGCGAACTCCCCGCAACCAGCCCTGTACGCCTACGCCAGCATGGGGATGCAGAACAACAACTTCTGCGAGCCGATTCCCTGCACCCCGCCTCCGGCCACCTTCTACCTCGCCGAGGTCGGCCCGCAGTACGCCGGCCGCACGCTGGTGATGGAGCTGTGGGACTCGGGCGACGTCGCCGGTGGAACCGCATGGATGTACCCGATGATGCCGGCGACCACCTCGACGAACCCGGGCAACCCGAACTTGCCGAAGCCCGTCATCCCGGTGCCCACCGCCGATTGCTCGTACACCGCGGACGCCAACCCGAACGCTCGGATCTCTGGCACCAGCGGCACCGAGTACCTCACCGCGCAGCCCTCGGACTCGGGGACCCAGTGTGGCATCCAGACATCGACGGGAGCTTCCCTGGCGCGCTTCAACGGTGAGTGGCTGCGGATCCGCATCGACATCCCGCCTGACTACACGTGCACCGTCGGCGTGAACCCCGAGACCAGCGGCGGTTCGTGCTGGTGGGGCATCCGGTACGTGTTCGGTGGCTCCGCCAACGACGTCACCACCTGGCAGGCACGCATCGAGGGCAACCCCGTCCACCTGACCCAGTAGTGGGTGCTGGTGCCCGGGGGGGTGCTCGGTAGCCTCGCCGGGTGTCGCAGTTCGTCGACGAGTGTGGGCTCCACGTCAAGGGCGGTGACGGGGGCGCGGGCTCGGTCAGCTTCCGCCGGGAGGCGCACGTCCCCTTCGGCGGCCCAGACGGCGGCGACGGGGGCACCGGCGGCGGCGTCTGGCTCATGGTCGATCGCAACGTGTCGTCGTTGATCGGCTTCAAGGACCACCCGCACCGCGCCGCCAAGAGCGGCACCCACGGGCAGGGTCAGCGAAAGCACGGCCGCGGTGGCCCGGACCTCGAGGTGCCGGTCCCTGAGGGAACGGTCGTCCGCGACCAGGCGGGGACCGTGCTCGCCGACCTCGTCCACCCTGGCGAGCGCTGGCTGGCGGCCGAGGGCGGTCGCGGCGGGCGCGGCAACGCTCGCTTCCTGTCCAACCGGCGGCGCGCACCCGCGTTCGCCGAGCAGGGCGAGGTGGGCGAGGAGCGCTGGCTCCGCTTGGAGCTCAAGCTCATGGCCGACGTGGCCCTCGTGGGCTTCCCGAGCGTCGGCAAGTCGACGCTGATCTCCACCATCTCGGCGGCCAAGCCGAAGATCGCCGACTATCCCTTCACCACGCTCGAGCCGAACCTCGGGGTGGTCCGCCTCGACGACACGGAGTTCGTCGTCGCAGACCTCCCAGGGCTGATCGAGGGGGCCAGCGAGGGTCGCGGCCTGGGCCACCAGTTCCTCCGCCACGTCGAGCGCGCGCGGGTCCTCGTGCTGCTGCTCGACCTGTCACCACTCGCGCCGCACACCCCGGCGGAGCAGGAGCGCATCCTGCTGGCCGAGCTCGGGGACTACCAACCGGACCTGCTCGACCGGCCCCGCCTCGTCGTCGGCTCGCGGGCCGACCTCGCCGATGCTCACCTCGAGTTCACCGGAGCGCGCGTCGCGGCAGTCACGGGGGAGGGCCTGCGTCCGCTCGTCGGGCAGATGGCGGTGACTGTCCGGGATGCCCGCGCATCGCTGGCGGAGCCCGATGCCTTCGTCGTGCACCGCCCCGTGGCGGAGGGCTACCGCATCGAGCGGGCCGACGACGGCGCCTGGACCGTCGTCGGGCGCCAGGCCGAGCGCGCCGTAGCCCTGTCCGACCTGACCAACGTCGAGGCGCTCGACGAGGCGCACCGGCGCCTGCGCGCGCTCGGTGTCGACAAGGCGCTGGCGCGGGCCGGCGCGCGCGTCGGTGACACGGTCCACATCGGCCGGCTGGCCTTCGACTACGAAGACGACCAATGATCGTCGTCACCAAGATCGGGACCTCGTCGATCACCACTGGCGAAGGTGAGATCGACGAGACCGCCGTAGCCAAGTTCTGCGCCGAGGCCGCGGGCCTCCGGGCGCAAGGTCATCGGCTGGTGCTGGTGACGTCGGGGGCCATCGCCGCCGGTCTGCCCGCGCTCGGCTACTCGGCCGGGAACCGCCCGCGCGATGCCGTGACCCTCCAAGCTGCGTCGGCCGTGGGTCAGACGCGTCTGATGCGCGTCTACGAGAGCGCGCTGGCCGCTCACGGGCTGGTGACCGGGCAGGTGCTGCTGGCGCCCCTCGACTTCGCGATCCGCCAGCAGTACCTCCATGCCCGGGCGACGCTCGGGCGGCTCCTCGATCTGGGCGTCGTGCCGGTGGTCAACGAGAACGACGCCATCGCCGACGACGAGATCCGCTTCGGAGACAACGATCGCCTGGCTGCGCTCGTCGCCCACCTGCTCGCGGCCGACCTGCTCGTGCTGCTGACCGATGCTCCCGGCCTGCTGACCGCTGATCCCCGCCTCGACTCGTCGGCGTCGCTGATCGAGGAGATCGTCGAGGTCGACCACTCGCTCGAGTCCCTCGCCGGGGGCACGGGATCGGCACGGGGCAGTGGGGGCATGGCGTCGAAGCTGGCGGCGGCCAAGATCGCCGCGTGGTCGGGGGTGAAGGCCGTCATCGCCCAGGCATCCCGCGACGGCGTGCTCGAGGCGGCCGTCGAAGGACGAGCCGGGGTGGGCACGGTGGTGCACCCCAAGACCCGCCGGCTGCCCGCCCGGAAGCTGTGGATCGCGTTCGCGGTGGGGTCGAGCGGGACGATCGTCGTGGACGACGGCGCGCAGCGAGCGCTGCTCGAGCGCGGGGTGTCCCTGCTCCCCGCAGGGGTGGCCAGCGTCAAGGGGAGCTTCGAGGTGGACGATGCCGTCGAGATCGCGGGCCCGGACGGGCGGGTCTTCGCCAAGGGGCTCGTGCGCTTGGGCTCAGTCGGTATCCGCGAGGTCGCCGGGCGCCGCACCTCGGACCTGCCGGAGGGCATGCCACACGAGGTCGTCCACCGCGACGACCTCGTCGTGCTCCCCTGAACGGCCCCGTGGCCGCGGGTGCGGGCTCAGGCGGGGCCGGCTTCGCCTGACGCGACCTCGGGGGCGGGGGCCGGCTCGGCCGCGGGCGCCTCGGCGGCCGGTGCCAGGCCGAGCTGGGCGCGAATCTGGGCGAGGCGGGTCTGTGCCTCGCTGTTGGCCGCTGCCTGCTCGACCTCGAGCATCCGGGACTCGACGGAGGACTCCGTGAGCTCCGACATGCCCTTTGCCTTGGCGTAGCGCGACTCGATCTTGTCGCGGACCTCGTCGAAGGTCGGCACGTCCTCGCCGACCGTCTCGGACAGCGAGGCCATCGCCTTGTTCACCTGCTCCTGCATCTTGGCCTGGTCGAGCTGGGAGAGGAGCTTGTTGCGCTCGGCCAGCTTGCGCTGGAGCGCCGTGGAGTTCTGCTGCACGGCGGCCTTGGCCTGATCCGAGGCCTGGGAGGACTGCAAGGCCAGCTGCTTGAGGTCTTCCACCTCGCTCTCGATGGCGATGAGCCGGCTCGCGAAGGACTCCGCTGCCGACGTGTACTCCTCGACCTTGGCCGTGTCGCCCTTCTTGGCCGCCTCGTCCGCCATGAGCACAGCCTGCTTGGCGTTGCCGGAGACCTTCTCCAGCTCGTCCATCGCCCGTTCGAGGCGCTTCTCCGTCTGCTTCTGGTTGGCGATCACGTTCGCGGCCTGCTCCCGGAGCCGCCGGTGCTGGTCCTGCGCCTCCGCGATGGCCTGCTCGAGCTGGATCTTGGGATCGGCCTTGGCGTTGAAGACCGAGTTCACCTTCGCGCCGAGGTACTTCCACCACCGCCTGAGTGCCTTGAACATGTGGGCGAGCCTACTGCCGTTCGCTGCGACCGATCGGCCCGAGCCGACGGAGCCGGGCCGCGAGCAGGGTTGCCTCGGGTACCGCCATCACCGCGGTGATCGCGAGGTAGGTGAGCAGCACGGGCCCGATGACGACGCCGGCCGCGACGATCCGCGGGAGGTCCTCCGTCATCGATCGGAGCCCGACGGCCAGCACGCCGGAGGCACCCGCGGCGAGGAGGCACCACCGGGATGGCTGGCCCATCGGCGGTAGCGCCCCGATCCGCCACTCGAGGGCGCCGCGCAGGAGGCGGTACTCGACCCAGGACGACAGCGCCGCCCCCAGCGCGAGGCCCACGATACCGAGCCGTGGGGGGCCGTCTTCGAGCAGCCGCAGCGAGTCCGGCAGGGGCCGGAACGCGACCGGGCCGATCTGCGTCACGGAGGTTCCCACGATGGCGAGGCGATCGAAGGGGAACATCAGGAGGGCGCCCAGGACCCCGGCCAGCGCGACCCGGAGGATCGCTATGCGGACGACCAGCTTGGGTCGGTCGAGGGCGTAGAGGCCGTTCTGGAGCAGGCGGGACCGCGTGGTGCCGAGCAGCCCGAGCGCGAAGGCGGCGATCACGAACCAGACGAGCCGAGTGTCGGCGGCGGTGAACTGCCCTCGTTGCAGGAGCAGCCCGACGAGGACGTCGCCCGCTCCGACGTAGAGCGCCACCGTGATGGCGACGTAGAAGGTGATGCGCTCCATGCCGGTGTGCAGCCGCTCCTTGATCGCCGGCGCACCGGCTCGACCGAGGCGCGCGAGCTCGGGCAGCTCAGCGGCCGCCACCGCCATGCCGAACAGGCTGATCGGCAGGAGGTACAGCACCTGTCCGTAGGTCAGCGCGGACACGCCGCCGAGCGCGAGCAGGCTCGCGAGGAAGAGCTCCACGTAGATGAGCAGCTGGATCACTCCGCGGCCGATCACCACCGGTACGAAGCGCCCCAGCACGTCCTGCACGTCGGGCGACCTCCGGTCGAGCGAGAGCTTCGCGCCGCGGGTCAGGCCCCGCACGGCCGGCACCTGGATCGCGACCTCGAGGACGGCGCCGACGAGGACCCCCCAGGCGAGGGCATGGGCGATGCCGACTTCGGTGGCGCCGTACACCCCGGCTGCCACCACGAAGGCGATCTGCGTCGCGTTCCACATCACCGGCGACACGTACGACAGGAAGAACTTCCGGTGGCTGTTGAGGATGCCCGTGCAGAACGCCGAGAGCACCAGGAAGGCGATGCCCGGGAACATGATCCGCAGCAGGGTGGTGGCCAGCTCGAGTCGCTCGCCCGTGAAGCCCGGCGTGATGAGCAAGGTGATCGGGCGGGCCGCGAGGATCCCGACCGCGACGACCGCCGCCATCACCGCGAGGAGCAGGCCCAGGATCTTCCCCGCGAGCCGGTTCGCCGCATCCTCGTCCTCGTCCAGGAGTCGCGAGTACACGGGGATGAACGAGGCCGACAGCACACCCTCGCCGAGCAGGTTCTGCAGCAGGTTGGGGATGCGCAGCGCCGCCTTGAACACATCGGCCGTGGCGCTCACGCCGAGGTACCCGGAGATCGCGATCTCCCGGACGAGCCCGGCGAGCCGCGAGAGCAGGATCCCCGCCGCCACGAGGTAGGACCCGCGCTCGGGGGCTGTCCCCCCGCTGGGCGCTTCGACCTCGAGGAGCGGGACCTCGGTGCCGGGCGGCAGCTCGGTCACCCGGTGCCCGCCACCGCGGTCCCGCCGGTCTCCTCGATGGCGAGCCGCAGTGCCTCCATCTCGTCGACCATCTGGTCGACGTCGTCACCGAGGCCACCGAGGTCGGTGACGTCCTGGGCCTGGACGGAGAGCTCGATGGTGCGGGCGGCGGCTTCGTCGAGCCGTGCGTTGAGGAGGCGCAGGCGGCTGTCGGCATCGCCGATCACCCGGTCGAGCCGCTCCACCGTGGCGAGCTGCGCCAGGAGTGAGTCGAGTGTGCGCTGGCGGGTCGAGTCGGGGGCGCCGGGCGGCGCGGCACTGCTCTCATGGGCGGTGATGTCCCGGCGGATGGCATCGGGGTCGACCCGTTGTCGGGCGTCCACCAGGTCGTGCCCGCGGCGCGCGATGCGCCACACCTCCTGCAGCCCCGTATCGACGCGCGACTGGATCTCGCGCAACCGGTCGCGGGTTGGCCCCTCCCTGGCGCCGTCCACTGACTCCGCGAACCGGGCGCGGGCCTGCAGGGCGTCTGACACGTACCGGCGCCACGGCTCCGCGAGCGTGAACGGGTCGATCCTGGCGTCAGCCGGCGCCCGTGGGATCGCCGCTGCGACGCGGCCGGCCCACCCGATCAGGCCGAGGACGGCGGCACCGAGCACGCCGCCTCCGGCGATGATCCCGATGCTCGCCCCGGCACCGAGGGCGAGGATCCCGAGCGGCGACGTGACGGCGCGGGCGACCGGTGGCGTGAAGAACCGATCGCGCAACGACAGCCCGGCCATGGAGCGGAGGCTACGGGGAAGCGGGGGGTGCGAGGGGGTTCGCGGCGGCGTGGATCAGAAGTTGCTGATGACGGCGACCAGGACCTTGTTGATGCTGCGCGGGTCGCTGGAGTCGTACACAGCGGCCTGACTCGCCTCGGCGATCCGGCGCAGCGTGGCGAGGTCGGCGTCCTGGCCGTAGGAGATGGGGAACACCCGAACGCTCTGCCCCTGCTGGCCCTCGGGCCTCGCCGTGAGCGAGTCGAGGAGGGCCTGGAGCTGATCGCGATCGTCGTCCGGCTCGCCGTCGTCGTTCACCCCATCCGACAGCAGCACGACCGCGTTGATCCTGGTCGGGTCGTACTCGTCGAGCTGGTGTTCGTAGGCGGACTGCGTCGCGGTGTACAACGGCGTGCCGTTGAGCGGTACGAGGTCGCGGATCTTGTTCCGGAGGCCCTCGCGCACGTCGCCGATGCGACCTATCGGGACGAGCTCGAGGAACTGCTGTGGGTCGTTCGGGTCACCCAGATCGGTCGTGAACACCCACAAGCCCACCTCGTCGTCGTCGTTGAACTCGTCGAGGGCCGTGATGGTCGCCTGCTTGGCGAGGTCGAGCTTCGTCGCTCCCGTCTCCGGATCCGCGAGGTTGTCCATAGACCCGGACACGTCCATGAGCAGCAGCACCCGAGCCGGCTTGCGCTGGTCCTGCCAGTCGTCGAGGAGCTGGACCAGCACCTCGGGCCTCGGCACCTCGAGCAGCGTCTGCGGCTGGTCTGGGTCGACGCCGTGGCTGGCGTCGATGGGCGTGTCGATCGCCACGGCCGGGTTCCCCGGACGGAAGCCATAGCGGACGATCTGCTCCTGGTTCTCCGGTCGCCCGACGAACTCGATGAACTGCTGGGCGCCGGCCACCTCGTCGTCGTCCACCCAGTCGGCGTCGAGGACGTACAACGGGTTGTCGGAGTAGAGGGTGCCCTCCTCCGGGTAGATCGCCACCAGTGGGACCCTCGGGGGGCGGGGCTCCTCGCCCTCCTGGAGGACACCGTCGGGGTTGCCGGAGTTGTAGTCGATCACCGACTTCTCTTCGACGGCCACCGCCGAGACGTAGCCGTAGGGGTTGCCCTGCTGGTCGGCTCGGTACCAGTTGTTGAGGAACGTGAGGGTCGTGTCGCCGTAGTGGACGACGGCCGACTCGATCTGCCGAGCGAAGTCGTCGGTGCTGGGCTTGGCGAGGTCCTCGACGGACAGCCCGGACGTCTTGCCGTTGGCAGCGTAGGCCTGCGCGACCAGCGCGGAGAGGCCGCTGGTGGAGAAGTTCGGGTTCGTCTTGCCGAGCCGGAACTGGCCCCACTCGGGATGACCGTGGGCGGCCCATCCCGACGGGTCCTGGGAGAGCTCGAGGATGTCGGCGAAGCCGAGGGGCTCCTCGGGCCATCCGAGCGCCTGCGCCATCGGGCGGGGCATCGCGATCACCAGCGGCGTGAGCTGGAACGAGGTGAAGTCGCCCACCATCGGCTGGTCACCCTGGTCGTCGAGGCGCTGGTTGAGCACCGACCCCCACGTGGACGCCGACGGCGACCAGATCACCGGACGGGGTCCGTCGGTCGCGTCGTCCCATCCGGCGGCGAGGACCTGGGCAGTGCCGCCGGACGACTTCGCCTGCACCCGGGCGAAGACGCACTCGTCGCCGACGCGTGCCTCGTCACTATCGTTGAAGTCCCCGGCGAGCTGGGTGAGGAGGTCGAGCTTCTCGGGGGACACGGAGAGGTCGGCCACGATGCAGTCGCCCGGATCCTCCAGCCCGGGGAGCGAACCCCCTCCGGAGTCGCTGCTGGTCGAGCAGGCCGCGGCGAGCAGGCTGATCACCACCAACGCGGCGTGTGCTGATCGGCGAGGCCGGGAGCGGATCACCTGGTCACTTCCCTCCAGAGCGTGTGCAGGGCCGCCATGACGCCCGGCTTCAGGGTAGGGGCCAGGTCGGTGTCCGTCGCGCGCACCCAGCCCGCATGGACCAGGGCATCGCGCACCGCTGCGGTGTCCGGGAGGTGGTGGTCGCCGATCGCGACGACCGCGACCGTGACGCCGACGTCCTGGTCTGGCGCGATCGGCTCGACGTCCCGCGCCTCGAAGCCGCTCGTGATGGCCGCGACTGAACCGGCCGCGGAGTAGGTACCGGGTCGTGTGGCGAGCGTCCGGGCCGGGTCGGGATCGCCCGGCGCCGACGGGCCCGCGAGGTTGGCGAGCCAGCTCTCGAACTCCGCGAAGGCGGGGTCGTTCACCGCGAACTCCGCGGTGCCGAAGAAGCCGGCCGAGGCCGAGGCCAGCCCGCTGAGACCGACGGCGGAGTCCGGGTCGGTCAGCCCGACCTTGAGCTCGCGCCACTCGGGGTGGGTCCCGTCGCCGAGATCGGCCCAGTCGGTGCCCGCCGCGTCGCCGAGGCAGGCCCAGACGTCGCGGGTCGCGCAGAGGTCGATGATGGCCTCGTACCGGCCGGGCGCCGTGGCCACGACAGTCGGCGATGTGGCGATCGCCCGCGCGTCGCCGAGGGCGCCCGGGGTGCGCTCGGTGACGACCTCGAGCCACGCGGACGACGTGATCCACGCGTCGACGTCCTCCGCCAGCGCGCCGGCCGCCAGCGCCTCGGCCGTGTCCGCCGCCGACTCCGTCCGCACCTCGATGCCGTCCCCGAGCGCCTCGCACTCGTCGAGGAGGTCCTCCGCGCAGACGACCACGATCGTCCCATCGGTCGTGCTGCCCGTGCCCTCGTCGTCGATGGCCTGGCGGATGATGACGGCGGCCGCCACCATCCCGACCGCACCGAGGACCGCCAGCACCCGCCGCACGGATCAGACAGTACCGGTGGGTGTGCGCGCCACCGTGAGCGGCCCCGTCCCCGGGACGGTGATGTCGTCGGCGACCAGGGTGACCAGCTCGTCGTCGCTCGGGGAGTCGATCGGCCCGAGGCGCATCGCTTGCGTCGACACGGCGTACTCGAAGAGGTTCCGGGCCGTGCGACCGTTGCCGAAGCCCTTGTCGCGGGTGATCGAGTCGAGCCAGATCCGGGCCTTCGCGCGAGCGCCGGGATCGAGCTGGTAGCCGCCCTTCTCACCGAGGGTGTCCATGACCTGCAGGAGCTCGTCGGTCGAGTAGTCGGGGAAGTGGATCGCCTTTGGGAACCGGGACCGCAGGCCTGGGTTCGACGCGATCAGCTCCTCCATCTCGTCCGGGTAGCCGGCCATCACGACGACGATGCGATCACGCCGGTCCTCGATGAGCTTCACGATGGTGTCGATCGCCTCGCGGCCGAAGTCGCGCTCGCCACCGCGGACGAGGGAGTAGGCCTCGTCGATCAGGAGGACGCCCTGGTCGGCCTCGTCGAACCGGGCCTGCACGAGCGGCGCCGTCTGGCCCACATAGCCCGCGACCAGTCCCGCGCGGTCGGTCTCGACGAGGTGACCCCGCTCCACCACGCCGAGCGTGCGGTAGATCTGGGCGAGCAGCCGCGCCACGGTCGTCTTCCCCGTGCCGGGGTTGCCCGTGAAGATCAGGTGTCGGCTCTGCTCGAGCACGGGCAGGCCGCGCGCGGCTCGGATCCTCTGCACACGCAGCAGGTTGGTGACGAGCTTCACCTCGTGCTTGACGCCCTCGAGGCCCACGAGCGCGTCGAGCTCCGTGAGCAGCTCGTCGATCCGGCGCGGCGGGACATCCGCCGTCGGGGCGCTCGCCGCGGGTGGGGCGTGGACAGGCGTCGAAACCGAACCAGCGGCGGGCGTCGGGGTGGTGTGGCGGCTCGCCTCCATCGCCTCGACCGCGCCGAGGAGCATGCCGCGGAAGCGCTCGATGGCCGCGAGCTCGGTCTCGGAGGTGTGCAGGTCGATGGCCGCGACCGCGAAGGCGATCTCGACGGCGGCGGTGTAGTAGGTGCGGGCGTGCGCCGTCGTCCCCCGGGCATCCGAGGTGAGGAGGACCTCGAACATCGCCGACGGCCGGTCCGCGAAGCCGCGCTGTGCCTCGAGGAGCCCGGACCCCCGAAGGGCGTCGGGGGAGGCGCCCCCGAGCTGGGTGTCGAGCACGGGCCCGAACGCAGCCAGCACCTCCCAGAGCTCGTCGTCGGTGACCCGACCATCGAGGGTGACCAGCCCGCAGACCAGGTTGAAGGCCTCGAGGGTGACGTCCTGGCGCAGCTTGTCCGCTGGCACGCCGCTGACCTCGCGGCTCACCGCCTCGAGGGCGGGAGTGACGCTGTCGACGAACCGGCGGCTCGGCTCGACGAGCGACTCGGTCACCGCGGGTCGCGCCACATGGGCCAGATGGTCGGCCCGGAGGGGAAGGTGACCTCGCCGACCACCTCGAAGCCGTGCCGCCGGTAGAAGAGGTCGTCCGCAGTGGCCAGCCGTGCTGCAGGTGTCGCGCCCATGCGGAGAGCCTGCCATCTGCGGACGGGATCCGGTGCGAGGGGCTGGCTACGCACCCCGTACACTCCCTGGGTGCCGCTCGACCCAATCGCCGACCTCGGCGCCCGCGCCAAGGCGGCCAGCCGTGTGCTGGCCACCGCATCCACCGAGGTGAAGGACGCCGCGCTGCTCGCGGCCGCCGACCTCCTCCTCGACCGCCACGCGGAGATCCTGGCGGCCAACGCGGACGACGTCGCCGCCGCCGAGTCGGACGGTCGGCCGTCGACGGTGGTGGATCGCCTCCGACTGTCGGACCTGCGGCTGCTCGCCATGGCCAACGGGTTGCGGACCGTCGCGGGGCTGCCCGATCCCGTCGGTGAGGTGGCGGACGGGTGGATGCGCCCGAACGGGTTGCGCGTCCAGCGGGTCCGCGTGCCCCTCGGCGTCGTCGCGATCATCTACGAGAACCGCCCCAACGTCACCAGCGATGCGTTCGGGCTGTGCCTCAAGTCCGGGAACGCCGCCTTCCTGCGCGGATCCTCGGGTGCCATCCGCTCGAACATCGCCATCGCGGGTGCACTGCGCGAGGGCCTCGCGAAGGCCGGCCTGCCGCACGACTCGCTCGTTCTGGTCGAGGACACCCGCCACGAGGCAGCGGTCGAGTTCATGCGCCTGCGTGACTGCGTCGACGTGCTCATCCCGCGTGGCGGTCCCTCCCTGATCCGGTCCGTCCTCGACAACGCCACCGTCCCCTACGTGATCGACGGCGACGGGAACTGCCACGTGTACGTCGATGCCACCGCCGACCTGGCCATGGCGGCGGCGATCGTCGAGAACGCCAAGACCCAGCGGCCATCTGTTTGCAACGCGGCGGAGACCCTGCTCGTGCACCGCAACGTGGCCGCCACGCTGCTCACCGACCTCGCACCGCGGCTGGAGGGCGTCGAGATCGTGGGCGACGACGCCACGCGTGAGATCCTCGGCGATCGCGTGGCGTCGCTGGCGACGGACGACGACTACGCCACCGAGTTCCTCGACCTCAAGCTCGCGGTTCGGGTCGTCGACACGCTCGACGCCGCCATCGCCCACATCACGCGCTACGGCACCGGCCACAGCGAGGCGATCGTCACCAACGACATCCGCGCCGCCGACCGGTTCGTCCGGGAGGTCGACGCCGCCGCCGTGCTGGTGAACGCCTCCACGCGCTTCGTGGACGGCGAGGAGCTCGGCTTCGGTGCCGAGATCGGCATCTCCACACAGAAGCTCCACGCGCGCGGTCCCATGGGCCTGCGCGAGCTCACCACCCTCAAGTTCGTGATCCGCGGCGAGGGTCAGATCCGGGCCTAGCCGGCCAGTCTCCGCACGACGCGCCAGGCTCCGAACCGGATTGACCGGGCGGTCAAGACAGACCGTAGGCTGCGTCGATGGCCGATCAGACCTATCGATTCGAGTCCGTCACCGAGGTGCGCGAAGGCCTCCGCAAGGTCGACTACCTCTCCGACGAGGGCATCGCCGGCATCGTCTACCTCGCCGACCGTCTCGGGAAGCCGATCCTGGTCGAGGGCCCGGCGGGCACGGGCAAGACGCAGCTCGCCAAGTCCGTCGCCGAGATGTCCGGCGCGCGCCTGATCCGGCTGCAGTGCTACGAGGGGCTCGACGAGTCCAAGGCGCTCTTCGAGTGGAACTACAAGAAGCAGCTGCTGCGCATCCAGGCGGAGCGCGGTGACGACAAGACGTGGGAGACGGTCGAGGACGACATCTTCTCCGACGAGTTCCTCCTCACCCGCCCGCTGCTCGAGGCGATCACCGCCGACGAGCCGGTGGTGCTGCTCATCGACGAGGTCGATCGGGTCGAGGTCGAGACCGAGGCCCTGCTCCTCGAGATCCTCTCCGACTACCAGGTGTCCATCCCGGAGCTCGGCACGATCGAGGCCAAGCAGATCCCGCTCGTCTTCCTCACCTCCAACAACACCCGTGAGCTGTCCGAAGCCCTCAAGCGGCGGTGCCTCTTCCTCCACATCGACTACCCGGAGCTCGAGCGCGAGAAGGAGATCGTCCTCACCAAGGTGCCGGACATCACCGACTCGCTCGCCGACCAGGTCGCCCGCATCGTCCGCTCGATCCGGCAGCTCGAGCTGAAGAAGTCGCCCTCCGTGTCCGAGACGATCGACTGGGCGCGCACGTTGCTCCTGCTCGGTGTGGAGCACGTCGACGCCGAGACCGCCAAGGCGACCATCAACATCCTCCTCAAGTACCAGAGCGACATCGCCAAGGCGGTGCGTGAGCTCGAGCAGGAGCACGGGTCCATCCAGAAGGCTGCCGCGGGCACGTAGCCGTGACCGACCTCCGCCCTGAGCTCGCGGCCGGCGAGGCGATCACCGAGCTGCTCGCGGGCTTCATCCAGGAGCTTCGCCAAGCCGGACTGCCAGTCAGCCTCACGGAGAACCTCGACGCGATGGAGGCCGTAAAGCACATCCCGCTGGAGGACCGCGAAGCCTTCAAGTACGCGTTGGCCGCCACGTTGGTGAAGAACAACACGCACTGGCGGGCGTTCGAGACGGTGTTCGAGGTGTACTTCTCGCTGCGCGGCTCCCAGTTCCGGATCGGCGACGGCGACGAGGACGCCCTGGCCCAGCTGCTGGAGGAGCTCGAGCAGCAGGAGCAGATGGACGGCGACGGTCCCCGCAGCGGCGGGGGCGGGGGCGAGAACATGACGCCCGAAGAGATCGCCGAGATGCTGTACAAGGCGCTGCAGCGGGGCGACGACGCGCTGATGCGCGCGGTTGCCCGCCAGGCCGTCCGCCGGTTCGCGGGGATGGAGCCCGGCCGACCCGTCGGCGGCACCTACTACCTCTACCGCACCCTGCGGAACCTCGATCTCGACGGCGTGCTCGACAAGCTGATGCAGCAGGCACGGAACGACTCGCCAGAACCCCTCACACCGCTCGAGGAGCGCCTCGAGCAGGACGAGTACCAGAGTCGCATCGACCAGCTGAAGAAGGAGATCGAGGGTGAGATCCGGCGTGCCCTCGTCGCCGACCGCGGGGTCGAGGCGATGGCCCGCACGCTGCGGAAGCCACTGCCCGAGGACGTCGACTTCATGCACGCGTCCCGCGAGGAGATGGCGTCGCTCCGCAAGGCGATATACCCGCTCACGCGGAAGCTCGCGGTGCGGCTGGCCCGCAAGCGCCGCCACGGCCGCAAGGGTCCGTTGGACTTCCGCAGCACCGTGCGGCACTCGCTCTCCTACGGCGGCGTGCCGGCGGAGCCGAAGTTCAAGTACCCGCGGCCGTCGAAGCCGGAGATCTTCGTGATCGCCGACATCTCCGGTTCGGTGGCCGCCTTCGCCCGCTTCACGCTGCACCTCGTCTACGCCATCTCGAACCAGTTCTCGAAGGTGCGCGCCTTCGTGTTCATCGACGGGGTCGATGAGGTCACGCGGCTGTTCGAGGGCGTCGAGGACATCGGTGAGGCGGTGCACCGCGTCAACACCGAGGCGGACGTCGTGTGGGTCGACGGGCACTCCGACTACGGCCACGCCTTCGAGGTCTTCTGGCAGCGGTACGGCAAGGAGATCAGCCCGAAGACGACCGTGCTGGTCCTCGGCGACGCACGGAACAACTACCACGCGTCGCAGGCCTGGGTGCTCAAGGAGATCGAGAAGCGGGCGCGCCACCTCTACTGGCTCAACCCGGAACCGAAGAGCTACTGGGACACCGGCGACTCGATCGTGGGGGAGTACGCCAACCATTGCAACGGCACCTTCGAGTGTCGCAACCTCCGCCAGCTCGAGCGGTTCGTCGACTACCTGGCTTGATCGTCGTCGCTCGCCTCCGGCGAGCTCCTCCGAGCTGAGCGCGCCGAAGGCGAACCGCAGAAGCTCGATCTCGGCGCAGCTCAGCCGAGATCGAAGCTCAGTCGTGGAGGCCGCACTCCGTCTTGCCCATGCCGGCCCAGCGGCCGGAGCGGGCGTCGGCGGCATCCGTGGGCAGGCTGGTGCAGGGCTGGCAGCCGATGGAGAGGTAGCCCTTGGCCTTGAGCGGGTTCACGATCACGTCGTGGTCGGCGATGTAGCCGTCGACGTCGGCGTCGCTCCACGTCGCGATGGGGTTGATCTTGACGAGGCCGCGCAGGTCGCGGGCGACGATGGGCGCCTGGCCGCGGGTGGCGGCCTCGTCGCGGCGGAGGCCGCTCATCCAGGCCGCCTTGCCTTCCAGTGCACGATCGAGCTGGCCCACCTTGACGGCCGAGCAGCAGTTCTCCGGGTCGACCTCCCACAGCGCCTCGTCGTGGTGGCGCACCGTCATCATGCGGAGGTTCAGGCCGTACCGGCGTCGGACCATCTCCACGGTCTCGAGCGTCTCGGGGAAGTGGTAGCCGGTGTCGATGAAGACGACCTCGATGCCCGGGTGGACCCTGGTCGCCAGATCGATGACGACGGCGTCGTTCATCGACGTGCTCAGGCTGAGGTGCGGAGCGAAGCTGTCGACGGCCCACTGGATGATCTTCGAGGCCGGCAGGTGCTCGAACTCGCGGTTCAGCTCCGCGAGCTCCTCGTCGGTGAAGTCGGCCACCTCGACCATGGTCATGTCGCGCACTCCGACTCCCCTGTCTCGGCCACATAGGGGCCCGTCTCTCCGTAGTCGACGTAGTAGTCCGGCCCCTCGTCGGGAGTGGGGAACTCGTCGAGGTCCCGCAGGTCGTCGGCGATCACGGCGACGCCCCCGGAGCGGTCGATCCACGACCGGAACACCTCGCCCGGCGTGCGTTCTTCGTTGAAGCGCCGCACGACGCGGACGACTGCCTCGGGCGCGTTCTTCGCCGGCAGGCGAAGGGCCTTCTCCCCGAAGTGGATCCGCTCCTGCCCGACGTACCCGCCGAGCAGCAGCTGGTACCCGGGGGCCGACTGGCCGTGCGCCCGCCGTTCGGCTCCGAAGAACCCGATGTCGGAGACGTGGTGCTGGCCACAGCTGTTGGTGCAGCCGGAGATGTTGGTGCGGATGCCGCCGACGTCGGCGAGGCCTGCTTCGTCGAGGGCGGCGCTGATGGCGTCCGCCAGGCCCCGGCTCTGGGTGACGGCCAGGTTGCACGTGTCCGCGCCCGGGCAGGCGACGACGTCACGGGACAGCTCGGCGCCCGGCTCGGCCATGCCGATGGCGGTGAGGCGCTGGTGCAGGAGCGGGAGCTGGCTCTCGGACAGCCCACGGAAGACGAGGTTCTGCCGGTTGGTGATCCGCACCTCTGCGCCGAGCTCGCGCTGGATCGACGCCAGTGCCCGCAGCTGGGCCGTGGTGATGTCACCGAGTCGGGCGTAGGCGATCGCGGAGACGGTGCCCTTCGCCACGCCTCGGATGACGTTGGCGTCGTCCCACGCCTTGTAGGGATCGTCGCGCCGCAGCGTCACCGGGGTGCCCTGGCCGAGCGGGGTGGGGGACACTCCGAGCCCGAGCCCCGCCGGCGCGTCGCCCTGCTTGAGCACCTCGGCGGGGAGGCCGCCGGGCCAGGTCGACGAGGCGACGAGGAACTTGCGCTCCTTGAGGATGCGGGCCTGGAGGTCGTCCCAACCCATCGTGTCGACGAGCCACTTCATCCTCGCTCGCAGCTTGTTGTCGCGGTTGCCGTGGTTGGAGAAAACGCGCAGGACGGCCTCGAGCGTGGCCATGAGGTCTTCGCGCGACGTGAACTCCTCGAGCGCGAGCGCCGGGTGGGGGTTCGCGCCCAGGCCACCCGCGACGAACACTCGAAAGCCCGCTTCGTGGCTGCCGTCGTCGAGGGTGCGGGTCGTCGCGATCACGCCGACGTCGTTGAACATCGCTTGGCCGCAGTCGGTCTCGCAGCCGGAGAAGTTGATCTTGAACTTGCGGGGCAGCCGCTGTGCGAGCGGGTTGTGCAGGAAGTGCTGGAACGCCGCCTCCGCCCAGGGGCTGATGTCGAGCGCCTCGTAGGGGCAGGCGCCCGCGAGGTGGCAGCCCATGACGTTGCGCACGGTGTCACCGCAGGCCTCGCGGGAGGTCAGCCCCACGGCGGCCATGTCGCGGAGCACGGAGGGGATCTGCTGGAGGTCGACGAAGTGGAACTGCATGTTCTGCCGCGTGGTCAGGTGTCCCCACCCGCGGCTGTACGTCTCCGCGATGTGGGCGAACATGTCGAGCTGCTCGGCCGTGATGGAGCCGTAGGGCACCTTGACGCGCACCATCTGGTGGTGGCCACCCTGGCGCTGGCCGTAGATCCCGTTGTTCAGCCGGAAGACGCGGAACGCATCCTCCGCCAGATCCCCCGACAGGTAACGCTCGAGCTGCTCCTCGAACTTCTCGATGTCGGCACGGATCTCGGGATCGATCTCACGTTGCAGCATGGCGGGCCTCGGGGCGTCGGAGAATCCTGACTGAACAGATCAACAATGATCCCAAACCCGAGTCAGCCGGTCAACATTCCCGAACGAGGGGTTATCGCTTCAGCAGCTCCGCCACCCGGAACGCGAGGTCCAGGCTCTGGCGGCCGTTGAGCCGAGGGTCGCACATGGTTTCGTAGCGGGCGTCGAGGTCCCCGTCGAGGATCTCCTCGGCGCCGCCGAGGCACTCCGTCACATCGTCGCTCGTGAGCTCGACGTGCACGCCACCCGGCCAGGTGCCCTCGGCACGATGGGCGGCGAAGAAGCCAGCGATCTCCCGCATCACCGCATCGAGGTGGCGCGTCTTGCGGCCGCCCTCCGAGGTGAAGGTGTTGCCGTGCATCGGGTCACATGCCCAGACGACGGGGTGCCCCGCGTCGCGCACCGCGGCGAGCAACGGTCGCAGCGCGCCCTCGACCGCGTCGGCCCCCATGCGACTGATCAGTGTGAGGCGACCCGGGATCCGGTCCGGGTTGAGCACCTCGCACAATCCGAGCACCTCGTCGACGTCGACGGACGGCCCGACCTTGCACCCGACCGGGTTGCCGATGCCTCGCAGGAACTCGATGTGCGCCCCGTCGAGCTGTCGGGTGCGCTCACCGGCCCACAGCAGGTGCGCCGAGCAGTCGTACCAGTCGGTAGTGAGCGAGTCCTGACGGGTGAGCGCCTCCTCGTAGCCGAGGATCAGGGCCTCGTGGCTCGTGAAGAAGTCGACCTCGTGGAGGTTCGGCTGTGTCTCGGAGTCGATCCCGCAGGCCCGCATGAACCGCAGGGCGCGGTCGATCTCGTCCGCCAGCCGCTCGTATCGCTGTCCTTCCCGGCTCGAGCTGACGAACCGCTGGTTCCACTCGTGCACGCGGGACAGATCGGCGAAGCCACCCTTCACGAACGCGCGGAGCAGGTTCAGCGTGGAGGCGGACTGGTGGTACGCCTGGAGGAGCCGGTCTGGGTTCGGCACCCGCGCGGCCGCCGTGGGGATGATGTCGTTGACGATGTGACCGCGGAACGACGGCAGCTCGACCCCGTCGATCACCTCCGTGTCCGACGAGCGCGGCTTCGCGAACTGACCGGCGATCCGGCCGACCTTCACGATCGGTACGCCCGCCGAGTAGCTCAGCACGATCGCCATCTGGAGGATCACCTGGAGACGATCGCGGATGCCGTCGGCCGAGAACGCGTCGAAGGACTCGGCGCAGTCGCCGGCCTGTAGGAGGAACGCGCGCCCGTCCGCCACCTGACCCAGCGCGGTGGTCAGGTTGCGCGCCTCCCCGGCGAACACGAGCGGGGGCAGGGTGGCCAGGTGCTTGAGGCTCGCCTCGAGGGCGGCGTCGTCGGGCCACGCGGGTTGCTGCGCCGCGGGACGGTCGCGCCACGACGAAGAGGCCCACGTGGTGTCGGTCATCGCGTCAAGCGTGGCCCGACTCAGGTCGCGCGGGCAAAGCCAAAACGTCGATCGACCGCCCCAGGCGGGCGGGGCGGCCGATCGGACAGGAAGCCGGGCGAGCGGGCGGTGCCACGGCTTCAGGTGCAGGGGCGGTGGGTATGCCCCTGCGTTCCGCCCATCTTGTACAGGTCGACGGGAGGTTCGCTACCCCAAAGTTGCACGCATCTGGCCGTGCGGCCGGATTTCTTCAGGCAGCGTCGCTGCGTGCGAGTGCCTCCTCACGGACAGCGGTCACCGCGCGCTTCACGAGCCGTCGCGCAGCCTCCGCGGTGACGCCGAGGGTCTCGCCGACCTCGCGGTAGCTGCGCTTGCGTCCGTCCGTCAGCCCGAAGCGCTGCTCCACCGCGGAGCGCGCCCGGTCGTCCAGGACACCGAGCAGGTCACCCACCAACGCCTGCTCCTCGCTGTGCACGAGCATCGCCTCGGGGCCCGGCTTGTCATCGGCGATCAGGTCGATGAGCTCGCTGCCGTCGTCGTCGCCGACGGTGCGATCGAGGCTCGTCGGGGTGGTGAGGCGGTAGAGACGAGCGTTCTCGTCGTCGAGCTCGTCGCCGTCACCGGACACCTGGCGCAGCGCCGCCCGCAGGCTCGCGGAGCGGTCGCCCGGGAGGCGCACCAGCGAGGCCTTCTGATCGAGCGCGCGCCCGATCGCCTGCCGGATCCAGAACGTCGCGTAGGTCGAGAACTTGAAGCCCTTGCGCCAGTCGAACTTGTCGACGGCGTGCTCGAGGCCGAGGTTGCCCTCCTGGATGAGGTCGAGCAGCTCCATGGCGGGCGGCAGCGGGTACCGCCGTGCGACGGACACGACGAGCCGGAGGTTCGCGCGGATGAAGCGGTCCTTGGCATCCGCGCCCTTGCGGGCGAGGCGGCGGTTCTCCGGGGTGTCCTCACCAGCCTCGACGGCGTCGCGGGCCTTCACGCCGGCTTCCACCGCCTGAGAGAGCTCGCGCTCCTCGGTCGCGGTGAGCAGCGGCACGAGGCCGATCTCGTTGAGGTACTGACCTACTGAATCTGTCATGGCAACACTCCTCAACGATTGGTACCTCGGGCATCTTCCCGGCGGAAGCGAATTTCCACCATCGCCGTAGGGCAAATGTCCACAACGACCCAGCTGGGGCGTCGATTCCTGCTCCTGGGGTGACGGATGTCACCGGTGCGGGCGATCGAAGGGAGCAGTCGCGCAGCGCGTAGGTTTCCGGGATGGCGAGCGAGCGGCGTGGCGGGGGTGAGCGGCTCGGTGTCTTCGGCGGCACCTTCGACCCGCCCCACGTCGGCCACCTCGTGTCGGCCGTGAACGTGCGCTACGCGCTGCGCCTCGATCGTGTTCTGCTCGTGGTCAACGACGTGCCATGGCAGAAGGCGGGCACGCGGGCCGTGTCGCCCGCCGACCAGCGCTTCGGCATGGTCGCGGCCGCGGTGGCCGACGTCGACGGGTTGGAGGCCAGCCGCGTGGAGATCGATGCGGGGGGGCCCTCGTACACGGCCGACACGCTGGCCGCCCTGCTCCGCGACGACCCGACGCGCGAGCTGTTCGTCATCCTCGGCGCCGACGCTGCCTCCGGGCTCCTGTCCTGGGAGCGATGTGACGAGGTGCGCGACCTCGCCACCATCGTCGTCGTCGAACGTCCTGGCGCGCAGCCGGCCCGAGCTCCCGAGGGGTGGCGCTGGACGTGGGTCGAGGTCCCGCGCCTCGAGGTCTCCAGCACCGACCTCCGCGCTCGGGCGGTGGACGGTCGTCCGCTCGACTACCTGGTCACCCACGCGGTGGCCGATTGGATCGCGGCACACGGACTGTACCGGGCGGACCGGTGACCGCACCGACCGACGAGCACGTACGGCCGATCGCGGGGCGCCACTTCGCGGACCCTGGTGACGGTCCGTCCCGCCGGTGGATGACCGTGTTCTCCCTCCTCCTCGTCACCGTGCTGGTCGCCGCCACCGTGCTGACCTACGTCGGTGTGCAGACCGTGCGCACCAGCCGCGCGGGCAGGAGCGTGTCCACGGTGACCGATCCTGCCCTGCCGGGCTTCGAGGCGTTCCTCGAGCCGACGCCGACGCTGCTCATCGTGCACAGCTCCGGGACCACCCTGGTGTCGGCGGCCGTGCTGGCCCTGAACTCCGGTGATGTCGGAGGGTCGGTGCTGCTCATCCCTCCGGCGACGCGGCTCGGGCCGGACGAGAACGCCTTCACCCTCGGGGCCGTGTCGGCCTTCGGCGGGTCGACGGAGGCGATCCTCCCGGGCTTGCAGTCGCTGTTGCGCATCGGTATCACCGACGTCGCCGTCGTGGACGACGCTCGTTGGGCCGAGCTCGTTGCGCCGGTAGCCCCGATCGCGATCCAGAACCCGGACACCGTCGGCGCCTTCCCCGCCGGTCCACTCTCGCTCGAGGCCGAGCAGGTGGGCCCCTACCTCGCCGCCCGGGCGGACGGGGAGAGCGACCTGGCGCGCCTCTACCGCCAGCAGCTGTTCTTCGAGGCGTGGGCCGACGCGGTGGCTGCGTCACCTGACCCGGCGGCAGTCCCAGGCGAGGTCGAGTCGGGGATCGGTCGATTCGTCCGAGGCCTGGCCAGCGGGTCGCACCGAATCGCGACGCTGCCCGTGGTCGAGACACCGACTGCCGACGGCACCCGGCTCGACGTCGACGCTGACGCGACGAACGTGCTCGTGTCGGCGCTCGTGCCGTTCCCGACGGCCGGGCGCCCCGGCGGACGCGTCCGGGTCCGGCTCCTCGACGGCTCAGGCGATCCCGACCACGTGCTCACCGCGGCCCCGCTGATCGTGCCGGCGGGGAGCGAGATCGTCGTGGTCGGCAACGCCGACTCGTTCGGCTATGCGACGACGGAGATCCGGTACCACCACCCGACCATGAAGACGGCGGCGCAGGAGCTCCGCGACGCACTGGGTGTCGGCCGCGTCGTCGATGATCCTCGCCCTACGGACGCCTTCGATGTCACCATCGTGCTCGGCCCCGACCTCCAGGAGCGATCCACTGGCTGAGCAGACCCCCGATGACGAGACACGGCAATGGGCAGTCACGGCCGCCCGGGCCGCCGACAGCAAGCAGGCCAGTGACGTCGTCGTGCTCGAGGTGGCGGAGGTGTTGGCGCTCTGCGGCTGGTTTGTGATCGCCAGCGCCGGCAACGAACGGCTCGTGAAGGCCATCTGCGACGAGGTCGAGCAGCAGGTGCACCTGGCCGGCGGGCCGAAGCCGAAGCGGATCGAGGGGCTCCCGGACCGCCAGTGGGTGCTGATGGACTACGGCGACGTCGTGGTCCACGTGTTCCAGCAGGAGCAGCGGGACTTCTACGACCTCGAGCGCCTCTGGGCCGACGTGCCCCGCCTCGACTGGTCGGAGCCCGCCGCCTGAACGCCTGAAGGCCCGCCTCACGGGCGGACCTTCGCAGTGGAGCCGACGCGGATCGAACGCGCTACCCCCTCGATGCCATCGAGGTGCTCTACCAACTGAGCTACGGCCCCTGGGGAGCGTTCACCCTATGGGATCCCTGTCTCACCCCGCCAATGGCGTTCGCGCAGGACAACGGAGCTCCCTTCGGTCGTCGGGCGCGTGCTGAGTGGGCGGTTGCCTCGGGCTCATGATGAACATCGACTTCGAGGGCGAGGACCACACGACGGTGCGCGGTTTGTGGTGATCCGGATTGAGGAACTTGAGCGAGCAGGCGTAACTCGTGCTCGGGTGGTGTGGAGTCCGCCACTCAGGGAGCCCTGACCGAACTGGACGCAACGCAGGGAGGGCGTTGGCGGTTGGGGCCGCCCGACCGGCGCCGCGTGTGAGGCCGACTGCCACTGATCTCGGTCAGGCAACGACGAAGTTGACGAGCTTGTCGGGGACGGCGATCGCCTTGCGGACCGTCGTGCCTTGGAGCAGATCGGCCACCTTGGCGTCGGCGCGGGCGGTCGCCTCGAGGTCGGCCGCCGACAGACCGGCCGCGACGGTGAGGCGAGCCCGCACCTTGCCGTTCACCTGCACGGGGATCTCGACCGTCTCGTCGACCAGCAGGGCCGGGTCGGCCTCCGGGAACGGCTCCCAGGCGAGCGACTCCGCGTGACCGAGCCGCGCCCACAGCTCCTCCGCTGCGTGGGGCGCCAGTGGCGCCAGCATCAGCACGAGCGGCTCGGCGACCTCGCGGGGCACTCCACCGTTCGGGAAGTGCGAGGTGAGGTGGTTGGTGAGCTCGTAGATGCGAGCGATGGACGTGTTGAAGCGGAGGGTCTCCATCCCGTCGCGAACCGCGGCGATCGCTCGATGCAGGACGCGGCGCGACTGGTCGTCCGCCGGCTCGTCCGTCACCCTCGGCACCCCGGTGTCCTCGTCGAGCACGCTGCGCCACACCTTCTGGAGCAGGCGGAACATGCCGACGACGGCCTTGGTCTCCCAGGGACGGCTCTGGTCGAGCGGACCCGTGGTCATCTCGTAGAGCCTGAGGGTGTCGGCGCCGAACTCCGCGATCAGGTCATCGGGAGTGATCATGTTCTTGAGGCTCTTGCCGATCTTGCCGAACTCGCGGATGACCGGCTGGTCGTCGTGGAAGAAGCCGCCGTCGCGCTCGACGACCTCGCTGGCCTCCACGTAGAAGCCGCGGCTGTCCGCGTAAGCGGGCGCCTGGATGTAGCCCTGGTTGACCAGCCGCCGGAACGGCTCGCTGGAGCTCAGGTGGCCGAGGTCGAAGAGCACCTTGTGCCAGAACCGGGCGTACAGCAGGTGGAGCACCGCGTGCTCGACGCCGCCGACGTAGAGGTCGACGCCCCCGCAGTCGCCATCGACCTGCGGACCCATCCAGTAGCGCTCCACCTCGGGGTCGACGAAGGCGTTCTCGTTGGTGGGATCGAGGTACCGGAGCTCGTACCAGCACGACCCGGCCCAGTTGGGCATCGTGCTCAGCTCACGGCGATACACCTTCGCGCCCTCACCGAGGTCGAGGGTCACCTCGACCCAGTCGTCGGCGCGTCCGAGCGGCGGCTCAGGATCAGACGTCGTATCGTCGTCCGGGAACGTGCGGGGGGAGTAGTCGTCGACCTCTGGCAGGAGCACGGGCAGCTCGTGTTCCGGGACGGCTCGGGGCAGGTCGTGCTCGTCGAAGACGATCGGGAACGGCTCGCCCCAGTAGCGCTGCCGTGAGAACAACCAGTCCCTGAGCTTGTAGGTGACGGTCGCGGTGCCGAACCCGCGCTCCACGAGCCACGCCGTGATCGCCGCCTTGGCGTCGGGGGTGCTGAGCCCATCGAGGAACGACGAGCTGATCGCAGGACCATCGCCGCCGTACGCCTCGCCCTCCCAGCCCTCCCGAGGCTGCACCGTCCGGATGATCGGGAGCCCGAAGGCGGTGGCGAAGTCCCAGTCGCGCTGGTCCTGGCCGGGCACGGCCATGATGGCCCCGGTGCCGTAGCCGATGAGCACGTAGTCGGCGACGAAGACCGGGATGCGCTCGTCGTTCACAGGGTTGGTGGCGTAGGCGCCGAGGAAGACGCCCGTCTTGTCGCGTCCCTCGCTCTGGCGATCGACCTCGCTCCTGCGGGCGGCTTGGCGTCGGTAGGCGTCGACGGCTTCGGTCGGCGTGGCCGCGCCTCCCGTCCAGCGAGCGTCGACCCCGTCGGGCCAGGCGTGGCCGACCAGAGCGTCGACGAGCGGGTGCTCAGGCGCGAGCACCATGTACGTGGCGCCGAACAGCGTGTCGGGCCGGGTGGTGAAGACGGTGATCGGATCGGAGTCGGTGGCGAAGCGCACCTCGGCGCCCTCGCTGCGGCCGATCCAGTTGCGCTGCATCAGCTTGATCGAGTCGGGCCAGTCGAGGCGGTCCAGGTCGGCGATGAGCCGATCGGCGTACGAGGTGATCCGCATCATCCACTGCTTGAGCGGACGGCGGAACACCGGGAAGTTGCCTCGCTCGGAGCGACCGTCCGCGGTGACCTCCTCGTTGGCGAGGACGGTGCCCAGGCCGGGACACCAGTTCACGGGCGCCTCGCGCCGGTACGCGAGGCGGTGGGCGTCGATCACCCTGCGTCGCTCGAGGTCGTCGAGCTCGGGCCAGGCCACGCCAGACGGGTTCGTGCCCTCGGCGGGCTGGCGCACTCCGGCCTCGAGCGCTGCCTGGAGCTCCGCGATCGGGCGGGCCCGGTCGGCCTCGGCGTCGTACCAGCTCCCGAAGATCTGCAGGAAGATCCACTGCGTCCAGCGGTAGAACCCCACGTCCGTGGTGGCCACCGCGCGCCGCTCGTCGTGGCCGAGGCCGAGGCGCCGGAGCTGGGCGCTGATGATCGCGATGTTGGCCTCGGTGGTCACGCGGGGGTGGGTGCCCGTCTGCACGGCGTACTGCTCGGCCGGCAGCCCGAACGCGTCGTAGCCCATGGTGTGCATGACGTTGTGGCCGCTCATGCGCAGGTAGCGCGCGTAGACGTCGGTGCCGATGAACCCGAGCGGGTGGCCCACGTGCAGCCCCGCGCCGGACGGGTACGGGAACATGTCGAGCACGTAGAGCTTCC
>Ga0247727_10001877_pt1 | contig 48855 bp, 45 predicted proteins | sample WisWelCaveWW1625_FD_202498 | JGI IMG/M metagenome (GOLD analysis project Ga0247727, IMG submission 202498) | Biofilm microbial communities from Wishing Well Cave, Virginia, United States - WW16-25 | ecosystem: Environmental > Aquatic > Deep subsurface > Groundwater > Cave microbial mat | place...
AAGGTGGCTTTTGTCACCTGGCATCTTGCATGGCCTTCTGTTACCGAGAGTGCCGCCGGTACGGCTGCTGCAGTCGCTGAAAGGCTCAACCGCACGGGAGGCGAACCGGGTTCTGGGCCGGACAGGGAGACATTCTGGCAGACGGATTCTTACGATCCAAGTTGCAGAAATTCGCGCACAACCGCTCCCTGTGGTCACGGCTCGGAAACCCTTACAGAGCCGCGACCAAAGGGAGCGGTCCCACGTGATTTCTTACAAGCCAACTTTTGCAACTTGGTACTACATCGAAAACAGCCAGCGGACCGCAGGCGCCGAGACGAGTCTCGGCGCGGCAGGCTGAGAGCCTGCGCCACTTGGGTCGCCCCGATCCATTTGCAATATGTAGAAACTCCAGGGACAGGCCTCCCGGCCTGTCCCTGAGCCGCGCGCGTCAGCAAGCGGTCTTTCTGACGAACTTCGGCTAATCCTGTCGCACCCAGCCGTCGAGATTGCGGCCGAGGAGGCTTGCGAGCTTCCGGATTTCTTCACGGTAGAAATCGACCAGGAACCGCCGATCCGCGGGGTCCATGCGGGTTGTTCCCGGCCTGCGTATGAGCGCGCGACGGATGAACGGGCGCAGACCCGATGGCGTCACCCTCGCGGCGGCCTCCCAGAGTCCCGAGCGCTTGAGCCAGCCGATCGCGGCCAGGCGAGGCACTTGGGCCTCCAGATAGCGGCGGGGCATATCGGGCGAGAACTCCGCGTCCACGCCCAGGAATCGGAAAATGTTCTGGAGTACTTCGAGGGGGCGGTTCATGAAATCTTCGTGGAACCCGACCCAGACGTTGCGCCCAAACCGCTCCAGATAGCGGCTGAGTTGCTCAGTGTAGAACCCGAATTCCAGGAACGGATAGTGAACGCAAAGCTGCCCGGAGCGATGGCGCAGGTTGCGCTCGATGTGTTCACGCAAGCTCCAACGGATGGCGCCATTCCCGAGACCGTGGAGGTACTGGGAGAACGCCCGATCGGCGGGGTTGCGCAGCATCACCAGGATCCTGGCATCCGGAATCCTTTCGGCGATCCGTTCCGGCGCCGTCGGCGACCACAAATAACAAACGCTCGCCTCGCCCAGAGCCGATTCGTTGGTCGCGTTGTCGAACAGCCGCAGGTAATCTTCCCAGCCCGTGACGATCCCGCCGAAGCGTTTCTCGCGCATCGGGCCGGAGAGGAACTCGCGCAGACCGCGGGTATCGTGCGCGATCCTGCTGCGTTGGTCCGAATCGCAATTCGCCTCACGAATTTCAGCCGCAAAGAAGCAAGGCTCCTTGATCGGGCTCATGTAAATATGGGGATGCTGGTCCAGATAGTGATAGAGCGACGTGGTGCCCGCCTTGGGAGCGCCGACGATGAAGAAGTTCGGGGGCCGGGACATTTCCGGCTCTAATCGAACTAAACCCCCAGGTCGGGCACGGTTTGCAGCGCGTCGTTAACCCGGTTGGTGAAGTTGGCCACCGCCACCACCAGCGTCAACTCGACGATCTGCGCTTCGTCGAAGTGCTTGCTGAGCTCCTCGAGGGTGCCCTCGCGCATGGGCGCCGCGCCGCGCGTCACGCGGTCGGCGTACAGGATCACGGCCTTTTCCTTCTCATCGAACAGCTCGCTGCGGCGGTAGAAGCCGAGCGCCTGGATCTGCTCCTCGCTTACGCCTGCCCGCTTCCCCGAAGCGGTGTGGGCGCGCGTTCAATATTCGCACGCGTTGACCAGCGAGGTCTTCAGATATGCCAGCTCCTTGTACTTCAGGTCCACCACGCCACGGCCCATGATGCCCGCGTACATCGGCAGGAAGTTCGTCAGCACCTCCGGTCGGTGCGCCAGCACGGCGAAGAAGTTGGGCATGAAGCCGAACCGCTTCGCCATCGAGTCGTAGATCTCGTGCAGCTCGGCGGGGGCGTTCTCTTTGGGAACGGGATTCACAACGGCCATCGGATGTGGCCCTCCTTGATTGGATTCAGCGCGGCGCCGACTCCACCTGGACCAGCGTGCCCGGCTCGGCCGCGACCGGCTCCGGGCGAATCGTCTGCGGCGCGCGCCAGAAATCGATGGTAGAGATCTGGTGCACGCAGGAAACCGTGCAGTGCGGCGCGCAGCCCTTGTAGGTGATGAACTCGCGCCGGATGTCGTCCCGCGTGTACTGCTCGAGCGGCTTGGCCGGATAGCCGCGCTGCTGCGAGCAGTAATGGACCAGCCCGTCCTCGCACACGTAAAGGTACCGCGAGCCGGCGCGGCAACGCCAGTCGTTGGGACGCCCTTCGGCGATGGCGTCCTGGAACTGGTTCACCAGCGCGTAGCTGGACTTCTGCATGCCGCGCATCGACTGGTACACCTCTCGCTCATGCTCGCCGAGCGGCTGGAGCTGGCCATTTCCGTCATGGATGATCCCGACCGTCGAGCTGAAACCCAGTCCCACGGCCCGCCGGCCGACCACCAGGGCGTCGTCGGGGTTGCGAATGCCGCCGCCGACCACCGAGTTGATGTTCACGTGAAACACGGCGTGCTCGGCCAGCAGCTCGAGTTTCTTGTCCAGCACCTTCAGGCTCTTCTTGGACACCTCGTCCGGGGTGACGTTGTCGATGCTGATCTGCAAGTGGTCGAGCCCGGCGCGGTTCAGCCGGCGGATGCGATCGGCGGTCAACAGGTAGCCGTTGGTGATCATGCCGGCGATCATGCCGTGCCCGCGCATGAAGCCGATTAGCTCGTCCAGCTCCGGATGCAGCAGCGGCTCGCCGCCGCTGATCGTGATGATGTTGGTGCCCAGCGCCGCCAGCAGGTCCACGCGGCGACGCAGGGTCTCGATGGGCACCGGCTTGGAGAAGTCGTCGAACTCGTTACAGTACTTGCAGGCGAGATTGCAGCGGCGGATGGGGATCAGGTGCGCCAAAAGGACGTGGTCCGTGGAGCGCAGCCCCCGGGCGATCATCGCCAGCTCCCTCAGGCGGCGATGAACGGCCAGGACCTTGCGACGCACTCTGGTGGCCCCAGTCGGCATGCGAATACAATTCCTTATTTAACCATAAGATAGGCCGTTTGCCGAGCTTCCGGGACTGTCCGGCGCTATTTCCGGCCTGAACGGCGTCGATCAGGGTTTTTTCGGCGGCGGCTGCGGCTTGGTCTCCACCGCCTCGCCGAAGATGATCTTCGTTTCGCTCTTGAACTGCTTATAGTCCTCGTAGCGAACGTTCATACGGATCCGCTGCGGGCCGGACTGGAAATGCAGCGTGTCATTGGCCACCGTAAAGGTGGGGAACCAGTACTTGCCGTCGATCTGCTCGCGGTAGGTTTCGAATTTCGGGAACTGGTTGTCGTAGTTTTTCCTGATCAGTCCCACGCCGCGGCCGTAGCTTTTGACGATCTGGAGGTCGCGGTCGTCCACCCAGACGGTGCCCTGGAAGTAGCGCTGGCCCGGCTCGAGCTTCTTCGGTTTCACGGCGAAGGCGTAGCAGGGAATCTCGTCCAGCGTCTCCCGGCCCATATACCGTACATGGTACTTGCCGATGTCGCCCGAAGTGAGCACAAACGGCTGGACGCTGCGCAGATCCTGCTCGTCCTCCGGAGTCATCTGGATGTTCTTCAGCGTCGGCACCGGAGCACGGACCACACGCTCGGTGCGCTTGCCATCGGCCGAGAAGATGATGTCGGAGATCACCTCGAAGCGGCCGCGCACGCCGCCGCCTTCATCCATCTCGTGCACCCGCACCGACTGCCGGTAGGTGTAGTTCTCGCGCGCCCGGGAGAATTCGGTCTCCTTGGCGGCGAACTTCTGGACCACCTCCTCGACCTGGGCCGGCGTGAGATCGGGATTGTCCGAGGCCCCCCACACCGGCATGCCGAGCAATATCGACAGGACTGCGTTTCGCATGGCTTCAACTCCCGTGCCCGGTTCGGTTTCCGGCTACCCCAAAAGCTGTTTCGCGATGGTCAGCCGCTGCATGTTGCTGGTGCCTTCGTAGATGCGGCCGATCTTCGCGTCCCGGTAGAGCTTCTCCACCGGATAGTCCTTGGTAAACCCGACGCCGCCGAAAATCTCCACCGCGCGGCTGGCGGTCGTTTCCGCGATCTCGGAACTGAAAAACTTCGCCATCGCCGCCTCGGTGGTGAACGGCAGGCCGTTTTCGCGGAGCCGTGCGGCGTTGTATACCAGCAGACGTGCGGCCTCCAATTGGGTTGCCATATCGGCCAACTGGAACTGCACGCCCTGGAAATCGGCGATCGGCTTGCCGAACTGCTTCCTCTGTTTCGCGTAGGCGGTGGCGTGCTCGAGCGCGCCGCGAGCCAGGCCGATCATTTGCGCCCCGATGGCGATACGGCCTTCGTTCAGCGTCTCGATGGCGATCTTGTACCCTTTGCCGATCTCGCCCATGACGTTGGATGCCGGCACGCGGCAATCGTCCAACAGCAGCTCGCACGTGGAGGAGGCGCGGATGCCGAGCTTGTCCTCCTTGCGACCCACCTGAAAGCCCGCGAACCCGCGCTCCACCAGGAAGCAGGTGATGCCGCGGTAGCCCGCTTCCGGATTCACGTTGGCGAACACCAGGAACAGCCGCGCCTCGGCGGCGTTGGTGATCCACAGCTTGCGGCCGTTCAGCACGTAATGATCGTCCTCGGCGGTGGCGCGCGTAGCCATCGCAAAGGCGTCCGAGCCGGAGCCGGCCTCCGAGAGCGCGTAGCTGGCGACAATGCCGGTGGCCAGCAGCGGCAGGAATCGGGCCTTCTGTTCCTCGTTGCCCCACCGCAGGATGGCGTTGTTGACCAGCGTGTTCTGCACGTCGACGATCACCGCCGCCGACGGATCCACCGCCGCCAGCTCCTCCACGGCGATCACCGCCTGGAAGAAGGTGCCCCCCTGGCCGCCGTATTCCTCCGGGATCTCGATCCCCATCAGCCCGAGCTCGAAGAACTGCTGGATAAGGTCCTGGCGGAAGTGGCCCGCCTCGTCCATTTCGCGGACGTACGGGGCGATCTCTTCGCGGGCGAACTTCCGCACCATGGCCTGGAACATTCGCTCCTCTTCGCTGAGCAGCGTCAGGGGCCGTGCGACAGCGGCTTCGGGCGGCGCTACCTCGGTGGACATGTGCTACCGCCATTGTACAATGGCCTTTCGCTACCCCCCTGTGCGGCGGGTGGCTGAAACGGTTCCCATGAAAAACTGGAAACAACTCGCCGCCGCGCTCGAGGCACCGATTCCCGACGCCGACCTGGCGCGCATCGAGCCCGCCCTGAACGGTCTCGAACAGATGTTCCGCCCGCTGATCTCGACGCTCCCGATCGAGACCGAACCCGCCTATGTGCTGCTGGTGACGCCGGAGGCGGACGAGTGACCATCCAGCAGGCCGGCGCCCTCCTGCGGGGCGGAAAAACCTCCGCCGCCGAGCTCACCGGGGAATCTCTGAGACGGATCGCGCAGGAGCAGCCGCGGCTGAACGCCTTCATCACCGTGATGGAAGAGCAGGCGCCGGCGCGCGCGCGGCGCATGGATGAAGAACTTGCGCGGGGTCACGACCGCGGGCCGCTGCACGGCATTCCGGTGGCGGTGAAGGACAACTTCTGCACTCGAGGCGTGCGCACCACCTGCGGCTCGCGACTCTTCGCCGACCACGTCCCGGAGCACGACGCCGCCGTGGTGGAGAAGCTGGAGGCCGCCGGCGCGGTGCTGGTCGGCAAGACCGGCCTGCACGAGCTCGCCTACGGCATCACGTCCAACAACCCGCACTTCGGAACCATCCGCAACGCGCGCGACCCGGAGCGGATTCCCGGCGGCTCAAGCGGCGGCTCCGGCACCGCCGTCGCCGCGGGGATAGTGTTCATGGCCATGGGCACCGACACGGGTGGATCCATACGTATCCCGGCCGCCTTTTGCGGAACGGCCGGGCTGAAACCGACCACCGGGCGTGTGAGCCGCTACGGAGTGCTGCCGCTCGATTTCACGCTCGACCACATGGGGCCGCTGGCGCGCTCAGTGCGCGATACGGCGCTGACGCTGGACGCTATCGCCGGCCACGATCCGCGCGACGATTCCTCGAGCCGCGCCCCGGTGACCGCTTCGGTTCCCCCCGACGGCGTCTCCATCCGAGGCTTGCGCGTCGGCGTGCCGGAGAACTTCTTCTTCGACTATCTGGATGCCGGCGTTGAGCGCGCCGTGCACGGGGCGATCGAGCTTGCCGGCCGGCTCGGCGCCGTGGTCACCCCGGTCCGTGTGCCGGATTTCGCCGCCATCAACGTCGTTGGCCGCGTCATCTTGCTGTGCGAGGCCTCGGCCGCGATGGCGCCCTACCTGGACCGGCGGGAAAACTTCGGCGCGGACGTGCTGGCGCTGCTCGACCAGGGCCGGCTGCTGGCGGCGACGGACTACATCAATGCCCAGCGCCTGCGTCGCCGCTTCCAGCAGGAGTTCGCGCAAATCTGGAAGCACGTGGATTGCCTGTTCACTCCCACCACGCCCAACCCCGCGCCACGGATCGGCCAGACTGAGATCGAGGTCGGCGGCCGCACGGAGGATGCGCGTCTGGCCTCGACCCGCCTGGTCCGCGGCATCAACGTGCTCGGCGTGCCGGCGCTGTCGATCCCCTGCGGAACCACCGACGCGGGGCTGCCGGTCGGTTTGCAGATCATCGGCCCGCCGTTTCGGGAGGATCTCGTGCTTCGCGCGGGCGCCGCGCTCGAGGATGCCGGCGGCTCAGCCGAGCCGTGACCGCAGGGAGCGGTCCGTCCCTTTTGGCTCGGCGATAATGAGCCATGCCTCTGGTGCCGCCCTACATCGCCGCCCTGGAGCCTTACCAGCCGGGCAGGCGCATCGAGGAGATACGCCGGCAGTACGGGCTGAGCCGGGTCGTCAAGCTGGCGGCGAACGAAAACCCGCTGGGCACCTCGCCCAGGGCGCTCGAGGCCATTCGCGCGCGCCTCGCCGAGTCGCACCGCTATCCCGACGGCGGCCTCCGCCTGCGGGCGCGCCTGGCCGAACAGTTCCAGCTCAAATTGGAGAACGTCATTGCCGGCAGCGGCTCGGAAGGCATCATGTCCAACATCATCCGCGCCTTCCTGTGCGACGACGATGAGGTGCTGACCACGGAAGCCGCCTTCATCGGCTTCCAGGTGCTGGCCCGTTCGCGAGGCGTGGCTTATCGCACCGTACCGTACAAGGACTGGCGCTACGACCTGGATGCGCTGGCCGGCGCGGTAAACGAGCGCACCAAGATAATCTACCTTGCAAATCCGAACAACCCAACCGGCACCATGTTCACACGCCAGGAGTTTGACGCCTTCCACCGCCATGTCCCCGAGCGCGTGCTGATCATTCTCGATGAGGCCTATTTCGAATACGCCAAGGACAATCCCAGCTACCCGGACTCGATGCATTACCGCTATGACAACGTTATTACCCTGCGCACGTTCTCCAAAGTCTACGGGCTGGCCGGAGTGCGAATCGGCTATGGGTTCGCTCACGAGGAGCTGATCGCGAATCTACTCAAGGTCAAGCTGCCGTTCGAGCCGAGCACCCTGGCGCAGGCGGCCGCCATCGGCGCCCTGGAGGACCGCGAGTTCCTCCACCGGTCTTTGGCACTCAATGCGCTCGGACTGCGCCGCCTTACGGAGGCGTTGACGGGATTCGGGCTGACGGTAGTGCCGTCAGAGGCCAACTTCGTTATGGTGGAGGCAACCAACGCGGAGGCGGCCACAGGGATACTAGAAGGTCTTTTGAAACAAGGAGTTATCATCCGTCATCTGGGGCCGTTCGGTCTGGCTTCCTGCCTCCGGATCACAGTCGGCCTGGCCGAAGAACTCGAGTTGCTGGAGGAGTGCCTCGGGAAAATCCTGTCTGGCTAAATATAAGCACCACTTGTAAGTGGTGTCTAACTGTGCTACCCTGCTTTCAGTGAGCCTCACCACCACCCGGGCGCCGTTCATCGACGAATCCCGGGCTCGAGGGGAACTCTTCATACGCCAGCCCTACGAGCTGTACTCCCAGGAGGACCACCAGAGCTGGGAACGTCTCTACGATCGAATCCGCCCGCGTTGGCAGCAGTACGCTAACCCACATTTTCTCAAAGGGATAGACAACCTCAGCCTGGACCCGCAAAGCATCCCCCATCTGAGCGACGTCAACAGGTTCCTGGAGCCGTTGACCGGTTTCCAGGCGCGTGCAGTCAACGGCTATGTTCCGGCGTTCCTGTTTTTCGACTGCCTGCGCCGCCGCGAATTCCCCACCACCGTCACCATACGACCTCCGGGGCAGCTCGACTATCTGCCCGAACCCGACATTTTCCATGACCTGGCCGGCCACGTCCCGATGCACACCGACCGCGCCTTCGCCGACACCCTGGTCCGTTTCGGCGACTGCGCTCATACGGCGGCGGAAATGGCGGGCTCGATTCGCGACCGCCGGGAACGCTCCCGATGCCTGACCAGCATCATCCGCGCCATGGCGCGCTTTTTCTGGTTCACCGTCGAGTTTGGCCTGATGCGCTCCCCGGAAGGTCTGTGTGCCTATGGAAGCGGCCTGCTCAGCTCGTATGCTGAATTGGAGCACGCCGTCAGTTCACCGAAGGTCCGGCGTTGTCCTTTGCAACTGGAGTTGGCCATCAACCAACCGTTCGAGATCGATCGCTTCCAGCCGCTGCTGTTCGTGGTGGACTCCTTGGACCAACTCTACGATCAGGTGGACCGGTTGGAGCGCTGGATGCGTGAGGGACGCCTGAACAACGTCGCCCCCGGCGAACCGGACGTGAACGCCCGGGACCTGGAGAGTTTTCTCGACGCGAGCGCCGTTTCGCGGGATCCGGCAGCCCGGCTCCGCCCCTGAATAATCTCCCGAAACGACGTTACCCTGCGGTCTGGATCCCCGTCGCGATAGTATGGAAGGAATCTGGGTATCTGCAACCGGCGAGGGGTAATGCGACACACGACTATTTTTCTGTCCCTTCTGGCGCTTATGGCGCCGTTGGCGCGCGCGCAGACGTTTCTGGCGATCATCGGCGGCCAGGTGACCGACGAGGCGCTCAAGCCGCTCTCCGGCGCCGCCGTTACCCTGGTGCGCGTGGAAACCGGAAAGAAGCGCACGGCCTCCACCGACCCTCGCGGAGAGTTTGTCCTTTCCGGGCTCGCCGCCGGCGCGTATCGTTTGGAAGTCGAGCAGTCCGGCTACCGCAAGCACGTGCTGGAACTCGCCCTGAACGTCAACCAGGAGCTGCGCGTGGAGGTGCCGCTGCTGGCCGGCCAGATCACCGAGCGCGTGGTGGTGACGGCCACACGCGGCCTGCTGAAACCCGAGTCCGCTTCCCTGGGCGCGGTGATCGACAACCACCAGATCCGGGGGTTGCCGCTCGATGGTCGCAACTTCCTCGAGCTGAGCCTGCTGTTGCCGGGAGCCGCGCCGGCGGCGTCCGGGTCGGCTGGATCCGTGCGCGGCGATTTCGCCCTGCACATCAACGGCGCCCGGGAGGACGCTAACAACTTTCTTCTGGACGGCGTCTACAACGGCGATCCGAAGCTGAATACCTTCGGCGTCAACTCGCCGGTGGACGCCATACAGGAGTTCGAGGTGCTCACCAGCACCTACGACGCCTCCTTCGGCCGAAACGGCGGCGGGCAGATCAACGTGGCTCTCCAATCGGGCGGCAACCGGTTCCACGGCACGGGCTACCAGTTTTTCCGCAACGCCGCTCTGGACGCGCGCAACTTCTTCGCTCCGGCCGCCGGCGACGACCCGAAGTACCAGCGGAACCAGTTCGGCGGCTCGCTCGGCGGGCCCGTGGTTCGCAACCGCACCTTCTTCTTTTCCGACTATGAAGGCCGGCGCGTTCGCGAAGGCATCACGCGGCTGTCGAACGTTCCCACGGCGCTCGAGCGGGCCGGCGATTTCACACGAAGCGGCCCGCGCCCGCCGATCGATCCGTTCGCGCAGGCGCCGTTTCCGGGCTCCGTCATCCCTCGCGGAAGGCAGCATCCGGTCGGCGTCGCCCTCGCGGCGCTCTATCCTCTGCCCAACCGCGGCGTGCCTCAGCAGAACTTCGTCAGCTCGCCCTCGCTCCGCGACCGCAGCGACCAGTTCGACGTGCGCCTGGATCACGCCCTCGGGCAGGCTTCCGACCTCTCCTTCCGCTACAGCCTGGCCGACCGCAGCCTGTATGAACCGTTCTCCGGTCCGGCTTTCCCGACGGTACCGGGTTTCGGCACCGATGTGCCGCGGCGCGCGCAGAACGTGATGGTCGGCGAAACGCACGCCTTCTCGCCGGTGTGGGTAAACGAGTTCCGCGCGGGCTTCAGCCGCGTCTCCGCCGGCTCCTTCCATGAGAATATGGGGAACAGCATCAACCGCCGCGTGGGCCTGCCGGAGCTTTCCGCCAACTCGCGCGACTTCGGGCTCAGCTACATCACGCTGCCGGGCTTTTCTTCCCTCGGCGACGAATACAACAACCCGCAGCACGGCGTCACCAACACCTACCAGGCGCTGGACCAGGCAACCTACGCGGCCGGCCGCAGCCTGATCAAGTTCGGATTCGATTACCGCCACGTCCAGCAAAACGCTTTCCGCGACGTCCAGTCGCGCGGGTTCCTCAATTTCCTCGGCTTCACCGGCAACCCGCTGGTGGAGCTGTTGCTGGGGCTGCCCGCCGTGAGTGGAGGCGCGCTGCTCGACAACCCGCAGTACCTGCGCACCTCCAGTTACAACTTCTTCCTCAGCCATACCTGGCGCATCCGGCCGGGGCTCACCCTCTCGCAGGGCTTTCGCTGGGAGTACAGCACGCCGCCGGTGGACCGTTTCGACCGCGCCAACACCTACGATCCGGCGCGGCAGTCGCTGGTGCCGGTGGGCCGGGACGGGATCCCGCGCGCTGGTTACGAAAGCGACCGCAACAACTGGGCGCCGCGATTGGGTCTGGCGTGGACCCCCGGGAGCCGCGGAACCACGGTGCTGCGAGCAGGCTACGGTCTCTACTACGACCAATCCTCGCTGGCTCCGGGCGAGGGGTTGTATTTCAACCCGCCGTACTTCGATTTCCGCCTCTTCTTTGCTCTGCCTGTCTTGCCGCTGACCTTGAGCGACCCGTTCCCGAAGTCGTTCCCTTTCTCGCTGCCGCCTTCGGCGCTCGCCTTCCAGCGCGACCTGCGCGCCCCCTACATGCAGCACTGGAACCTCAACGTGCAGCAGCAGCTCGGCTCTGCTCGCATGGTCGAGGCCGGCTACGTAGGATCCAAAGGGACCAAGCTGCGCACCGCGCGCGACATCAACCAGCCGGCGCCGAGCCCGCGCTCGCCGAACCTGCGCCCGGCGCCCTTCTTCGCCGACGTCAACATCCTGGAGTCGCGGTCCAATTCGAGCTACCACAGCCTGCAAGCGCGCCTCCACCAGCGGCTGCATCGCGGCGTCTCGCTATTGGCCTCCTATACCTGGTCCAAGTCGATCGATGACGCTTCGGGATTCTTCAGCAGCGCGGGCGACGCCAATTTCCCCCAGGACAGCTACAACCTGCGTGCCGAGCGCGGCCGCTCCAGCTTCGACGTGAGGCACCGCTTCACGGCCAGCTATTCCTGGGACCTGCCGTTCGGCCGCGGTCGCCGGTGGCTGCACAACGGCGCGCTGGCGCACCTGCTCGGTGGCTGGCAGACGTTCGGCATCTGGAGCTTCCAGACCGGGCGGCCATTCACGGTGGCGCTGCTGGCGGAACTGGATAACAGCAACACGGGCCGCTCGATTCTCGGCTTCGGCAACAACGACCGCCCGCACGCGCTTCCCAACGCGCGCCTGGATCGCCGCACGCCAGAGCGCTGGTTTGACACCACCGCTTTCGCGATCCCAGCGTTCGGCGCCTTCGGGAATTCCGGCCGCAATATTCTCGACGGCCCGGGCTCGGCCGCCGTCCACGTTTCGCTGCTCCGCAACGCCAAAGTCGGCGAGTCGCTGACGGTACAATTCCGCGCCGAAGCGTTCAACGTGGCCAACCGTGTGAACCTCGACTTGCCGGATATTTTCCTCGGCTCGCCGACCTTCGGCCGTATCAGCTCGGCCGGCAGCCCGCGCCACGTGCAGTTCGGCGTGAAATTCCTGTTCTAACAGAGCCGCGCGCGTTAGCAAGCGGTATGCGCGTCACTCCAGGCGACGCAGCTCGGCGAGCGCGCGCTCGGCCTGCGTGAAGAATTCCTCGCGCTGGGGTGCGCCGGGGAAGACGATTCCCGCGCGCCGGTAGGATTCCAGTTCCGCCTGCCAGCGATCGGCCAGCGCCTGGCGGGCGGCGCGCAGCGCCACCGGTTTGCCGTCGCGCGTATGATACACGGGGCTGGTGTGCGCCCGAATCTCCGGCTCGCCCTCCAGGCTGCGTGCGCGTGTGCGCGCGGCCACCCAGCAGCTCTCGCCGCGGTCCACGGCGACGCTGGCGGTCAGGCTGGTCAGGATTCCATCGCCGGGCACGGCCATCACCACGCGGCCGTTGCGAACCACCTCGAGGCTCTCCAGCGGGCGGTGAAAAGATGCCGTGGCGCGCGCCGTGCCGCTTGCGGCATCGAATGAGAGCTCCACCAGCGGACCGTTGCTCACCACGACGTTGCCCGACCGCACCCCGGCGGCCCAGGCCTGGTAGGGATCCTCGCCGGCACGAGCCTTTACGAGCGCCCGCTCCGGCCCGAGCAGCGGCAGCCACCTGGGCCACGGCTTGCGGTTGTTCAGCGGCACGGGGAAATCGCTGCCCGCGATCCCGGTCACGCGCAGGCCGGCATTCAGCAGCTCGTACCACGGGTCGATCTTCAACTGGCCGAACTGGAAGACCTCGACGAAGTCGATGGCCCCCAGCGCCAGGTCCATCAGCAGCGTTGACCGCTGCGGGCTCTGGAAAAAATGCGCGTGGCCGACCGTTGCGCCCGCTTTCCGGCCCGCGGCGAACAGCAGCGCCGGAAACGGATACGACTCGGGCGAATTGGCGTACATCGCGCCGGTGCTCAGCGGCCGGATCAGCTCGCTCACGCCGAGCATGTTGATGTGGCCCCAGAATTCGTTGCGCGACTCCTGACCGGGGCGGATCGAGTAACGCGGGCGGCGCGCCTCGCCGGCCTTGCCGAAGGCGTACTGCACCCCGGCGTCCATCTGGCGCTGCAACTGGAGGAAATTACCGACGTTCAGGTCCTCGGCCTCCAGCCAGCCGAGGTAGACGGCGTTCTCCCGCGGCGAACGCGTCAGGTGGATGTGGTCGTCGCCGGAGATCCATTCCTCGCGGGGCGCCCAGGTTTTCATCGGCAGCGTGAGGCGATGCGTCTCGCCAGGCTTCAGCTCGAACCGGGCGAGCGCCGGCGTGTAGAACAGCCCGCGGTAGGCCTCCATACGGTAGCTGCCCGGCGGCAGGTGAAAGACCGCCTTGCCTTTGAGGAGAAAAAAGTGCGACTGATCGGAGGCGATCACTTCGAGCACCGCCGGATCGGCCGTCTCGGTCCACAGGCGGTCGCGGTAGAACAGGTCGGTCCTGATCGGCAGCACGGCCCCGACGGGATGCAAGCGGAAGGGCGTTTCGCCCTTGAACAGGTAGACCCGCACGGGCATCAGCGGCTCGACGGTCACTTCCAGGGTCGCGGAAAACGATGGTGGGCCGGGTTCCTGGAAGGCGGCGTAGGCCACCAGGAGAGCGAAGCCGGTAACAAGCGCCAGGCGATGCGTCATTGTCCGCCGCCTACGGGCGCTGCTGCGGGAGGAGATTCTGCACAACATCCTCGTACTCGAAGGAAAACAACCCGCGCTTGGCCGGATCGACTCGCACCCGGATCCAGTGAACGTATTCGCTGCCTGGAACTTCCAGGCGCAGAAGGTTTTCCAGGACCCGTCCTGACCGCGCCGCGATGACGGGCTTGTCAATACGGAAGATATGCGAGTCGCCCATGACTACTAACACCGGCCTTCCGAACACGACCGCCTCGTCTTCCAGGAGGAAGAACGTGTCTCGGAGTCCTGTGCGGAGGGCTACATTTGGGACGGGGGTACCGCTCCAACCCGGATTCGTCTGGGTCCCAAGGACAACGCCAGCAAAGGCGTTGTCGCGCGCAACGCTGAATATCGTCTTGAGCCAGTTGAAGTTCGCCGCTGTTCGTTCGGCCCATTCCCGGTCATTCTCCGCGTTACGGCCCAGGTTGTTGTTGCTTCCGATCATGTGTAGAGTGCCAAAAAGGACATTCCCCTCCGACCACATCGCATTCTCACGTACTTCCCGTATCGCGAATCTTCGTTCTGCTGGCTCAGCGTGATCTTCCTCTTTCCCTGACTCTGATTGTCACGATAGAAGACCAGCCGCAGATAATCGAGCCGTTCCAGCGGATCGAAGGAACCGTTGTTCTCCCGGTGACAGTCCGTCCATTCGTTGTCCCCCGGTGTGTATATCATCGGCATGTCGAAGTTGTTGAAGGCCCTGAGCCGGTCCTCAAACATTTCATTGCTGCATACGGTGTCACCACTCTTGATATCTCCGATGTGGAGGACGAAGGCCACGTTCGCGAGGTTGATGGAAGCTTGAAGCGCAGGCCACATCCGCTCGCCGGCGGCGCCATATTGCTGGTCGCCGATTGCCGAAAACTCGAACGCCCGCGGCACTGGTCGATGCCGCCCCAACAGCCGTTGGAGCACCGTCGGATCCGGTCCGCTGGCAGGGCCCTGGGCCCATGATGACCCTCCCGCCAGCGCGACCAGACAAATGGTCAGCGCGGCCCGATCCACTCGAATCACTGTGAACAGGCGCAGCAGGCAGAATGAATTCTGTTCCCATTTCTTCATGAATCCACCTCCTTAGGCAGTCTTGGCTTGAGAGTCATGGCTCCGATCTGGAACTGGGATTTCCATTTTGGATTCCTCAGCACGGTTGAGTATATACCAGCCACCATCCGCGGGTTGCATTCTTTCCGCAGGGAGCCGCCGCCTTCGCCCCCACCAAGCGCCACTGCGACAACACGCCGATCGCCGGCCTCAAGAACGGACGTTACTCCACGGCTTGAGATTGAGCCTGGGCAGCACGTTTTCACCGCGATTGGCACGTCGGTGGCTCCGATAACGATGAACCTGGAAGCTGGACAGGAAGTCTTCATCAAGTGCGGGGTCAAAGGCGTCACCGCGTTTGCCTTCGAGCTCGTCTCTAAGGATCAGGCTCAGCATGAGACGGAGGACCTTAAAGGGGGATCACCCAACTTGCAGCCGCGGCGCTGTATCAGCGGCGAAAGTTGGGGACACGGCCAGCGAAGCCGGACTGGAGCGAAGGGAAGCCTTTACCGCGCCAGTGGCGGAGCCCCTTAGCCGGATGGGATGGGAGGAATGCTAAGAAAAACGGCCACCGAAGGTGTCCACTGCGGCGCGGTGAGGTGTGGTGTCTGCATCGACGCTATTCGTCTTGATGTGTGTCTGTGTCTTTGGTTGCGCCCAGTTCCTCTTCCAAATCCTCGACGCTCGGAAGACTCCCTCTGAGCCTCTCCGGAAGGGCGGCGGTGATCCGATACTCGGCCACACCGAGGGGTTTTGAGGAATCGCGGAGGGTGTACTCAACGATGACGCTGTTTTTCGTCTTACAGAGGATGATTCCAATGCTCGGCTGGTCATCTGCGTGCCTGAGCAGATCGTCAACGGCGGATAGGTAGAAATTCATCTTGCCGGCGTACTCGGGCTTGAATTCGTCGATTTTGAGATCGATGACTATGAAGCAACGAAGTCTTAGGTGATAGAAGAGAAGATCGAGCCGATAGTCCTCGCCGGCGACTTGGAGCGGGTACTGAGTTCCGACGAAGGAGAAGCCAACGCCGAGTTCGAGAAGAAATTTCTGGAGGTGCTCGGTGAGTCCGCGCTCCAGATCGCGCTCTTTCGCCTCAGGACCGAGAGTCAGAAAATCGAAGTTGTATGGGTCTTTGACGATCTGCTGCGCGAGCTCGGACTGCGGAGCCGTGAGCGTGTGCTCGAAGTTCGTGAGCGCCTTCCCCTGGCGGCGGTAGAGGTCGGATTCGATTTGGTGGACGAGGACGTTTCTGCTCCAGCCGTTCTGAATCGTCTGTTGGGAATACCAGGCGCGTTCCTCGTTGGGCTTTACCTTGTCGAGGATGGTGCAGTTGTGGAACCAGGGCAATTGTGCAGCAACCTGCTGCACAAAGTCTTCCTCCGGCCAGGCGTCGGCGAAGGCCCGCATGTACTTGAGATTTCGGGGGGAAAACCCGCTCATCTCGGGAAAGGCGCTTCGGAGGTCGGCGGACAGTTGGTCGATGATTTTTTCTCCCCACCGGCCTCTTTTCTGCCTTTCCAGGATGTCCCGGCCGATGCCCCAGTAGAGGAGAACAAGTTCCTTGTTTACAGAAAGCGCGGCTCGGACCTGCGCGGTCCGGATGCGCTCCTTGAGCGCACGAAGGAAGCCGTCATAGCCTTCTGGGATAGGTAGGCGTGTGTCAGACATCGACGTTCGCGAACTCAGCTATTGTCTCGCGCCAGGGTCTCGATCCGCCGTACCATGGCCCCGAAAAGCCGCCGCGTCAGGTCACCCTCCGCCAGCAAGAGCCAGTAGTACCGCGCGTGCTTGATCAGCCGGCCGGTCTTCACCAACCGTTGCAGCAAACTGTTTAGCGACCAGTTGTCAATCCGCTTCGGCAGCACCAGCCGCCGCCACAGGTTCCACAGATTGTAGGCCATCAGGCTCAGCCACAGCCGCTCTTGATTGGATCGGAACCGACGGCAACTCAGCTCTCAAATTATAGGCGCGCCATGCGGCTCGCGTTCGGTTATGCTATGGAGCAACGAGATTCTTTGGGGGTGGCATGAAAAAGCGTTTCTCCGCGTGCGTCTTTGCCGCGGCGCTTCTGTTGTCGGGGAGCTTCGAGCGCCTCTGGTCGCAAGGGGCCCTCGGGACCCTCACCGGCGTGGTCAGAGACGCCTCCAGCGCGGTGATTCCCGGCGCCGCCGTCAGAGTTACTAACGAAAGCACCGCCGCCGGCATCACCGTACAGAGCCGCGAGACCGGCGTCTACTATGTCCCGCAACTGGCGCCGGGAGACTACGGCGTTTCGGTCACGGCCGCCGGCTTCAAGCGCTTGGACGTGGCCGGGCTGAAGGTGGACGTCGGCAGCACGCTGACCCAGGACCTGGTGCTCGAGCTCGGCATGGTCACCGAAACAGTGCGCGTCGAGGGGCAGACCAGCCTGGTGGAGACCACCTCCGGCCAGGTCGGAACCACCGTGCAGATCAGCCACGTGCTCGAGATGCCGCTCTCGGACCGCAACGTCTTCGCCCTGGTCAACACGGTGCCCGGGGCCTTCATGCGCGGCGGCGAAATTTCGCTCGGCGGCGGGCGGACGCAATCGGCGCTGGCGCTGCTGGACGGGGTGATCAACTCGCGTGGCGGCCTGGCCGCCACCAACATCGAAATGTCCCCGCCGATCGATTCCATGCAGGAGTTCAAGGTAGAGGTGAACAACATGGCGGCCGAGTACGGCCGGACCTCGGGCGGCATGGTGAACGCGGTGACCCGCGGCGGGACCAACCAGTTCCACGGCAGCTTTTACAACTTCCTGCGCAACGACAAGCTGGACGCCGCCGGCTGGAACAACGACGAGAAGCCGCCGCTGCGGCGCAACACGCAAAGCCGCAACCAAAGCCGCAACGACGCCAAGAACACGAGTAGGGCCGCGGGACTCCACGTCTTGTCGGTTTGAGGTCGAAGACCTCGCCAGGCTTGCCGCGGACCTGTGGTAGCTTGGTTCCTGCAAAATGTCGCTGCTTGTCTGCTTGAGTCTCCTGTTGATCTCCCCCGCCGCCTTCGGCGAGGACTGGCCCGAGTGGCGCGGCAAGGGCCGGCTCGGTGCGTGGACCGAAACCGGCATCCTCGAAACCTTCCCTGCTCAAGGCCTGTCGGTGAAATGGCGAACGCCGATCCGTTCCGGCTATGCCGGGCCGGCCGTGTCCGGCGGCCGCGTCTTTCTGCTCGACTTTGAGCAGACCGTCAACACCAGGGGCGTCGAGCGCGCGCTGAGCCTGGACGAGCAGACCGGCCGCATCCTGTGGACACGCGAGTGGGAGGTGGACTACATCGGCCTCCAGCGCACGTACGCCATTGGCCCGCGCGCCACGCCCACCGTCGACGGCGATCGCGTCTATGTCCTCGGCGCCAAGGGCGCGCTGCTGTGCCTGAACGCCACCAACGGCGAGATTATCTGGCGGAAGGATTTCGTCAAGGACTACGGAACCCAGGTCCCGGTCTGGGGTATGACCGGCGCGCCGCTGGTGGATGGCGAGCGGCTCATCGCGCTGGTCGGCGGCGAGCCCGACGCCAAAGTGGTCGCCTTCGACAAGCGAACCGGTAAAGAGATCTGGCGCGCGCTTCCGGCCGACTCCGAGCCCGGCTACTGCCAGCCGTTTCTGGTGCGCGCCGGCGGCGTGCCGCAGCTTATCATATGGCACCCGCTGGCGGTGGTCTCCCTGAACCCGGCCAGCGGCAAGGTCCACTGGCAGCAGCCGTTCAAGATCCAGGCCGGCATGACGGTCGCCACACCGGTGCTGGCGGGGTCCAGGCTGCTGGTATCGGCCTTCTACAACGGCCCCATGCTGCTGGAGCTCGACTCCCGCCTCCCACGCGCCACCATGCTGTGGAAGGGGAAATCCGACAGCGAGATCGCCACCGACAGCCTGCACGCGCTGCTCACCACGCCCGTCATCCAGGGCGACTACAACTACGGCATTTGCAGCTACGGCCAGGCGCGTTGCGTGAAGCTCTCCACCGGCGAGCGGGTCTGGGAAACCCTCGACATCACCAACGAGAAAGCGCGCTGGGCCGCCGCCTTTATCGTGCGCCACCAGGATCGCTACTTCATCAACAACGACCGCGGCGACCTCATCATCGCCCGTTTCTCGCCGGAGGGCTACCGCGAGATGAGCCGCACGAAGCTGATCGAGGCGACCTCCCGGGTCGGAGTCCGGCGCGAGCTGGGCGTGGTGAACTGGTCGCATCCGGCCTACGCCAACCGCCACATCGTGGCGCGCAACGACCGCGAGATCCTTCGCGCCTCGCTGGCGAAGTAGTCGCGCATGCTGCTCAGACCCGCCTTCCCGGCGCACCTTCGCCCGCGGGTGGTCGCCGCCGATGAAGTGATTCTCCAGGACGAGCGGGAATCGCGGCTGCTGCGCGGGCCCGCCTGCGGCCTGATCGCGGACCTGGTCGACGGGCAGCGCACCGCCGACGAGATCGTCGACGCGCTGGATGGGCAGGCGGCGCCGGAGAACGTCTACTACGCACTCGAGCGCCTGCGCCAGAAGGGGTATCTCCAGGAAGCCCGCGACGTGCCCCCATCCGCCGAGGAGGCCTTCTGGTCGAGCCTGGGAGTCGAGCCCGCCACCGCCCGCAACAAGCTGCGCCGGACGACGGTTGCGCTCCGATGCCTGGGCGGCATCGATGCCACTGCTCTCGTCGAGGCCTTGGGCAGGCTGCGCGTCCGCGTTCAGGAACACGGGGCGATCCTGGTCGCCCTCGTGGACGACTATCGCAACCCCGGGTTGGAAACGCTCAATCGTGATGCGTTGCGCCGGCGCCGGCCCTGGATGCTGCTGCGCCCAACGGGGCGGATCCTTTGGATCGGACCGATCTTTCGACCGCGCCAGACCGCCTGCCGTGCGTGCCTGGAAGAGCGGCTTACATGGAACCGGATGCCGCCGCCTTCGGCGGTTCCGCCCGCTCTGCCGGTGACAACGATCGCCGCGCTGCACCTGGCGGCCGCGGAAATCGCCAAGTGGATCGTGCTGGGGAAGAACGAAACCCTGGAAGGCTGCATCTGGACGCTGGACATGGTCAGCCTGGCGAGCTCGCTGCACCGTGTGGCGCGCCGGCCGCAATGCCCGGCTTGCGGGGGCAAGGGCCGTGAGCGCCACAGCCCGCGCATCCGGTTGGAAGCGCGCCCGAAAACGCCGCTCCCGGACGGCGGCTACCGGAGTTGCCCGCCGGAGGATACCCTGCGCCGGCTCGAGCCGCACCTGAGCCCGATCACCGGGATCGTGCCTTCGCTCGATCGGCGTCCCGGCGGCGCGTTTCCGGTCTTCGTCGCGATGCAGCAATTCTCCGACCTGACGCATCCGGCCCTCGGCAAGGGGATGACGGAGGAGCAAGCGCGCGCCAGTTGCCTCGCCGAAGCGGTGGAGCGCTACAGCATCTGGTTCCACGGCGACGAGCCACGGAAGAAATGCACCCTCGATCGACTGGGCGATCAGGCCATCCACGCCGCGAGCCTGCTTCATTTCAGCGACGCGCAGTACCGTCGCCGCCGGGACTGGAACCGGCGCCATCCGCATCCCAACCAGGTCGGCGAGCCGTTCGACGAATCGCGCGCTATCGACTGGACCCCGTGCTGGTCGCTCACCCGTCGGGAAACGCGATACCTGCCTTCGGCATTCTGTTATTTGAACTATCCCGTGCCGGAGGCCCGCCGCTTCTGTCGAGCCGACTCCAACGGCTGCGCCGCCGGCAATACGATCGAGGAAGCCGTGCTGCAAGGGTTCCTCGAGCTGGTGGAGCGGGACGCCATCGCGCTGTGGTGGTACAACCGCCTCCGACGGCCCGCCGTCGACCTGGAAAGCTTCGACGATCCCCGATTCCTGCTGATGCGCTCCCACCTGGCCGCGCTGGGCCGCCCGCTCGACGTGCTGGACCTCACCACGGACCTCGATATCCCTGTGTTCGCCGCCGTCTCGTCTCCTAAGCGACGGGGTGCTTCGGTTCTGCTCGGCTTCGGAGCGCACCTGGAGGCGCGGCTGGCTGTATCGCGCGCCCTCACGGAACTGAATCAACTGCTGGTGTTTGCGAAGCCGAATCTGGCCGCTGCGCCGCACTTCCTTCCAGCACCCGGAGCGCGGCGGACCGCGGCGGATTACAACTACCCGTCTACGGACGATCTTCGCCAGGACATCCGCTGGTGCGTGAAGCTCGCGGCACGGCGCGGGATCGAAACCCTGGTTGTGGACATGACACGGCCGGAGACCGGCTTCCCGGTGGTGCGCGTGGTGGCGCCCGGTCTTCGGCCCGCCTGGGCGCGCCTGGGTCCCGGCCGACTCTATGACGTCCCCGTGGCGCTCGGCTGGCTGGCGGGGCCGCACTCCGAGCGGGATCTCAATCCGGTCCCGTTTGCCCTGTGAACCGCTACCTCAGCGTCCTGAAACCGGAGGTTCGGCTCCGGCTGCGTGCCGGCGGTCGTTTGCAGGTGAAGGCGGGGGGCGTAGGCGAATGGACGTGGCCCACCGGGCACCGCGCGGTTGCCGGGGCGCTGGTTCAGTTGAGGGCAGGTGTGGATGAAGAGGCGCTGGCCGATAGGGTGCTCGACTCGGCAGGCGTCGAGGCGCTAAGTCGTCTCTACTATTTCCTCGACCAACTGAGACGACTCAATCTCCTCGACTATGCGGTTGTAGTGCGGGGCGAGCGCCTGGCGACCCTCCAGCCGCTGGACAGCTCCTTCCGCTTTCTGCCGGCCCGGCCGCCGGCTCAGCGGCTGTCGCGTTTCGCCTACCTGCGTCGCGAGGGCGGCTCGACGGTGATCGAGTCCCCACGGGTGAAGGCGCGCGTGATTCTGGAGGGCGGCGCTGCCGGCTGGCCGGCCGGCCTCGGCAAGCGCCAGTCCGCGGCGATCCTCAACATGATGCAGCAGGCGGGATTTCTTGTGGACGCCGATCGTGGCGCTTCGCGGGCACAGCGAAGCTGGGAGTTCCACGACCTGCTGTTTCATCGCGTCAGCCGCCTGACGCCCGGATCCGGCCGGGTCGGCGGGACGTATCGATTCCGGGGACGCATGCAGTCATGGCCGGCGATCAAGCCGCCCATGGCCGGCGAGAAGATCCCGCTGGCGCGCGCGGACCTGGCGCGACTGGCGCGCAATGACCGTCCGCTGACCGAAGTGCTGGAAGCGCGTCGTTCTCGGCGAACACCCGGACGGCGGCCGCTGACGCTGGGGCAGGTCGGCGAATTCCTCGACCGCACGGCGCGCATTCGGGAAATCCACCGCGATCTCCAGGAGGAGACTCTCCGGCGCGTGTACCCATCCGGCGGCGCCATCCACGAGCTTGAGTTCTACCTGTGCGCGGACCGCTGCCGGGGCCTCGATCGCGGCCTCTATCATTACCACGCCGGCGAGCACGCGCTCTACCGCCTGCCGGGGCCGGCCGAACAAGTCGAGCGACTGCTGGAGGGCGCCTCCGACGCCTGGCAAGGCAAGTTCCCACGACCGCAACTGCTTGTCATTCTGGCCGCACGGCTGCCGCGGGTGGCGTGGAAGTACGAGCGCATGGCTTATCGGCTGGTGCTGCTGAATGCCGGCGCCGCGTTGCAGACCATGTACCTGGTGGCCGAGGCGATGCGGTTGGCGCCGTGCGCTGTCGGCAACGGCGACCCCGACGTGTTCGCCGCGGCCACGGGCCTGGACCCATTCGAGGAGACCTCGGTAGCCGAGTTCGCGCTCAGCTCCCGGCCGGCCCTGTGATTATCCACCGCTGATCTTCCGCACCAGCGCGGTGAACCGCGCATCGCCGCGCAGCCGGTCCCAGCGTGGGTCGACTTTGACGAAGATCAGCATTGCGGAGCGCTCCTCGGCCGCGCGGAGCAGCCAGCGCAAGGCTTCCTCGTTTTCCCCCAGCCCAAGGTGGAGCGCGGCGAATTCGACCGGCGGGACATAGCGCCGGCTCGCCAGCGCCGTCAATTCCCCCAGTTGCCGGCGCGCCTCCTCGAGGCGGCCGCGGCGCGCGTTGGTCCGACCCAGTTGGGCCAGCTCCGCCGCGCCCCCGCCGGTCAGCTCGCGTCCCTTCAGCGCGCTGGCGATGGCCTGGTCGAACCGCGCGCTGCGCTCATAGGCGATGCTCAGGTAGTAGTGCGCCCGCACGTAGTTGGGGTCCAGGTCGAGAATCGCGCGGAGCTGGCGTTCCGCCTCCGCGTAATTGCGCTGGAGGACCTGGAACCAGCCGATGTTCGCCTTGATCGAAAGCGCCAGCGGGTCCAGGTCCTGCGCCCGGCGTATCTCCTCCATCGCCTCGGCGAACCGGCCCGACCAGGCCAGATGATGAGCGTACCAGTGGTGGCCGCTCGAATAACCTGGATTCAGCTCGAGGGCGCGCCGGAACGCCTTCTCCGACTCCTGCCAGTTCCACTCTTGCACCAGCTCGATAAGCCCCATCGAGTTGTGCGCCTCGGCGAGGGACGCGTCGATGGCCAGCGCCTGTAGGGCGGCTCTCCTGGCCTTCGGCATCACCTCGCTGGGCGCCGACCATCCATAGAGCCCTATCAGCGCGTACGCGTCGGCCAGCCCGGAGTAGGCGGGAGCGTAGCGAACGTCGAACGCCACGGCCTTTTCGAAGTACTCGACCGATTTGCGCAGGCCCTCCTCCGAGCGGCGGTTCCAGTGGAACCGTCCCTGCAAGTACAGGTCGTAGGCCTGCGGGTTCTGGGTCGAAGGCCGCACGGCGAGCGTCGAGGTCAGCCGCACGTTCAGCTTCTGGATGATGGCTTCGGTGATCGCCTGCTGGATGAGGAATACGTCCCGCTCGCTTCGGTTGTAAATCTCAGACCAGATCTGGAAGCCGTCGGCGACGTTGATGAGCTGCGCGGTCACCCGCAGCCGGCCCTGCGTTTTCCGCACCGTACCCGTAAGCACGGCGCCGACCCGAAGCTGCTGGCCGATCCCGCCGACGTCCTGGTCCTTGCCCTTGAACTGGAACGCCGACGTGCGCGCCACCACGCGCAGCGTTTCCACCTTGGTCAGCGTGTTGATCAACTCCTCGGCCAGCCCGTCACCGAAGAATTCGTCCCCCTTGCCCGGGCTGTCATCGGCAAACGGCAGCACCGCGATCGAAGGCGGCGCGGCTGTCGGAGCAGGCGGCGGCGTTCGACGAAGTAGGGTCGGCGCCAGCCACGCGCCCACGGCGGCTGCGACTGCCACGAGCGCAATCAGGATCCAATTCCGGATCCAGCTCCGGCGTTGGGGGCGCAGCCCCTGCCGTGTATCGAGCAGCTCCAGGTGCACCAGCGACTGTGTCGCGATATCGTCCTGGTCCTGGGTGGGCCTGCTCGCCGCCGGCGGCTGTCGTCCTTCGCGAAGCGCCCGCAGATCGTCCAGCATCTGCGCGGCGTCGCGGTAGCGGTCCTGCGGGCGTTTCGCCAGCGCCTTCTCGAGCACCTGCTGGAGCCCCTCGGGGGTGCCCTGCTGGATGCGGACCAGCGGCGGCGGCGGATCGTTGACGATCTGGTAACCCAGCGTGCGATGGTGCTGACCGCGGAACGGCAACTGGCCGGACACCATCTCATACACCACCACCCCGAGCGACCACAGGTCCACGCGGTGGTCCACGGTCGCGCCGGTCCACTGCTCCGGCGCCATGTAGGCGGGAGTTCCGAGCGTGGTGCCTTCCCGCGTGATGCGCGTTTCCTCGCCAAGGTGCGCCAGGCCGAAGTCGACAATCTTGACGAGCCCGGCCGCGGTCAGCATGATGTTGCCGGACTTGATATCGCGATGGACAATCCCCTTCCGGTGGGCCTCCTCCAGGCCCTGGGCCGCCTGGGTCGCGATCTCGAGCGCCCGCTCGGTTTTCATCGGTCCGGTTTTGATCAGCGCTTGCAGGCTGGGCCCGTCGACATAGCTCATGGCGAGACAGGTCTCGCCCTCGTCTTCGACGATTTCGTAGATGGTGCAAATGTTGGGATGGTCGAGCGCGGCCGCCGCCCGAGCCTCGCGCAGGAACCGTGCCCGGTGCTCCTCGGTGGCGAATACGCCCGAGGTCATGAATTTGAGCGCCACCAGGCGCTTGAGGCGGGTGTCTTCGGCCTTGTAGACCACACCCATGCCTCCGCCGCCCAGCCGTTCCAAAACGTGGTACTGGGCGATGTTCGTGCCTGACCGCTCGCGAGTCTTCTCCGGCCCGGAGCCCTCCATCAAGGCGAAACTCGACCTCCGCCTTCTCAGGATACTACTCCGTGGGAAGGTCGCGGCTCATTCCATCCCGCGGGCCATCCTGCGGGCCATCCCGCGGGCTATAAGCAGATGCAAACGATGGTGAAGGCCGCTTTGGCCGCATGCTCACGGGCGACCTTGTCGGTGATCTCCCCTTCCGGCTTGTGGGCCAGAACGAAATGGAGACTCGTCGCCGAGTTCTCCACCACCTTGACTCTTGCTCCCTTGGGCGGGGCGAGCCCTTCTTCGCCCAGAACCTTCCTGGGCTCTCTCTTCAGCCGGTTCTTGTACTTTGGATCCGCCCAGGCCTTCGCGATCACCTGGGCGATCTTCTTGTTGAGGGCCCTCTTTTGGGCTGGGGTTGTTTCCGCCATTGCAATGCTCCTTTATTGAGTTCTAGCTGTCCGCTTGTTGAATCTCCCGCACCACGCGCGCGGCCGACTCCAGCGCGCCTTCCATCCACCCGGCGAGCACGCTGGTGTGGTCGCCGGCGAAGTGGAGGCGGCCCTCCGGAGTCGCCAGGTGCGGCCAGAAGGAAAACACCTCGCCCGGTTTGTACCAGGCGTAAGCGCCTTTGCTCCAGATATCTTCGTCCCAGCATTTGGACGTTCCGCCTTCGGCCAGCGCGGCGATGCCGGGGAACACGTTCTCCATTTGCGGCACCACCCAGTCGAGCCGTTGCTGCTCGCCCATCGCCTGCAACTGGCGCGCGGTCTCTCCGGTCGTGTAGGAAGTGAGGATGCCGCGGACGCTGGGGCGCTGGTAGAGCGACTCCAGCGACATGATCGGCTGATCGGTGAACGCCTGGCCGGAAAGTCCCTGATCCTCCCAGAACCGCCTGCCCGACTGGACGAAGACCCGCGTCACGGAAGTGTTCTGCTGGTTCTGGATCACCATCTGCTTTCCCGGCGAAAGCGCCGGGGAAATCTCCACGTCGCGGAGCACCGAATACGGAAGCGCGCAGATCACGCGGTCCGCCTCGAGCATTTGCCGCTCGCCTCGGTGCAGGAAAAAAACGGCCGCGCCCTGGTCGCCGGATTCGATGCGCACCACCGGGGAGCCGTACTGAATGCGCTCGCGCATGCGGTCGGCGAAAGCCGACGGCAGCAGGTCGTTGCCCCCGCGCACGGTGAACACCTGGTTGAAATTCTGGATCACCGCCTGGCTGGCCAACATCCAGAGCGCCGAATAGCTGGTGATCCCCTCGCCGTCCAGCTCGAGCAAGCTCATCTCCATCACGGTGACTGCTCCCGGGGAAGCGCCCTGTTTAACCAGGTACTCGGCCCCCGTCATCTGGTCCAGCGGGCGCAAGCTTTCCGGAGGCCAGCCGGGCTGCCTGGGATCGCCGACTTGCTTGATCCCCGGTCCCAGGTATTTCTGTTGCAGTCCGATGAGCCCAAGCGAGCGCTCCTCGTCGGTCATCTCCACCGGCCAGTGGATTTCCGCGCCGAACCGCACCACGATCCGTTGGCCGCCGAGTTGGAAGACCGGGGCGAGCAACTGCATGTCGTAGTTCTGCAAAGGCAGATCGAACTGCTGCGCGTAGTGGATCACCAGACGGTGCGTATCGGGGAACGACATCGCGCCGCTCTCGGCGTACATGTGGTCGGCGAACCCCTCGTGGAGCGTGTGGACGCGCCCGCCCGCCCGGGTCCGCGCCTCCAGGATGTCTACATCGTAGCCGGCGCGCGAAAGCTCCCAGGCCGCCGACAGCCCGGCCAGGCCGGCGCCGACGACGATAACTTTGCGCGAACGTTGGGGAGGAGGATTCACGCGGGGCACCCAGTCTATCGCAATCCTCGCCTTCGATGCAAACATTTCGTGGTTTTCATGTAGATTCGGACAATTTTGATCGGACAGATTGTATGATTGCTCCATGGCCCGGTACGTCATCGCCAACCGCAGAGCGGGAAAGTTCAGGGAAAGCGAAAAGCGCGCCGCGCGTTCCGCCGTGGAAGCCGCGCTCGGCGCGGCCGGCGGCCGTCTGCGCGTGCTCGCCGACCACAACCCGAAAGACCCGCTGGCCCGGCGCCTGCTGCTGGTGGAGGCCGAGCCGCACCACATCCACGCGATCCCCGCGCACCCGGACCTTCTCGTCGAGCCCGAAATCCTGCATTGGAACGACACCCGCCGGCCGTCGGAGTTCGCCGCCGCGGATCGGTCCACTTTGCGCGGCCCGGTCGCCGCAGGGGCGAACTCCCTGCGCGTCCGCGTCACCGGCTCCGGCAGGCCGCTGGCAGGCGCCGGGGTCACCTTGCTGCTGCGCGGTCCGGGAGGCACGCTGCGCGAGCTGGACCAGGTGACCGGCTCCTCCGGGCGCGCGTCGTTCTCCTTCCCCGAATCCTTCGAGGCGTCGGCTCTGGTCGCCATGCCCGCCGGCGGCCATTGGGCGATGTTGGTGCGCGGACCCGACGCGAGTGTTGCCATCGAGTGTCCCCGGCTGCCCTCCGCCGGGCCGCTCGGCTGGTGGCACCAGGCGGTGGGAGTGGAAAAGTTCCACGCCGGCGCGGCGCGCGGGATTCGCATCGGCGTGGCCGATACCGGAGCCGGGCCGCACCCCTGCCTGGCGCACGTTCGCAACGTCGGCGCCTTTGTGAATGGCGGCTTTCTCCCGCCGCCTCAGGGCGCCGATGTCAACTTCCACGGCACGCACGTGTGCGGCACCATCGGGGCGCGGCCCGTCACGCGACGCCAGTACGCCGGCATCGCTCCGGGCGCCGCCCTGTTCTCGGCCCGCGTGTTCCCGCCCGAGGGGGGCGCGGCCGGTCAGGCCGATATCGCCAACGCCATTGACGCGCTCTCGCGCACACATCGCGTCGACCTGATCAATCTCAGCCTTGCCGCCGACACCCCTTCGGAGATCGAGCTTGACGCCATCCGCGACGCCCTCGAGCGAGGCACCCTGTGCGTCTGCGCCGCCGCCAACACCGGCGGTGCGGTGCAGTTTCCCGCCGCGTTTCCCGAGTGCGTCGCCGTCAGCGCCCTGGGGCTGCTCGGCGTGGCGCCCCCCGGCAGCATGTCGGATTCGCGTGTCCCCTTCCTCCCGGACCACTTCGCCGACGAGAACCTGTACCTCGCCAATTTCAGTTGTTTCGGGCCCCAGATCGCGTGCGGCGGCCCGGGCGTGGCTGTGATCTCTACCTTCCCCGAAAGGTTCGGCCTCCGTGCACCCTATGCCGCCCTGGACGGCACTTCGATGGCCGCTCCCGCCGTTTGCGCCACCCTGGCTGTGCTGCTGGCGGAATCCGAGCAATACCGCGCGCTGCCGCGCGATGAATCCCGCGCCCGGATGGCTCGCCGCATTTTGATCCACGCGTGCCGCGACGTGGGACTCGCGGCCGCCTGCCAGGGGCGCGGTCTTCCGAGGGTATGAAGCATTGGCCAGCTACGTCATTGCCGTGCGCCGCGACGCCAGGGACCGCGCACCGGCGGACTGGATTGAGCGGCTCGCCGCCGTGCCCGGGTTGACTGTTGAAGGCGCGGCCCACCCCGAACGCGTTCAGGTGAAGGCGAACCGGCCGGCGCTGGCACGTGCGCGCGTGCTGGTGGGCGGGTTCTGTCGCATCGAACCGGTTATCCCGCACCGGCCGCGGTAAGGGCCCGCTCGAGCAGGTCGTCCAGTTTGAGGTACCGCCCCCAGCGGCGCATGTAGTCCAGGTCGAGCCGTCATCATCGCCCGTTTCTCGCCGGAGGGCTACCGCGAGATGAGCCGCACGAAACTGATCGAGGCGACCTCCCGGGTCGGAGTCCGGCGCGAGCTGGGGGCGGTGAACTGGTCGCATCCGGCCTACGCCAACCGCCACATCGTGGCGCGCAACGACCGGGAAGTCCTGCGCGCCTCGCTGGCGAAGTAGTCGCGCATGCTGCGCAGACCCGCCTTCCCGCCGCACCTTCGTCCGCGGGTGGTGGCCGCCGATGAAGTGATTCTCCCGGACGAGCGGGAAGCGCGGCTGCTGCGCGGGCCCGCCTGCGGCCTGATCGCGGACCTGGTCGACGGGCGGCGCACCGCCGACGAGATTGTCGACGCGCTGGATGGGCAGGCGGCGCCGGAGACCGTCTACTACGCACTCGAGACCCTGGTTGTGGACATGACCCGGCCGGAGACCGGCTTCCCGGTGGTGCGCGTGGTGGCGCCCGGTCTTCGGCCCGCCTGGGCGCGCCTGGGTCCCGGGCGACTGTATGACGTCCCCGTGGCGCTCGGCTGGCTGGCGGGGCCGCTCTCCGAGCGGGATCTCAATCCGGTCCCGTTTGCCCTGCGAACCGCTACCTCAGCGTCCTGAAGTAGCTCAATTTGAAATGCGGGGCGGCCCTATTGACCTCCAGCGGCCTTCTGTGCCGGAAGCGTCAAACGTAGCGTGATCTCTAGGGCGTGGCCCATCGGTTTCGTGTCAATCACCTCGAAGCTGCGCTTGTCCAGTTGACCAAGAGCCTCGAAGAGATCTCGCTGTGTTGCTACCGGTGGTGGCGGCCCAACTGCCTTCGCCCTAATACTCGTGCTGTCGATCAGCAGGCCGCGATAGGCAAACCGCACCTGCCAAACGTCACACGCCTTCTGCACGAGTGAAAGCGAAGGGCAGTACTTCCCCTTCTTGATGTCGTATACCGCTTGACGGCTGATACCTAAATCGGAAGCGACGTCGGCCACCTTATTTGTCTTGAGGCGGTCGATGATCAGGTCAGCAGCCTGCTTCCTGAGTTCGTCCATCGGTCTCGACGCAGGCATGATGAAAAGTTCCCGACTCGAAAAGACTACTTGACTTTTCGCCTTTAGTCAAGTAAAGTTTACTTGACTAGATTTGTCTGAAACGGCCGTCGGTCGAAGGAACCCCGTGTGGTGACCGCTTGCTTGCATGGAATCTATAGACCGGTGGATGCCAATGCGCATCATGTACAATGTTGCTGTCCTAGGCTTGTAAAGAGGAGAAGGCATGTCGCAAACAGCGTCTGTGGGTGTCGTTGATCCAAGCCACTGGGCCTACATGGCTTCTGTGATGGCTGAAAAGCTTCGGCAGATCCTCAACGCCCAGCAAACGGGCGACGCTCAAATCCCGCCTGGGGTCTACCGCGACGCGCGGGAGTTTTACAGGCTCGTTCTTGAAGCGGCTGGTGATGGTACACCCGGCAACCCCCCTGCTAGTATCAACGCATATGCCCTGGCCGCCGACGCCGTGCGGGCTGTGCAGGCAGACGCTTCACGCGCCGATGTCGAAGCGACGCTAGGCAGACAGAAGGCGCTGCTTGACGATCTTCAGCAGCCGCGCGGACTCAGCGAGGAGGAACTTAACACCTTGTCGTCTCTTCGTGCGTTCTTTCTGTGGCTGAAGCAGGAGGGTGAATCTGATGCCTATGAGCGCGGCGTAAGATACGAACTTCCTGTTGGTTTCAGAACACGCTAGACCCGGGGCGTAATGCCGCTGGACGCCGCGCAGATTGCCTCGCTCGTGGCGTCGCCGTCCCTAGCGGCCGTAACCTATCAAGCAGCCTCGCTTCTTCGGCAACTTGCACGAATCAACGATCAAGAGTATCTTCCGGAGGCGTGCAAGATCAAGGAAGTGTTCGAATGCATTGCTGAGCATATACACGATCAGCTCTGGGCGATGCGCGACCCAACACAACTATTCGAAGCCTTGGACGATGTGGATTTTTCTCGAACCCGGGCGCTCGCCCGTATACTTCATCAACTGCACTCCTTCGTTCGCTACCTTTGGGCTAGTTCACCACGGCAGTCGCCGCCAGGTATACAGGGTGCCCTGAACGTCCTCGCCGAGATGCATTTCCCTAGAGAGAATGGCGTCCATATCTGCCTCGTTCGACCGCAATGGAAGTACAACCTTACGTACGTTTCAATGACTTGGATCCTCAGGAAGAACATCCTCGTGCCAAGTGTTTTAGATCCGAATGGATCGCTAGGGTCATCAGATCCAGACCCAATGCTGCTTGAGTTGTGGAAGCGGCACTGTTCGAAGATCACCGATGAAGAACAGCGCAAGAGGCTCGATTCGGAACCGCCACAGCAGGTGGCGATTTTATCCTTCGCCGGATTGGATACACACGATACACTTCTATACCCGCTCCTTGCCCACGAGTTGGGGCACTTTATCGATTTCAGCTACAGCACACCCTTAAATGTTTCGCCAGATGTCGCCACCGCGGCGCAGATACGGGAAGAAGAGGTGCGCCTTGTCCTTAAACAGCATCTGGGGTCTGTCCCCGCCAGTTTTGTTACCGCGAACCACAAAGCGCTCGTAGATAGGGTATTCGTGGCACTGCGGGAAATTGTTGCGGACCTGCTAGCTACGAGGATGATGGGCTTTGCCTACTTTGCCGCGCACTCAGAGTTCCTGAAGACATTGGCGGCGTGGCCACAGCCGACACTAACAAGTTCCGGCTACCCGGGCATCAAATACCGACTGCGCCTTGTGCTTGATCACCTTCTGGACACCGATGGGTGCAACTTCCGGAGTTTTCTGCAACAGGACACCGCCGCTTCTGAGGAGGTTCGTTCGACTGCCGTAGGTCTTGATCAGTATCTTTCCTCTTGGGAGGAGAGACTGGCACCTGTTCCCGGCGATTCTGGCGCGCCCGGAAACCCGCTTTCGGATGCGCTAAATCAGCTTGCGGTGCAGGCCGTTGAAAAAGCTCACAGCGAACTTGTGAAACTGGCCAAGCAAGCCGTCCCGCCGGCACGCTGCTGCAGGATGGGTCCAAACTTTTTCGAACGGATCCGATTGCTGGAACATTATCTGCCTCCATCGTGTCCGGGCGAGCATGCCGCGTCGTTCGCGGAGATCACAGCCGCAGCGTGGGCGTATCAGATTCTCTTTGGCGAAGAGAGGGAACATACCAAACCGAAGGCGGAGCAAAACAACGAATACATGAGAATATGTCAACTCGTACTCAAAGCAATCGAGTTGATACCAACAGGGGGCGGCGACGAGATCAGGCCACGAGCAGATTCCGATCCAGACGAGAGCGGTCTCTCAAAATCAGGCACTCTCAGCGGCCCGGACATCGTCGCGCGCCTGCAGTTGCCCCTCGGACACCAGCAGCGTCTTTCGGTGATCCCATGGCAGAGAAGGGCATTGCAAGGGGCATCACTCGACGTTCATCTGGGCAACTGGTTCGTCATCGCACGACGAACGAGGCTGCGCGCCGTGAAGCTGGGTGACGAGGCTGGTGAGCGCTTGTTGATGTCGGTCGGGCGCGAAGAAGTATTCGTTTCCCGGGGCCAGACGTTCCTGATTCATCCTGGCGACCTCCTGTTGGGAGCGACCTTGGAGTTCATAGCCCTACCGCCAGACACAATGGCGTTTGTGGAAGGTAAATCTGGCCTTGGCCGATTGGGTCTTCTGGTGGCGACCGCCACAACGATCGCACCCGGGTTTCACGGCGTCGTGGTCTTGGAACTCGCGAATACGGGAACCGTGCCTCTCGAACTAGTGCCAGGAAGGGCCATTGCGCAACTTGTCCTGCAGGTCATGGCAAATCCAGTGCCCGAAGACCTTCTATATCGCGGAAAGCATTATTGCCAAATAAAGCCGTAAGGGGTGATCGTCGAGCCCATTGCCCGAGACCAAATTCAGTCTCGCACCGCCCGTTCTCAAATTGAACCGCTACCTCAGCGTCCTGAAACCGCAGGTTCGGCTCCGGCTGCGTGCCGGCAGTCGTTTGCAGGTGAAGGCGGGGGCGGTAGGCGAATGGATGTGGCGTATCGAACCGGTTATCCCGCACCGGCCGCGGTAAGGGCCCGCTCGAGCAGCTCGTCCAGTTTGAGGTACCGCCCCCAGCGGCGCATGTAGTCGAGGTCGAGCCGCCCGCGCTGGACCTCCAGCACCCCTCGGACGTCCTTCCACTGCGTCTCGGAAACTTCACCGCCTCGCCGGAACCATGCCAGCTTGCTGAGCACCGTGTCCTCGGCGGTGGCCACCCGGAACTCGAGCGGCTCCGGACCGAACTGTGTCGAGGTCGCCAGGACGCGCCGCCCGAACTGAGCCTGCTGGTACGGGTCCAGGGTCAAGGCGAAAACGTCGAATTTGAAGCTCGTTTCGAGCTCGATCAGGTTGAAGGACCCCTCCAGTCGCAGCGCTTCTTCGATCATCTCTGCGTCGATGTAAAACCCGCCGCGCAGTTCTGCCACCAGGCTCCCGATGTGCTCCCGCTTCAGATCGACCACCAGATCGATGTCCCGCGTCGCGCGGATGAGCCCATGCGTTGAGCTCGCCGCCGAACCGGCCACCATGTAGCCGATCCCGAGACGTTCGAAAACATCCAGCAGGCGCCGGAAGCCGGCTGCGGGAGCCGTCATGGGTGCTCGGCGGGATCCCACCCGTAGGCGCGGATCATGGTCTCACGACCCAGGTGGCGAGCTGCCACGCGGAGGAACACCTCTCGATCGCCGGCTGCCGGGTAGAGGAGGCGCACCCCGGCCTCAGCCATCCGCCGGAACATCGCGTTCATGCGGAACATCTCGGCCAGCTTGTCGCCCGGGGACATCTCGCGCTGGCGCTGGATGAACAACTCGAGCGCTTTCGGGTGGGTGTCGGAAAACCAGTCGAACTCCGGCATTGCATGCTACTATCGAAGTAGTAAGCGACTACTTCAGTGACATCACCGGATCCGGCCCCATGCCGCGCCCGGTGCGGATTTCACGGACCAGTTTGCGTTGGGGAATGGAAACCACATAGACGATATCGTCGTACTGGGCGGAGGCGAACGCCAGCTTCCCGTCGGCTGAGACGCTCATCGACACCAGCTCCCCGCCGAGCGCCACGCGGCCAATCACCTTGCGGGACTGCGGATCGGCAAACTCCACCGCCTTGTCGTGGATCAGGGCATAGACCAGCACACGGCTGTCTGGAGTGCGCGCAATCCGCACGGGCCCTTTTCCCGTGGCGATGCTTCCGGCGAACTGCTGTTTTTCCGTGTCGATGATGGTGATGCTGGCCCCTTCGCGATTCGCCACGTACAGCAGCTTCCCGTCGCCGGAGAACACGCTGCCCTCCGGACGCGCGCCGGTGGGAATCAGCGTCACACGGCCGCTCGCCAATTCGATGGCCGCCACGTTGTGCGAAGTGCTGTTGCTCACATAGGCCCAGCCGGTATCGGGTCGTGCGCTCACCATGTGAGAAGTCTTCCCCTGCGTGTCATAGGAGCGAACGACGGAGCGCTTCACCGGGTCGATGACAAGCAGTTGATCGGGCAACTCGCAGCTCACCAGCAGGCGTCCCGTTTTTCTGTCCAGGTCGATTCCATGCGGCCGTCGGAAATTGCCGGTCGAGATTTCTCCCACCTTCTTGCGCGCGGCGATGTCGATGATCGAAACCGTGTTGCCCCCGGTGCCTGCCTGCTCGATGCGCATCGTCCCGTTGTCGGTGGTGTAGATGTAACGGCCGTCGGAAACCATTTCGTGAGGGTGCCGCCCCACCGGGACACTGACGATGTGCTTCCCTTCCGCCGTATAGAAACCGAGCGAGCTGGCGCCCTTTTGGAGAATCGCAAGCGACGCGACGCCTTGGCTCCAGCCGGGTACGCTCGTGAGCAATAGCAGGAGAACGCCACGCATGGCGTCAGTATACCTGAGAAAGACGACGGGTGTGAGCCTGGAGCGGGAGACGGGATTCGAACCCGCGACATCAACCTTGGCAAGGTTGCACTCTACCAACTGAGTTACTCCCGCCCAGTTGCACCTCCTATTGTGCGCCGAGCGCGCGGTCAGTGTCAATTTTCCGGTTCAGCCGTGGAGTGGGAAGGGATTCCATAGTTCATAATAACTATATTAATAGTAAATCATTTAGCTTGTACTGTACTGATAACAAGCAACTTATTTAATTACAAACCCTCTTGCTCTGCCGTTTTCCCTGTGGTAGACTGAGGTCCCGCTGAAGTCAATTTCAGGAGCGGTTGACTTCGGCGTGCCTGCTGTTCGGGGTGGTCCAACCAGGATCCGATTAGCTGGTCGTGTCGGTTTTCCACAGGCTGTGCAAGTCTTGTGGAAATCGTGTGCTCGTCGTGTACGCGAGGAAGGGTTCATGAACGATTGGGAGCGAATCAAGCAACACCTGGAAGGCAGCCTGAGCGGGGAAAGCTACAAGAACTGGCTTGCCAAGACCGAATTTGTCGAATGTCGAGACGGGCGGTTGTTTGTCTCTGTCCCCGATGAACCGACCCTGGAGTGGATGGAGAATGAGTTCACTCCCCTGGTCCATTCCGCGATCCGTGAATTGCATCTTCCCATCACCGCGTTAAGGTACAGGCTCCCCGGGAGCATGGACTCGGGCCCTGATGACCGGCCCGGTTCCACGGAAAGCCTTTTCAGCGCCACACCCAGCCATCTGAACCCGAAGTACACGTTCGAGAGCTTCGTGGTCGGCTCCTGCAACCAGTTTGCGCATGCAGCCGCTAAAGCAGTCGCCACCAGGCCGGCGCGCAGCTACAACCCGCTGTTCATCTATGGTGGAGTCGGCATGGGAAAGACCCACCTGATGCATGCCATTGGCCGTAGCCTGCTGGACAACTACGCCAGCCTTCGGATTGTATACACCACGAGCGAACGTTTCATGACGCAGTTGATCACCTGCATCCGGACAGACCGAATGCCCGTGTTCCACCAGTATTACCGGTGCGCCGACGTACTGCTGGTGGACGATGTCCAGATCCTGGCCGGTAAGGAACGAACCCAGGAGGAGTTTTTCCACACGTTCAACGATCTGTTCGATCACCAGAAGCAGATCGTGCTTTCCAGCGACTCCGCTCCGAAAAACACGCCCGGTCTTGTCGAGCGACTCCGCTCGCGCTTCGAGTGGGGACTCATGGTTGACGTGCAGGCGCCCGACCTGGAAACCAAAATGGCGATCCTGGACAAGAAGGCGGAGGCGGAAGGGATCGAGCTCCCCGACGACGTGCGTGTGTTTATTGCCACCAAGTGCAAGTCCAACGTGCGGGAACTGGAGGGAGCGCTCGTAAAGCTGATTGCCTATTCCTCGGTCACCGATACCAGCATCAACCTGGACATGGCGCGTCAGGTGTTGAAGCACCTCTCCTCCGGCCAGGAGCGAAGAGTAACGGTGGAGTCTATCGTCCGCGCGGTTGCCGAGCGCCACGGGCTACAGCCCGCGCAGTTGAAGCAAAAAACCAACGCTCAGCCAATCGCCTACCCCCGCCAGATTGCCATGTATGTTGCCAAGGAGATGACCAGTGCCTCGCTTCCGGAACTGGGACGCTACTTCGGCGGCAAACATCATACAACTGTGTTGCACTCCATCCAGAAGATTGAGCGGCTCCGTCAGAAGGACGCCGATTTGAACAGGACGCTCCACAGTCTAATGGATTCCATCCATTGAACTTATTGTGTTTTCCACACACCCCCTCCGTGGACGGCTTCGGACCAGGTTGCAAAACCCGGTCGACGGTCTGATTGTCCACTTCGAGCCAACCGGTTTCCCACAGCCAGGCGAGACAGCAAGCCTTAGCGTTTCGTATAATTTAGAGAGGGTTCCACATTTCCACAGCTCCTATGAATTCTACTAAAGAACTAAGCTTGGAGAGCAACTATGGAATTCATTGTCAGCAAGACTGACCTTGTCCGTGAGTTGAACCTCTCGCAGGGTGTCGTGGAGAAGAGGACCACGATTCCGATACTGTCGAACATCCTTGTGGAGGCCGGTGGGGACGCGATAACGCTCACGGCCACCGACCTGGAGCTGGGGATTCGATGTCGGTGTCCGGCACAAGTGAAGCATGGCGGCACCGGTACGATTCCCGCGCGGAGGCTTCTGGATTATGTCCGCCTGCTGCCTGCTGCCGACATTCAGGTGAAGTTCACGGAGAACCATTGGGTAAACCTGGTGTGCGGGCGATCGCGGACGCGCATCGCCGGTATGTCCGGTGAAAGTTTCCCGGAGCTGCCAAAGCCTCCCGAACCGATTGCGGAGATTCCGGCGGCGCTGCTTGCAACGATGATAGAGAAGACCATCTTTGCTATCAGCAGCGAGGAGTCGCGCTTTACCCTCACCGGCGCGCTTGTGGTTCTCAAGCAGGATCAGATCGCGCTGGTCACCACCGACGGCCACCGTCTGGCCTACATTGAGCGGGCGGCGGAGTTCCCTGTCGCCGGCTCGCACCGCACTCTGCTGCCCAAGAAGGCGATGTCGGAGATCCTCAAGCTGACGCTGGAGTGTGGGCCGGAAGCGAAGATCGCATTCGGGACAAGCGAAAACCACTTGTTCTTCCAGTTCGGCGAACGCCTGCTGTTGAGCCGCAAGCTGACCGGAAACTTCCCCGACTACAACCGCGTGCTGCCCAAGGAGCATTCCCACCGCATCCGCCTGCCGCGCGAGGAGTTCCGCGCGGCCATCGAGCGTGTGGCGCAGTTCTCCGACGAGCGTTCCCATGCCATCCGCGTGCAGGTGCGGCCGGCCGAGCTGGTGGTGCATTCCTCGATCTCGGAAACCGGGGAGAGCGAGGAGACGCTTCCGGTCGAATATGACGGCCCGGAAGTTACCATCGGTTTCAACGCCCAGTACATGCTGGATTTCCTGCGCGCGGTGGGCGAACAGGAAGTGAACTTCTGTTTCAAGGACGCAGGGGCGGCCGGCGAGTTCCGGCCGGACGGAGATTCCAAGGGCGAGTACCGCTACGTACTCATGCCGATGCGGATATAGGTGGGCCGCGCCGCAGACTGCCACGCTGCGGATGCTTTCGCAAGGGAGATTTCTTGAGCACACCCGAAACCTACGACGCGACCAGTATCAAGGTCCTGGAAGGGCTGGAAGCCGTCCGGCTGCGCCCGGCCATGTACATCGGCTCCACCGGCGAGATGGGGCTGCACCACCTGGTATACGAAGTGGTCGACAACTCCGTGGACGAAGCCCTGGCCGGCTATTGCACCGAGATCCACGTCACTCTCCACCTGGACCATTCCGTCACAGTGGTGGACAACGGCCGCGGCATCCCGGTGGATCTGCACCAGGAGGAGGGCGTTTCCGCCACCGAGGTGGTGATGACCAAGCTCCACGCCGGCGGAAAGTTCGACTCCAAATCCTACAAAGTCTCCGGCGGCCTGCACGGGGTGGGCGTGAGCTGCGTCAACGCGCTCTCGGAGTGGCTGCGGCTGGAGATCTGGCGCGACGGCTCGGCGTGGGAGCAGGAGTACGAGCGCGGCGTCCCCAAGGCTCCGCTGGAGCGCATGGGAAAGGCCGGCCGCAAGACGGGCACGCGGGTGACGTTCAAACCGGACGCCGGCATCATGCAGTGCGTCGAGTTCAACTACGACACGCTTTCCCAGCGGCTGCGCGAGCTCGCTTTCCTCAACCGGGGGCTGGTCATCCACCTGATCGACGAGCGCTCCGACCCGGTCAAGTCGCACGAGTTTCACTATAAAGGCGGCATCACCGAGTTCGTGCAGCATCTCAACCGCGGCAAGACGGTACTCCACGAGAGGCCGATCGCCTTCGACGGCGATCGCGAGCTGGCCGGCGGGACGCTTTCGATGGAGATCGCCATCCAGTACAACGACGGTTACTCGGAGAGCGTGTTCTCCTTCGCCAACAACATCAACACCGTCGACGGCGGCTCGCATCTGAGCGGCTTCCGCTCCGCGCTCACGCGCACCATCAACGCCTGCGGCCAGCAGGCGGGCCTGTTCAAGGACGTCAAGGAAAACCTCACCGGCGACGACGTGCGCGAGGGGCTCTCGGCGGTGGTGAGCGTAAAGCTGCCGCAGCCGCAGTTCGAGGGCCAGACCAAGGGCAAGCTGAACAGCGACATCCAGGGGTACGTCGTCCAGTTCGTCAACGAGAAGCTCGGCGAGCACTTCGATAAGTTCCCGGCGGTGATGCGCAAGATCGTCGGCAAGGCCATCGATGCTTCCCGCGCGCGCGAGGCAGCGCGGAAGGCGCGCGATCTCACCCGCCGCAAGGGCGCCATGGACTCCGGGGGCCTGCCGGGCAAGCTGGCCGACTGCCAGGAGCGCGATCCCCAGCGCTGCGAGCTGTTCCTGGTGGAGGGCGAATCGGCCGGCGGAACGGCCAAGAGCGGGCGCGACCGCCGCTACCAGGCCATCCTGCCACTGAAGGGCAAGATCCTCAACGTCGAGAAGGCGCGCTACGACAAGATGCTCAGCCACGACGAGATCCGCTCGATGATCACCGCCATCGGCACCGGCATCGGCAAGGACGACTTCGACATCACCCGCCTGCGCTACGGCAAGATCATTATCATGACCGACGCCGACGTGGACGGCTCCCACATCCGCACGCTGCTGTTGACCTTTTTCTTCCGCCACATGCAGGATCTGATCCTCCGCGGCCACGTCTTCGTCGCCCAGCCGCCGCTCTACCGCATCAAGAAGGGCAAGAGCGAGCGCTACATCAAGGACGAAAAGGAGTTCACGCGCGAGATCCTGCGGCGGGCCACCGAGAACGTGGCCGTCGAAACCGGCGGCAACGGCGGTCGGATTGAGGGCGGCGAGCTACGCGCGTTCCTGACGTCGCTGGACGAGTTCCGGCAGTTGTTCAGCCGGCTGGAGCGGCGCCTGCGCGATCCGCGCGTCGTGGAGATCCTGTCGGATCCCGAGCTGCGCATCGATTCGAAGGCCGACTTCGCCGACCGCGACAACCTCGAGCCGGCATGCCGGTCGCTGAAGGCGTTGAAGCTGGAAGCCGAGCTGCGCCCGGACGAAGAGCACTCCGCCTGGATGCTCGCCTACCGCGACCCGACCAACGCCGAGCGGCTCATCGGATATGAGCTCTCCACTCAGCCGGAGTACCGCCGCCTGCGCTCGTTCGCGCGCCAGATCGCCCGCCATAACCAGCCGCCGTTTGCCGTCACCCGCGAAAGCTCCCGGCAGGCGCAGAAAGACTGGCGCGAACTGCTGGGTTACCTCAAGACCGAGGGGATGCGCGACTGCAACATCCAGCGCTACAAGGGACTGGGCGAGATGAACGCCGGGCAGCTCTGGGAAACCACGATGGACGCCGATCGGCGGACCATGCTCCGGATCGAGCTCAAGGACCTGGTGGCAAGCGACGAGATCTTCTCCACGTTGATGGGCGAGGACGTCGAGAACCGGCGGCGGTTCATCGAGGAGAACGCTCTGGACGTGCGCAACCTGGACGTGTAGGGTGCGTTACCGAGCCGCGACCGGTGAGGGAGCGGGCATAGGCTGGTCCGGTGTCGATTTATGACGGCTTCCCCGCGGCGACCAACGCGCTGAGCAGCCGCTCGTAGGCCGCGGTGACGGCGTCCCAATCGTAACGCTGGGCCACGCGCGCCTCAGCGCGGCGGCGCCACTCGACCCTCTCTGCGTCCGGCATGGCCAATGCCAGGCGAATCTTCTCCGCCAGGTCGTTCTCAAACGGGATCCCGGCGTCGCCGGCCACCTCCTCGTTCTCCGGCGTGCGCAGGTACAGCACCAGGGCCCCGCGCCCCATCGCCTCGATCAGCGCCGGATGCGTTCCCCCGACCTCGGTGGCGTGGATGTAGGCGAAGCAATGCGAAGTCAGCTCATGGTAGCCGCGGCCGTAGATCGCGCCCGGCATTACGATGCGCGGATCGCGAGTGGCGCGCACCCGCCGCAAATAGTCCTGGGCGTAGGGCGCGTCGCCGACCAGCGCCAGTTTCATGTCCGTCTCCACGCGCTCAAAAGCCTCCCGGACCAGCAGCGCGTTGTTCTCCGGCTCCATGCGGCTGACGTACAGAAAGTAGCGCCCCGGCTCCACGCCGATACCGCGCAACGCGTCGGCGCCCGGAGTCTTGCCCGTTTCCGCTCCGTAGGGAATGAAGTGGGTGTGCTTGGCATAGCGCGTGCGGTAATAATCGGCAATGCTCTGGGCGTCGGTGACCACCGCCGTCGGGCAGAACGTGGCCAGCCGCTCCGAGACGCGGTACCACAGCTTGCCCAGCAGGTTCCACTTCTTCCGCTTGCGCTCCAGCCCGTCCACGTTGAGAGCCACCGGGATTCCACATACCCGTGGCAGCCAGGTGAACACGGCGTTGGCGGCGTTGCAGTAGATGGCCGCCTGCGGCCGGCGGAGCAGAATATCCAGGGTGGAAAGGAAGGTGTGGACCACCGTCTCCAGGTACTTGTGGCGAATCGTGGGAAGGTGGCGGAGGCGCACGCCGTCGATCTCGGCCGTCTGGGGGCGCTGCCGGCAGTAGACGGTGACCTGGTGACCGCGCCGCACCAGCCGGCGGGAGAGTTCTTCGGCGAAGGTCTCGAAGCCGCCGTATCGCGCGGGGATGCCCCGTGTACCGAGGATCGCCAGGTTCACCGACGGGTTACTGAGCCGCGCGCGTAAGCAAGCGGTATGCGGGACACCACACTAGCCCCGCGCCGCCCGCGATCTGGCCAGCACCGCCGCCAGTGGTTTGGGCGCCGGCTGGCTCACCGGACGGAAGGAGAACCAGCGGGCGATGTAGTCGTCGCTCACTCGGCGCCGCTTCATGATTTCCCGCCGTTTGGCCAGTACCCGGCCCCAGTTGTTGGCCAGGAACCAGAACGCCTTCAGCGAACTGTGCTCGCGCAGCAGGCAGCAGGAGACCACCACCACGTCGCGCGCGGTGATCGAGAGCCAGTTCCGCAAGTACAAGTGCCCGGTCATGTTCTTCAGCCGCATCAGGAACCGGTTCTTCACCGAATGCATGTTGATCACCGGCGGCAGGGCGCGGCGGTTGCCCGGCAGCACGCTGCGCACGTGGTAACCGCGCGCGTGCGGGGTGTAGATGCATCGCCAGCCCATCAACTGCGCCCGCCAGGCGACATCGGCGTCCTCGCGGTAGACGAAAAAGTCCGCGTCGAAGAACTCGCCGGTGAACGAGATGTCCTCGACCATCTCGCGGCGGTAAAGCGCCGCCGCCGCCGAGGCGCCGAAGACGTACTCGTGGTTGAGGTAGTGGCCGTTGTCGATCTCGCGGCTTCCCCGGTCCAGGTGACGCAGCATCGGGGTGAAATAGATGCCCGTCGAATCCACCGTCGGGTGATCGGCGATATCGAAGGTCGGCGACATGGTCAGCAGCTTCCCGCAGACTGTGCCGATCCGGTCATCGGCCTGGCCTGCCTGGACCAGCGCGGTGACGAAATCCGGCATCAATAAGACGTCCGGATTCAGCGTGAGCACCCATTCGCCCGCCGCCAGCTCGATGGCCTGGTTCTGCGCCGCCGCAAACCCGACGTTCTCGGGATTGTAAACGATGCGGCAGCGGTCTTCGAACTGCTCCAGCAGGTCGATGGTGCCGTCGGTGGAGGCGTTGTCGATCACGATGATCTCCAGCGCCGGGTAGGATTGCCCGATCACCGATTCCAGGCATCTTTTAATGAACCGTCCACTGTTGTAGGTGACGATGGAAACGGTTACCAGATCGTTGTAGGCCATGAAGGTGAATTTGTCGCTATCCGTTTTATTGTTGTAACCACCCTCTACTCCGCCGTCGGCGTCCAACCCTCCCCGTGCGCAAACCGGTCGGAAACCAGGCAGCGGCTCGCAAGCCGAACCACTTTACCACAAACCGCCACCGGCCTCAGACTCCGCTCGGTCCAAATCCCCGTTGCCAACCGGGCCAGAGCACCCGCGACGACAGCCGCGCAGATTCCAGCCCGTTGGATTGGGCCGAAGTGTTTGGCTGTATATCGCAGAAGGCTAGAATACCAGTATAGCTGACGTTTTGACCAGAGAAGTTTTCCGACCGAATGCCCCCCGCCGTGCCGGGCGACCACCGCCGGAACGTAACGCACCGAGTACCCCCCCCGCTTCAGGCGCAGTAGAAAATCGACATCCTCGAACCAGACCGGGTGGAAGCCTTCGTCCAGCCCACCGGCCGCCTCCCACGCCTGGCGGCGGAACATCAGGAAAGCGCCGGCGGGCTGCTCGACCTCTCCGGCCTCTTCCGGGTCGCGATCCAGGCAGCGGTAGCGGCGGCTCACGGGATTCCCGGGCCATATCCGGTTCCAACCCAGCGCTTCGAATACAAGCGTCCACGCGGTGGGAAAGCGCCGCAGGAAGAACCCGGTTTGCGGGGCGCCAGCGGCGTCCACCAGCTTTCCCGAGGCTGCCGCCACACCCGGCCGGGCGCAGGCGTCCACCAGCGCCTCTACGCCGGTCATCAGCTCGACGTCCGGATTCATCATCAGCACGAACTCGGAGCGCAGCGCGCGGACACCCTGGTTGACCGCGGCGGCAAACCCGAGATTGCGCTCGTTGACGATCAGCCGTGCCCTCGGGTGCTTGCGCACCTGATCGCAAGTGGTGTCGCGCGAAGCGTTGTCCACCACCACCACTTCCTCGCACCTGGTGGCGAGGGCCTCCAGGCATGCTCCGATGTGCCCGGCCGAATCATGCGTCACGATGACCACTCCCGCCCTGTTCATGTCAGAGCGAAGTACATCCGCCAGTACCAGTCGAAGCCGCTGCGCCGCTGTAATTCCAGGATCTCGCTCTCGCTCGAGTCGAGGATCCCCCGCAGCCTCTCCGGACTGGCAGCGCCCGCGCGCATACCGCGGAATTGGCGCAGCCCGTCCCGCTTGCCCGCGAGCCAGGCCACACCGGTTCCATGACGGAGCGCCAACATTCCCCAAAGCAATTGTGCCACCAGGACCTCCCAGCCATATGTTAATACCCAGCCCGCCGGATAATGCTTGGCCACCAGCAGGAGCTGGTTGCGCGCCATCAGCCGCACAGTCTCGGGATGCCAGCGGCCGAGCGTCGCGCTGCCCAGATGATAGGCAATTGCGTCAGGTACATAGAGGCCCTCGCAGCCGGCCAGCGCGCAGCGAAGCCCGAACTCGATGTCCTCCAGGTAGGATTCGAATCGCTCCTCCAGCCCCCCGACGCGCTCGAACAGCTCGCGCCTGAGCAGCGTCGCGGTCAGCGGCGCGAACCGGATGCTGTGTTCCACCGACCACGCCGATGTGTCCGATCTCCCCTCGCCGCACCGCCACGAGCACCCGCCGCGGCACAGCGCGTCGAAGGTGGCATCCAGGATGTCGCGCGAGCCGGCGCGGAGTATCTTCCCCGCGGCGAACCACGCGCCTGCCGCCGTCGCCCGGCTTAGGAGCCGCTCGAGCCAATGTGCGTCCAGCTCGAGGTCGTTGTTCAGCACCGCGACCCACGCGGTACGGCTCTCGCGGACGCCCCGATTCACCGCGACGCTGAAGCCGGCGTTGCGCTCCAGCCGGATCACGTGCGCGCCGGCCGCTTCCGCCGCTTCCGCCGAGCCGTCGCCCGATGCATTGTCGACTACCACGATCTCGGCCGGCGGATGGGTCTGCCGGGCGAGGTCGCCCAGAGTCTTCTCGAGCAGCGCCCGACGGTTGTAATTGGGGATGATCGCCGTTACGCCTTCCATGGGTCAACCGAACCGCTTCTTCAGCAGGAAGTAGAGGTTGTACAAGCCGTCCCGCCAGGGATTCAGCTTGATCTCACCCAACCGCGAAGAGTACAGAATGGAGATCTCGGCGAAGCGGATCTTGCGGTTCCGCAGGGCTTCGATCTTGATCTCTTCCGAGAATGCCATTCCGTCGGACTCCAGCCGCATCCCCTGGAGGATCGAGCGGCGGAACACCCACATGCCGGACTGCGAATCGCGCACCCAGCGGAAGTACAGCAGCGACATGGCCAGCGACAGGACCATGTTCCCCACCTTGTGCTTGAAGCTCATCGACCGGCGATCGCGCGCCGGGAAGCGCGAGGCGTTCAGGAAGTCGACGTCCAGGTGGAGGAACGCTTCCAGCAGATAGGAGATGGCGTCCGGAGGATAGCTGTGATCGCCGTCCAGGGTGACGATCAGGTCGCCCGTGGCGCGCGCGAAGCCGGTCTTGTAGCTGCGACCGTAGCCGCGGACGTCCTCGCGGATCACGTGTGCGCCGAGTGAACGGGCCACGTCCGAGGTCTGGTCGGTTGAGCCATTGTCCACCACGATCACCTCATCAACGAACTGCGGCATCCGCCGGAGGACCTTTTCTATGCCTTGCTCTTCGTTCAGACAGGGGATGATGACCGTGATCCTTTGATTCTTGTACAAGTTGTCATTGTACAGAGCCGCGACCAACAGGGAGCGGTTCCCGTACCGACTTTTCCGCTTTCCGGCGCGTCTTTGGTTATGATGAGGGAAGTCATGCGATCGCTCGTCGTGTTGGGATTCGGTTCTCTGCTGGCGGTAGCCGCCGTGGCGGCCGAGATCTCCCAGGTCCAGTCGGTCTATTTGCTGCCGATGGGCAACGGTTTGGATCAGTTTCTCGCCAACCGTCTCACCAACCGGCAAGTGTTCCTGGTGGTCACCGATCCCCAGAAAGCCGACGCGCTGCTGACCGACCAGATCGGCGCTTCGTTCGAAAAGCGGCTGGTGGAACTGTATCCCCCGCCGCCGCCTCCTCCTCCTCCGGAAACAAAGAAGACCGAGCCGCCCCCTAAGGCGGAGCCCGCCGCCACGGAGGAACCCAAGCAGAAGGAAGAGCCGATGGTCCGGTTCTCGACCTTCGGGCGCGGCAAGGGCAACGTCTTTCTGGTGGACCGTAAATCCGGCCGTGTGCTGTGGTCCGTCTACGAGCGCCCCCGGCGGTTTACCGCCGACGAGCTGGACCGCACCGCCGAACGCATCGTCGAGCAGTTGCTGAAGCAGCGGGGGAAGTAAGGGGCGCCCGGCTCCGTAACCGGTAGCTAACACGCTGATTCTACTAAGCCTTCGCGCGTCAGCAAGCGGTCGGTTCTAAGCAGGCCTACGCGGCCGCCCTCGGTAGGGAGAAATCCCGACTTACCTAAGGTGAAACTGGTAGCCCCGCTTAGCGTACCACCCGTAATTGTCCCCACGGTCTATTCCCCGAGAATGGATCAGGACCTGCCGCAGCGTCGGGGTCCGCATCTTATATACCGAATCTCCTGTGCCCAAAACTGCAAAGCTTTTTGTCGGATTGGTAATCGCTCTTGGCATGTTCCATCTTTTCTCGGGGTTCGTTCTCTGGCAGAGCAAGGACGTGCTGCGCTACTTCTCCTACCTGACGGCGGCTCTTGTCTGCTCGGTGATGAGCGCAAGCCGCTTCAAGCCGGAAAACGCCGGGGTCTCGTTGGGCATGATTTTCGTCATCTTGGGGATGGTCGAGCTTAATTTCTCCGAGACGCTGGCCCTCGGATGCGCCCCGGCGCTTGTGCAATGCCTGTTGAGCACGGGGATGCGCACCCGGCCGCTGCGGATCGTGGTGAACATCGCCACGTTGGCCACTGCCATCGGGGCCACCCGATTCTGCTACGAGGCGCTGCTTCCAGGGGCGCTCGACTCGATGACGGTCCGAATCGGGCTGGCTACGTTCGTGTTCTTCTTCGCGAATACATTCCCGGTGGCGATCGTAATCGGTCTCACGGAAGGCAAACGTCTCTCGGTGGTCTGGCGGCAGACCTTCTTCTGGTCTTTTCCTTATTATCTGGTGAGCGGCCTGACCTCTGGCGTGCTGGCGTCCCAGGGGAGGCTGGAGCTGGAATGGGGCATCGTGGGGTTTGTGGTAGTGTTCCTGGTCTACCGCTCCTACTGCTCTCACCTGCTCGGGGTCGAGAGGCAGAGGAAAAACGCAACGGAGATGGAATCGCTGCATTGGCGCATCATCCGAAGCCTTTCCGCGGCCCTGGAAGCCAGGAGCCGGAGTACCGCGCAACATCTTCGGCGGGTGCAAGTGTACAGCGTGGAAATCGCCAAGGAAATTGGCTTGAACGGGTCCGATCTTCAGGCGCTGAGCGTGGCCGCACTGCTGCACGACATCGGAAAGCTGGCGGTGCCGGACCACATCATCTCCAAGCCAGGGAGGTTGTCTCCGGAGGAATTCAACAAGATCAAGGTGCACCCATTGGTCGGGGCCGAGATCCTGGAGCAGGTTCAATTCCCGTATCCGGTGGTGCCCATTGTCCGGGCCCATCACGAGAAATGGGACGGCTCCGGTTACCCGTATGGCCTTCGAGGAGAGCAGATCCCGATGGGGGCGCGCATCCTGGCGGCGGTCGACTGTATGGATGCGTGCGCCACCGACCGCGAGTACCGTCGCGCCTTGTCGCTGGAGCAGGCGGTGGCGATTGTCGTGGCGGAATCGGGCCGGAGTTTCGATCCGCGGGTCGTGGAGCTGCTGGAACGGCGTTATGTGGAGCTCGAACGAATGGTAGCCGGGCGGCCGGACGACCAGCCTCGTGTCTCCAAGGACCTGGTGATCACCGCGGGCAAAGCTCCCCTGGCGGGATTCGAGACCTGCGGGACCAACGAAGAAGCCGCGAACGGCTTTCTGGCGCCGATCGCCCAGGCGCGTCTGGAAGATCAGATCCTGTTCCAATTGGCCAAGGACCTTTCCTCCTCCATCCGTCTGGACGAGACGCTGCCGGCGCTCGGTGTGCGATTGAGCCAGGTGATCGCCCATCATGCGATTGCCGTCTACATTCGCGTGCAAGGGAATCTGGTCGCCGAATACGCCAGCGGCGACGGCGTGCGCTTTCTTTCGGCGTTGAAGGTCCCGGTTGGAGAAGGCCTGATCGGGTGGACGGTGCAACACGAGAAACCGATTGTGAACGGCAACCCGGCGGTCGAGCATGGCTTCCAGGAGGAAGGCATCAACAGGCTCCGGTCGGCCATTGCGGTTCCCCTGCGGGGCGCCAAGGATGTGGTCGGCGCGCTCGCACTGTACCACACCGAAAAGGACGCTTTCACGAAGGAAGACCTACGAATCCTGCTGGCCATCTCCCTAAATCTCGGCATGGTGATCGAGAATGCGCTCATGTATCGGCAAGCGGAGGTCTCGGCGGCCACGGACTACCTCACAGAGCTTCCCAACGCGCGCTCCATTCTGGACACGCTGGAGACCGAGCTGGTACGCGCGAAGCGGCTGAAACAGGGGCTGGGCATCCTGCTTTGCGACCTGGACAATTTCAAGCAGGTCAATGATCGCTGGGGTCACCTGGCGGGGAACAAGGTCCTTCAGCTATTCGCATCCGGGCTGGAGACCGACAGGCGGGAATACGAACGCGCCGGCCGCCTCGGAGGCGATGAGTTTCTACTGGTTGTTCCCGGTCTGAGCCGGAATGATCTTGCCGGCAAGGTCGCTCGGCTCAGCCGGATCGCTGAGGTCGCCGGCGAGCAGGTCTGCGGAGAGAAACTGCTGACAGTGAGCGTGGGGGAAGCTTTTTATCCGGAGGACGCCCAGGACACCAACCCGCTGCTGGATGCCGCCGATCGGCGCATGTATGCGGCCAAGGAGCAGCAAAGAACCCGGGCATCCTTGCAGAACGTCTCAGCGCAGCTTCTCGCCGAGGAATTAGGGATCACGCAGGAGGCGACCGAGGTGCAACGGTAAGGGGGGCAGTTGCTCGCCTGTCGCACACCCCTATCTCCGATGGCGTCGCGGTTGGATCGCGTGCCGACCAGGCGGAACCGGATGCCGCAGTTCGGGCCGAGCTGATCGTTGCGGTAGAGGTAGGCAGGGCGCCTGGTCGGTGTCGATGCCGCCGCCGCGTCGCCGGGGGGAAGTAGCGTTCCTGGCGCCCCGGTTGGGATGGGGCGAGCGGCGCAGCCGATCGACCCACCGGGATTCCGGGCAGAACCACGTCCAGGGAATGTTATACTTATCTATAACACCCGGAGGGTGTGAAATGGCGACCGTAACCCTGCGCAACCTGGGCGGGTCAGTCGTGATGGCTGTCCCGAGGAAGATTCTGAGATTGGTACAGCTTGACGTCGGCTCACGGGTGGATGTGAATGTCGACAACGGGCGGCTGGTCATTGAGCCGCGAAAGCAGCCACGTTACACTCTGGCCGAGCTGGCGCGTTGCCGGCGGTCTGATCTGGCGCCCAAGCGAGCTGACCGCGCCTGGCTTGATGGCGGGCCAGCCGGGAGAGAGCTGTTTTGAAGCGCGGAATACCGGATCGAGGCGACGTCCTCCACATCGATCTGGATCCAACTAGAGG
>Ga0247727_10001878_pt1 | contig 48855 bp, 29 predicted proteins | sample WisWelCaveWW1625_FD_202498 | JGI IMG/M metagenome (GOLD analysis project Ga0247727, IMG submission 202498) | Biofilm microbial communities from Wishing Well Cave, Virginia, United States - WW16-25 | ecosystem: Environmental > Aquatic > Deep subsurface > Groundwater > Cave microbial mat | place...
CCAGCCGATCTTCAAGGACATCCTCGCCCCCGAGAGAGCGGCGCGGGCCTGAGGGCGGCCGGATCTGGTCCCGCACTCGGGAGGCTGCCAGGCCGAGGCTCGGGCCGATTGTGGAGGGTTGGCGGATCTGGATCCCTGACCCGCCGCCGGAAGGAACTCCTGCAGGGCGGTCCGGGCTTCCAACACCATCCCTGAAAGGGCAATTGCATCCTGGGGGCCGGGTCAACGCCGAAATCGTGGGATCCGCGGTGGACCTGTTCGTGCGATCCTTCTTCATGACGGTGGTTCCTCCTGTTGGTTGCCAACCCCATGATTTCGTGGGGCCGGGAACCACCCTCGACTTTCAACGCCCAGCGGAACATCCCCCGTGGTATGGGGCGCGCCTGCCGGCGCCGCGCTTGGTGGCGCGCGCACCGGTCGCCCCAGCCGGCGGCCGGATTGCCGGCTGGGCGGCGCTCGCGCCGGTCTCGGGGCGCTGGCGCGACGTCATCCTGTTCGAGCGGCGCCGCGCCGCGCTCAGAATCGACTGAAGACCGCCATGTCCGGCGGGGGGAGGGGATCATGAAAGACACGGAGGCGGACGTGAAGCGAATCGATCGACGCGATGTGGGTTGGAAGACCGCGTCCATCCGGCGACCGGGCATCGCGATGATCGGGGCCGTGGCGATGTCGGTGTGGTTCGCCGCGGGACCGGAGGCCGCGGCTCCCGAGCCGGTGGAGCCCGCTCCGCCGGCGGTTCCGACCGTGCCGCCGCCCGCCGTCCCGTCCTCCGCCGAGACCTTCGCCGGTCTCGCCTTCATGGCGGGATGCTGGGAGGGGGAGCAGGAAGGCGTCCGCTCCGAGGAGTGCTGGCTGGCGCCGGCGAACGGCCTGATGGTCGGGATGCACCGCGATCTTTTCAAGAACGGCAAGGCCTTCTTCGAGTTCCTGCGCATCGAGGCCGGACCGGAGGGGATCGCCTATCTCGCCAGCCCGGCGGGCGCGCCGGCGACGGCGTTCCGCCTCGCGGCGGCGGCGCCGGGACGCGTCGAGTTCGCCAACCCGCAGCACGACTATCCGCAGCGCATCATCTACCAGGCCGAGGGTGGCGACCGCCTCAAGGCGCGCGTCGAGGGGCCCGGGACGGGCGGGACGACCCGGTTCGAAGAATGGACATGGACCCGGCGCCGCTGAATCCTCCGATTGGGTTCATCGGGCTCGGCATCATGGGCCGGCCGATGGCCGGCCACCTGCGCCGCGCCGGCTATCCGCTCACCGTGTTCAACCGGACGGCGGGGCGTGCGGACGATCTGGCGGCGGCGGGGGCGCGGGTCGCCGCCTCGCCAGCCGAGGTGGCGGCGGCGTCGGAGGTCGTCGTGGTGATGGTGAGCGACACGCCCGACGTCGAGCACGTGGTGGCGGGGCCGCGCGGCGTCCTCGAAGGAATAAGGGCGGGGTCGATCGTCGTCGACATGAGCACCGTCTCCCCCGATCTCGAGCGGCGCATGGCGGCCCGCCTGCGCGCGCGCGGCGCCGATCTCGTGGACGCGCCGGTGTCGGGTGGCGATGTCGGCGCCCGCGCCGCCGCGCTCGCGATCATGGCCGGCGGCGAGACGGCCTCGGTCGAGCGCGTCCGCCCGATACTGCTGCGCATGGGGAAGAGCGTCACGCACTGCGGCCCGGTCGGCGCGGGGCAGCTGGCCAAGCTGTGCAACCAGATCCTGGTCGGTGTGACCCTGCTCGGCGTGAGCGAGGCGATAGCACTGGCGCGCGCCGGCGGCCTCGACCCCGGGGTGATGATCAAGGCCGTCGAGGGGGGCGCGGCGGCCTCGTGGCAGCTGTCGAACCTCGGGCCGCGCATCTTGCGCGGCGACTTCGAGCCCGGTTTCATGGTGGATCTCATGCAGAAGGACCTGCGCATCGTCCTCGAGACGGCCGGCGCCGCGGGGGCGCCAATCCCGGCCACGGCGCTGGTGCGGCAGCTCTTCCAGACGGTGCAGGCGCGCGGGCTCGGCCGCAAGGGCACCCAGATCATGGGCGAAGTCGTCGCCCGGATGGGGCGCGGGGAGGGGTCTGTTTGACGCCCCCTGTTTCGGGCCCTATGTTGTGCGGGGTCAAGATGTTGGGAGACTCCGCGTGAGCCTGGGACGTGGTATCTCGAAGAACCCCGGCGCGGTCACCGCCGCGGCGATGCTGACGCTGCTCGCGGGGGCGGCCCTGGCGGCGCCGGCGGCGGCGCAGATCCGCACCCGACCGGTCGACGTCCTGGTCAGGCCGGCCGGGCCCGAGGACCCGCGCAACAAGATCGAGCTGAACTACGAGTACCAGAACTTCAACGGTTCCTTCGCCGACTGGAACTGGCTGTCGCTCGAGTACCTGCACCGGTTCGAGTGGGGTTCGCTCATCGGGCGGGTCAACTGGGCCGACCGTTTCGACGAGCAGGCCTTCCAGTACGAGGTGGACGCCTATCCGAAACTCTGGAAGGGGGCGTACCTCTACCTGAACTACGGGGTCGCCGAGGACGACACCTTCTTCCCCAACCGGCGCTATGGCGCCGAGCTGTTCTGGGCCCTGCCGAAGCAGTTCGAAGCCTCGGTCGGCTTCCGGCGGCTCGAGTTCGACCCGCGCTATGTCAACCTCTATACGGGATCGATCGGCTGGTATCGCGGCAACTGGTACTTCGCCGCCCGCCCCTGGGTGTCGAACAAGGAGGGCGAGACCGCGGTCTCCGGCGGCTTCCTGGCGCGGCGCTATTTCGCGACGCGCTACGACTACTGCACCCTGCGGGTCGGCGGCGGCCAGGGGAGCGACTTCGACCAGTCGATCGAGGGGCTGGTGTTGAGCACCCACTGGGGGATCACCGGGGAGTGGCAGCGACAGGTTCGCCCGAAGTGGATTGCCAGGGCGAAGGCCGGATTCACCAGCCAGGATTTCGAGACCGGCACCAATCGCCAGGGATGGCTCGTCGGCGGCGGCATCGCGCGGCTGTTCTAGCCGGCGGCGCCCGCGCCGGCCGGAGCGCGGGGACACGATGAAGCGGCTCGTTCTCTTCCTTTCCATGTGGCTGGCGATCGGGTTCTCCATCGGCACCGCCACCCTGCTCGGGCCGGTGCGCTGGGTCACCTCGTTCTGCCGCGAGCGCGCGCTGTCCCCGGGGATCGAAAAAGGGGCGGTGCAGATCATCATCGTGCTGCTGGTGGCGGTGACCGCCACCGCCGCCTTCATCCTGGCGCGGGCGGTCCTGGCCTCGCCGCGGCCGGAGGTGCGCTACGGCCTGCCGCTCCTGGCGTTCGCCGCGGCCGCGGGTGCCGTGGCGATCTGGATGTCGCCGGCGACGCTGCGCGGCCGGAGCGGCGGCGAGGTAAGGGAGGGGCTGCACTTTACATTTGGTCCCTACCCCGACGCCGATCGGCTCGTGGCCCTCCGGCGTGAGGGGTACACGGCGGTCGTGCCGCTGCTGCACCCGGCGGTGATCCCGTTCGAGCCCGAGCTGCTGCGGCGGGAAAAGGAGGCGGCGGCGCGCGCCGGCATCGAGGTCATCCACCTGCCGATGCTGCCGTGGGTGAGCGACAACGCCGCGGCGCTCGATCGGGTGCGGGCGCTGGCGCGCGCGGGGACCGGGCGGTACTACGTGCACTGCTACCTGGGCATGGACCGGGTGCAGATGGTGCGGCGCGTCGTCGAGAGCGTCGCGGGCGGCGCGACGACCGAGTCGCTCACCGCGGTGGCTTCGATCGCCGGCGTCGACCGGCTCGAGCGCGGCGCGGTCATCCGGCTCGACGAACGGGTCTTTCTGGCGCCGTTCCCGACCGACGAGGAAATGCTGCGCTACGTGGTGGGCCACGGCGGCGTCCGCCTGGTGTCGCTGCTCGACGACCGGAATCCCGACGACCGCGCCTGGATCGACAAGGAGCGGGCGGTCGCCGCGACCTACCGCATCGCCTGGACCGGGTTGCCGATAAGAGACGACCGTTTCGACGCCGCCGCGGTGCTGGCCGCGGCGCGCGCCGTGCGCGACCTGCCCGGGACGATCCTGGTGCACGACTTCCTGTCCACCGATACGGGGCGCGCCGCGGTGGCGGAGGGGTTCGTGCAGGCGTACCGCAGCGGCCGGCCGCCGCTGCCGCCGGCCCTCTTCCGCGCGCCGCTCGAGGACGGCGCGGTCGAGGTGGTGGCGCCGCACGTCGCGGTCGGGCCGCGCCCGGATCGCGACGAGTTCGCCGGCGTTCTGGCACGCCGCGGCGTGCGGCAGGTGCTGCGACTGGCGGGCGGCGGCGCCGAGCACGCGGGGCGCGGCGACCACGCGGGGCGCGCCGCGCGGAATGACCGCGCCGATCGCGAGGCGGCGACCGCCGCCGGGCTGCGCTGGGAGCCGATCGACGGCGCGACACCCGCGGCCATCGTGAGTCGGCTCGGGCGCGGCGGGCCGTTCTACATCTATGGCGACGGGCCGGCGGGGCTGCGCGCAGCGATCGGGGCGCGCTTCGGCCCGCCGCTGCCGCCCACGGTGTCGGCCGAGGCGGCGGCGTTGTTCGCCACGGTGACGCCCGCGCGGCCGCTGCCCGGCCCGGCCCGGGCGCAGTCAGCGCAGACGCCGGCGATCACGGTGGCGGGCGTCGGTCCGGCGCCCGCGCCGGAGCAGGTCGCCGGTGCCGCCGCGCCGGAGCCGGTGGCCGCTGTCGCCGCGCCGGCCGCCGGTGCCGCACCGGCCGATCCGCTGCGCCGCTTCGCCGGCGGGGCGCTGCCGGACCTCGATTTCGTCATCCTGCTCGGGCCGTTCCTCCTGCTGTTCGCCGGGGCGGCGGCCGCCGTCGCCGCCTGGATGCGGGTGGCGAAGGGCTGGCCGGTCGCCTACAGCCGCAAGACGTTCCATTTCGCCATCTTCACGATGGCCGGCGTGCTGCATCTCCTCGGCGGCCTGCCGGCGGTGATGCTGTTCGGCGGGCTGGTCAGCGGCGTCGTCCTGTACGCCGTGCTGCGCGGCGGCGGCTTCCCGTTCTACGAGGCGCTGGCGCGGCCGGCGGATGCGCCGCGGCGGACGCTTTTCATTCTGGTGCCGCTGGTCACGACCGCCCTGGGCGGTCTGCTCGCCAATCTTCTCTTCGGGGCCTGGGCAATCGTCGGCTATCTCGTCGGCGGCTGGGGCGACGCGGTCGGCGAGCCGGTCGGCGCCGCCGTCGGCCGGCACCGCTACCGCGTCCCGTCCCTCGGCGGCGTGCGCGCTGTGCGCAGCCTCGAAGGGTCGGCGGCGGTCCTCGCCGCGGGCGCGCTCGCCGCGTTCGCGGGGCTGCTGGCGCGCGGCGTCGATCCGCTCGCAGCGGCGGGAGTCGGCGCCGCCTGCGGCGTCGCCGGCGCGCTCGTCGAGGCGGTCAGCACCCACGGCACCGACAATCTCACGGTGCAAGTGGCGGCGGCGGGGGTCGCCTTCCTCCTGCTCTCCTGAGCGGGGGCGTCCGCCGCGCCGCGGGCTGCGACGCGTGCATCCGGAACCGGCGGACACCGGCGTATAGTGACGCCCGTGAACCGCCGCCCGCCCAAGCCCCGCACCCGCCATGCCGCCGATGCCCTGAGGCTGGCGCGCAACAGCCTGCTGCGCGCCGATCGCGACCTGCTCGAATCGGTCGACGGGGCAATCGCGTCGGCGGCGCGCCGCGCCGGCGATCAACTCGTCTGCCGCGCCGGCTGCAGCGAGTGCTGCATCGGACCTTTCCCGATCAACCGGCTCGATGCGTGGCGCCTGGCCGAGGGGATGGCCGATCTGCGCCGGCGCGACCCGGCCAGGGCCGACGCCATCCAGGAGCGCGCCCGGCGGACGGTCGCAGCCTTCGCCTCAACCTTTCCGGGCGATCCGGTCACCGGCCGCCTCGGCGTCGACGAGGGGGCCGAGGATCGCTTCTTCGTGGCGCAGAGCGCGGTGCCATGCGCTGTGCTCGACCCGGCGACCCAGACCTGCGAGCTCTACGAGCACCGTCCACTGTTCTGCCGGAGCTACGGCCCGCCGGTGACCTTCGGCGGCGAGAAGCTGCCGCCCTGCCGGTTGTGCTTCACGACCGCCCCCGCGAAGACCATCGAGGCCTGCCGCGCCGTCCCGGATCGGCTGGGGCTCGAGCGCGCGATCCTCGATCGCCTGAAGCGCGACGGCGGCGACGAGGCCGAGACCATCATCGCCTGCGCCATCGCCGCCGCCGACGAGGACGCGTAAGGCGAGGCGCGGGGCTCGAGGGCGACCGACGCCCGGCCGCGCCCGCGGGGACGATCAGGCCGTCGGCCGATCGATCTCGGGCAGGGGAGCCGGCGCCGCGGTGTCTCCGGTCGCGGCTCGCGGTGAGGCGACGGGCTCGCCGAGCTGCGCCGCGGCGAAGGCGGCGAGATCGTCGAGGGCGCGGCGCACCAGCGCCTGCTTCCTGAGCCGCTTGTCGCGGACGTTCTTCTCGAGGGGCGGCAGCAGGCCGAAGGCGATGTTGGCCGGCTGGTAGTTGGCCGACTCCGACGCCGAGATGTAGCGCGCCAGCGCTCCGAGGGCGGTGGTCGCCGGAAAGATCGCCGGCGCCGCGCCGCGCGCGATGCGGGCGGCGTTGATCCCCGCGATCATCCCCGAGGCGGCCGATTCGAGATACCCCTCGACCCCCGAGATCTGCCCGGCGAAGAACAGGTCGCGGCGGGCCCGCGCCTGGAAGGTCGGCAGGAGCACGGCGGGGGCGTTGATGTACGAGTTGCGGTGCACCTGTCCGAGGCGCGGGAACTCCGCCTGCTCGAGCCCCGGAATCATTCTGAAGATGCGGGTCTGCTCGCCAAACTTGAGATGGTTCTGGAACCCGACCATCGAGTAGAAGTCGGCGGCCAGGGTGTCCTGGCGCAGCTGCACGACCGCGAACGGCTGCCGGCCGGTGCGCGGGTCGACGAGCCCGACCGGCTTCATCGGCCCGAAGAGCAGCGTCTCGCGCCCGCGCCGCGCCATCTCCTCGATCGGCAGGCAGCCCTCGAAGTAGGGCGTGTTGCGCTCGAAGTCGTGCGCCGGCACCTCGGCGGCGTGGATCAGGGCGTTGTAGAAGCGGTCGTACTCGTCCGCGGTCATCGGGCAGTTGAGGTAGTCGTCGCCCCCCTTGCCGTAGCGCGACGCCCCGAACACCCTGGCGCGGTCGATCGTGTCGGCCTCGATGATCGGCGAGATCGCGTCGAAGAAATACAGGTATCCGCGGCCGATGAAGGCGGCGATGGCGGCGGCGATGGCATCCGACGCGAGCGGCCCGGTCGCCACGATGCAGGGCCCCTCCGCCGGGATCGCCGTGACCTCGCCGCGCGCCAGGCGGATGTTCGGCTGCGACGCGATCGCCTCGGTGACCCCCTTCGCGAAACGCTCGCGGTCGACCGCCAGCGCCCCGCCGGCCGGGACCCTGACGGCGTCGGCGACGCGGACGATGAGCGAGTCGAGGCGGCGCATCTCCTCCTTGAGGAGGCCCGATGCCGAGTCGAGCAGGTTCGACTTGAGCGAGTTCGAGCAGACCAGCTCCGCGAGGTCGGAGGTGTGGTGCACGGGGGTCTGGCGCTCCGGCCGCATCTCGTGCAGGACCACGCGCAGGCCGCGGCGGGCGGCCTGCCAGGCCGCCTCGGTCCCGGCGAGCCCGCCGCCGATGATGATGACTTCCTCACGACTCATGGGTGGAACCTCGCGACGCGGACGGCCCGCCGTGCCCGGCCGCTACCGGGCCGCAGCACCGGGCGGCGCCGGGCCGCCGCCGGAGTGGCTTCTCTGTTGCGTGAGCGGCGGATTATAGCACCCGGCGGTCGGGCCGCCGGCGGCCGGATTGCCGGTCGGGTCGCCGGCTTGACGGTCGTCGCCCCGCGATCGTAGTTTGAGGGCCCGATCCCGGTCCCGGAACGCAGGAGGAGCGGCATGCGACGCGATGACGTGAAGGTGTGTGGCCTCGGCCTGGCGGTGGCCCTGGCGGGTGCCCTGGCCACCGGCACCGCCCCGGCGGCGGAGCAAGCGCTCTGGCTGCGCGCCCCGGCGATATCCCCCGACGGGTCGACGATCGCCTTCAGCTACCGCGGCGATGTGTGGACCGTTCCATCGGCGGGCGGGACGGCGACGCCGCTCACGGTGCACCCGGCCGCCGACACCATGCCGGTCTGGTCGCCGGACGGCACCCGCCTCGCGTTCGCCTCGGACCGCTACGGCAACTTCGACGTCTTCGTAATGGCGGCGGGCGGCGGCGACGCGACCCGGCTGACGGTGCATTCGGCCGAGGACATCCCGTACAGCTTCACGCCCGACGGAACGGCGGTGCTCTTCGGCTCGTCGCGGCTCGACAGCGTCACCAACGTCCAGTTCCCGACACCGGCGCAGCCCGAGCTCTACAAGGTCGCCCTGTCGGGCGGGATGCAGACGCAGGTCCTCAGCACGCCGGCGGCGTACGCCGTGTTCGACCGTGCCGGGAAGCGTCTTGCGTACTCCGACCAGAAGGGGTACGAGATGGAATGGCGCAAGCACGACAACTCGTCGTTCGCGCGCGACGTCTGGGTCTGGGACGTCGCGGCCAACACCCACACCCGCCTGACCGACTTCGGCTTCGACGATCGCCAGCCGGTGTGGGGACCGGATCAGAAAACGCTCTACTACCTGTCCGAGCGCAGCGGCTCGTTCAACGTCTGGCGGCTCGATCTCGCCGACCCGCGCCCCCCGGTGCAGGTGACCGACCACGCGACCCACCCGGTCCGCTTCCTGAGCGTCTCCAACGGCGGCGATCTCTGCTACGCGTGGGACGGGGCGATCTGGGTTCGGCCGGCGGGCGCCGCGGCGAGCCGCCGGCTCGACGTGTCGGTCACGACCGACCGCAGGCAGAACCAGGTCGACCGGGTTGACGTCACCGGCGAGATCACCGAGTTCGCCGTGTCTCCGGACGGCAAGGAGGTCGCCTTCGTCGCCCGCGGCGAGGTGTTCGCCGCCTCGGCCGAGCACGGCACGACGCGCCGGATCACCAACACGCCCGAGCAGGAGCGATCGCTGAGCTTCTCGCCCGACGGCAGGAGTCTCCTCTACGCCGGAGAACGCGCCGGGTCCTGGAACCTCTACCGCACCGACCGCACCGACGACATGGAGCCGGCCTTCTTCAACGCCACCGCCCTCAGGGAGAGCGTCGTCCTGGCGACGCCGGCCGAGGAGTTCCAGCCGCGTTTCTCGCCGGACGGCAAGGAGGTCGCCTACCTCGAGGAGCGCACAACCCTCAAGGTCATCAACCTGACGACCGGGAAGACACGGACGGTGCTGCCCGGCGACCTCAACTACTCCTACGCCGACGGCGACCAGTGGTACGAGTGGTCGCCCGACGGCCGCTTTTTCGCGGTGCAGTTCTTGAGCCCGACGCGCTGGTCGTACGAGGTCGGCCTGATCCCCGCCACCGGCGAGGGGACGGTCTTCAATCTCACGAGAAGCGGCTTCGAGGACGGGGCGCAGCACTGGGCGGGCAAGGGGGAGATCCTGATCTGGACGACCGACCGGCACGGGGCCCGGACGCAGGCGGGCGGCTCGCGCGAGTCGGACGTCTTCGCCGCTTTCCTGACGCGCAAGGCCTGGGACCGCTATCGGCTCGACCAGGCGGCCTACGAGCAGCTCGATACGCGCGAGAAGGAGGCGGAGAAAGAGAAGGAGAAGAGCAAGGAGAAGGACAAGGTGGCGGCGGCCGACGCCAAGGCGCCGAAGCTCGCCGACCCGGTCACCTTCGATCTCGACGACATAGAGGATCGCATCGTCCGGCTGTCGATGCACTCGGCCGACCTCGCCGCCGCCGAGCTGACGCCCGACCGCGAGACGCTGGTCTATCTGGCGAAGTTCGAGAAGGGGTACGACCTGTGGACCTGCGTGCCGCGCAAGAAGGAGATCAAGCTCGTCGTCAAGCTCGAGGCGGAGCGCCTGGCCGACCTGCGCCTCGACGCCGAAGGGAAGAAGGCCTTCGTGCTGGCCGACGAGCGGCTGCTGACCATCGATCTCGCCTCGGGGAAGATGACGCCGGTCAAGGCCGCGGCCAAGATCGAGCTGAACACCGCGGCCGAGCGCGCCTACCTCTTCGAGCATGCCTGGAGACAGACGCGCGAGAAGTTCTATGTCGAGAACATGCACCGGGTCGACTGGTCCGGGTTGAAGACCGCCTACGCGCGCTTCCTGCCCTACATCGACAACGACCGCGACTTTGCCGAGTTGATCTCCGAGATGCAGGGCGAGCTGAACGCCTCGCACACCGGCGGCCGCTTCCGCCCGACGCGGCCCGACGCCGATGCCACGGCGGCGCTCGCCTTCTTCCCCGATCCGGCGCACGGCGGCGACGGTGTGCGCATCCTCGAGATCGTCGACGGCTCCCCCTTGCAGCGGACCGGGACCAGGGTGCGCGCCGGCGTCGTGATCGAGGCGATCGACGGCAAGCCGATCGCGGCGGGCGCCGACTGGTACGCGCTGCTCAACCAGAAGGCGGGGATGCCGGTGCGCCTGGCGCTTCTCGATCCCGCGAAGGACGACCGCTGGGAGGAGTCGGTCAAGCCGATCTCCTGGCCCGACCAGCAGCGCCAGTTGTACCAGCGCTGGGTGCGCTCGCGTCGCGCCGAGGTCGAGCGGCTGTCGGGCGGGCGGCTCGGCTACGCGCACATCCGCGGCATGAACGACGGCGCCTACCGCGAGATCTACGAGGAGATCTTCGGTCGCGAGGTCGACAAGGACGGGATCGTCCTCGACACCCGTTTCAACGGCGGCGGCAACCTCGTCGAGCCGCTGACCGTCTTCCTCTCGGGCGAGGTGTACTACCGCGCCGTGCCGCGCGGCCGGCAAATCGGCGTCGAGCCGGGGCAGCGCTGGACGAAGCCGTCGATCGTGGTCATGAACGAGGGGAACTACTCCGACGCGCACTGCTTCCCGACCGCCTACAAGGCGCTCGGCATCGGCGACACGGTCGGGATGCAGGTGCCCGGCACCTGCACCTCGGTCTGGTGGGAGCGTTTGCAGAACCGCGCCCTGACGTTCGGGATCCCGGAGGTCGGCTACCTCGACAAGGACGGCGAGCTGACCGAGAACCAGCACCTCGACCCCGACTACATGGTGGACAACGACCCGGCGCTCGAGGCCGCCGGCCGCGATCAGCAGCTCGAGAAGGCGGTCGAGGTGCTGCTCTCCAGGCTGCCGCGGCGCACCGCCGCCGCGTTGGCCCCCGCGCCGGCCGGGTCCGGCGCGCCGCAGGGCGACCCGCTCGCCGGCCTCGCCTTCCTCGCCGACTCCTGCTTCATGGGAACCTTCGCCGACGGCAGGACGAAGGACCTCGTCTGCTACGAGCCGATCCTGGGCGGCCGGTTCATGCGCAGCCGCCACCGGGTGATCGGCGGCCCCGGGCCCTACTCGGGCGAGACGCTGCTGGCGCGCAACCAGGTCACCGGCACGCTCGAGTTCACCTACTACAACAGCGCCGGCGGCATCCTGCGCGGCGCGATCGTGCCGACCGGGGACGGCCTGCTTTTCCCGTCGGAGAAGGTCGAGATGCAGGGCGCCCCCGCCGAGCTGCGCAGCGTCTGGCGGTGGAAGGAGGGCGGCGGCTACGTGGCGACGAGCGAGAAGCTCGACGGCGGCGCCTGGAAGCCGTTCATGACGATCGATTTCGTGCGCCTCGGCCCGGACGTCAGGTGGAGCGAGGCCGACTAGCGTCGCAGCCGACTACCATCCAGCCGACTAGCGTTCCGGCCGGCGCCGCCAGGCGAGGTAAGCCGCGGCGCCGGCCAGCATGACGATCACGCCGCACAGGGCCGCGGCCGGATCGCCGGCCAGGCTCAGCCCCCAGACCGTCAGGATGGTCGCGACGTAGGCGACGATCGGCAGCGGATAGAGCGGCATCCGGAATCCATCCGGCGGGCCGTCACGGCGCCGGAGCCGGGGGATGCCGAGCATGGTCAGCGCCGAGATCGGATAGCTCGTCAGGACCGCGACGCGGGTCAGGAAGGCGTAGCCGCCGGCGAGCACCAGGACGATCGCCACCGCGGCCATGGACGCGATCGCCACCCACGGGGTCTCGGTGTGCCGGCCGACAAGGGCGAACGGCCTGAAGAACAACCGCTCCCCGGCCATCGCGAAGACCACCCGCGGGTTCCCCAGGAGCTGCGCTGCCGCCGATCCGAGCGTCGACAGCATCACCAGCCCGGCGACGAACACCGACCCGATGGCCCCGAGGAGCGCGCCGGCGGTGTCGGCGGCGACGGCGGGGGACGCCCGGACGCCGGCGAATCCCAGGGTGCTCAGGTACGCGACGTTGAGGAGCAGGTAGGTGATCGTCACGACCAGCGTGCCCAGCAGGATCGCCCGCGGCAGGTTGCGGCGCGGATCGCGCACCTCGCCGCCGAGCTGGGTGACGCTCTGGAACCCGTCGTAGGCGAAGATGATGGCCGCGAAGGCGAGGGCGAGATCCGTCGCGCCGCGCGGGCCGGCGGCGGGTGACGCGGCGCCCGTCGGACTCGCCGCGGGCGCCGCCAGCATCGCCGCCCCGACGACCACCGCGATGGCGGCGAGCTTGCCGATGGTGGCGGCGCTGACGACGGCGGAGCCGGCCCGCGTCGATCGGGTGGCGACGGCGGCGAGGGCGGCGATGAGCCCCGCCGCCAGGATGCGGCGCTGCCATTCGCCCAGCGGCGACAGGATGGCCGCATAGTCGGCGAAGGCGCGGGCCACGGCGGCGATGGTCGCCGGCGAGGACAGCAGATAGGAGCAGCCGCACAGGAACGCCGGACCCGGCCCGAAGGCGGCGTCGAGGTAGACGAATTCCGCCCCCGATCGGGGCAGCCGGACGGCCAGCTCGGCGTAGCACAGGCCGCCGCAGATCGCGAACACTCCGCCCAGGAGCCAGAAAAGCAGCGACAGCCCCGCCGATCCGGTTCCGGCCGCCACCTCGGAAGGCAGGCGGAAGATGCCGCTGCCGATGGTCCAGCCGGCGCACAGGAGGATCGCGGCCGGGAGCCCCATGACGCGCGGCAGGCGGTCGGTCGACATGCGCGCCGGCCCGGCCTCAGGCCGCCGTCCTGAAGCCGCGCTTCACCCAGCCGCGGGCGGCGATCAGGAGCGCCGTCGACGACATCGCGACGAGCGCGTAGATCAGCCACATCTCCCGCGCGCGCCCGGGCCCGCCGCCCTCCGGCGTGTAGGCTTCCAGGAAATAGCCGGCGTACAGGCCGGTGATCACCTTGGTCAGGAACCACGGGAACTGGGCGACGCCGAGGTAGGCGCCGGTGCGGCCGGGCGGTGCGATCTCGGCGGCGAGCTGCAGGAAGCGCGGCTGCCACATCGCCTCGCCGACCGACATGATCACCAGGAACGCGACGAGCGACACGAGGTTGGTCGAAGTCGCGAGCAGGAAGGTCGGCGCGGCCATGACGAACGTCCCCGCGATCATCATGCCGTAGACGTCGCGGTCGCGGGTGAGCGCGGCAACCATCGGCGTCAGGACGAAGATCAGGGTCGGGTTGATGAAGTTGACGAAGAACTCCATGTAGTCGCTGCCGACCCGGCCCATGCACCGGTCGACGTACTGCGGCAGCGTCAGCCAGTTGTGGGCGAACAGCGTCTGCACCGGGATGAGCGCGAAGATGAAGAACGCGAAGCGCGCGTCGGCGAGCGGGTGGTTGCGGATCCAGTGTCCGAGGCGCGCGGTCCACGGCGCGGTCGCCTGGCGGTCGCGCGCGGCGGCGGCGGAACCGGCGAGGGCGTCCTGGCGCGCCGCCTCCCCGGCGCGGTGCGCGCGGGTCCAGGCGTCGGCCGTCGCCGCCGCCTCCCGGTCGACGCGGCGGGTCAGGACGGCGAACAGTACGACGAGGCCGGCCGCGGTCAGGCCGACGTAGGTCCAGAAGACCCCCGGGATGCCGAAGCGCATGCGGACCGGGGGAGACAGGAAGCCGGGGAGCGCGGCGCCGAGGTTCATGACGGCGTACAGCATCGCGTACCCCATCGCCGCCGTGCGCGCGTCGCAATATCTCCGGACGCCGGCATAGGCGGCCGGCTGGTACAGCCCGTAGCCGATCGCCACGCCGACGAGCGCCGCGACCACCGCGACGTGCAACGCCGATCCCGGCCCGCCGCCTCCGGGGAGGATGGCGCCGAACACGACCATCGCCGCCCGGCCGATCAGCATGGTCGCGGTCGCCGCGATCAGGGCTCGGCGCGGGCCGATCCGATCGGCGACGCCACCCATGACCAGCTGCGACAGCGTGATCCCCGCGGTCAGGATCGACACCATCCAGTCGGCCCAGATGTCGTTCAGGCCGACGTAGCGGTTGAAGAAGATCGCGAGCAGCGCCAGCCAGCCGAAGTAAACCAGCCCCTCGAGGAAGTAGGAGCCATTCACTCCCCACAGCGCCCGCGGGGCCCTGACGAGATCGATGAAAGGCTGGGTGACCTCGCGCCATGGGGATGGGGACGGCGACGGAACCGATGCGGGTGCCGGCTGCGCTCCGGTCACGCGGACCCCGGGCGATGGCCGGCGGCAACAAGGACCAGGACCGCGAACCGCAGGCTTGCGAACGTCGTGGCAGCACCTCCTCGGCGGCGGCCACGGGAGTCAGTCCGCAGCGCCTGCGTCCTGCGACCGGGATTCTAGGGCCGAATCCTGCCGCTCCGTCAACCCGCCCGCTACTCCGCCGGGTTTGCGTGCACAGTCGGCAATGGCGGGCGCATCGCCGCGTCCGCGCGCCGTCGTCGGCCGTGCCGCATGGCCGGAGGCGGGCGAGGGCATCGTCGCGACCGACGCGCTCGCCGTCGCGGTTCGCGCGGCCCTCGACACCATCGCGGTGCCGCTCGGCCGCGCCGCGGCGGCCTTCGTGGGAATGCGCGCCTGGCATCCATTCGGCCACGCCCGCATCGACGACCATGCGCGCGAGCGGTTCGGACGATCGGGGCGGTGGGTCCGCGACCTTGCGACCCTCGGTGCGGCGTTCGAGACCTGGCCCGCCGTCGGTGCGGCCCTCTCCGGGGCCGACGGCGGAACGCCCATCGGCCGCGTCGCGGCAATCCTCGTGACGCGCGGGGCGGCGCATGGCGCGGTCGAGGAATGGATCGCGCTGGCGCGGCAGGAGGGCGTGCGCGAGCTCCGCCGGGCGATCCGGCAGGCGCGGGAAAGAACGGCGTCCGCGAGCGACTCCGCTGCGAAGGTGGGGGACTCGACGACAGGGGACACGACGGCGAGGGACTCGACGGTGGGGAATCAGGACGCGGGGAAACCGACCGCGGCCACAAGTGTTGGCGACGTCGCGGCGGGGATCGACCCCGAGGAGGACCGTGTGCAGGTCCGGCTGCCGGTGCCCTTGCCGGTCGTGCACGCGTTCGATGAGGCGCTCGATCTGTACCGCGCCGTCGATGGGCGGGAAGCCTCCGTGACGTCGTTCGTCGAAGCCCTCGTCGGCGAGGCCTGTTCGGCCCGCCCCGCACCACGCGCGCCCTTCGTGTCGCCACTCGTCCATGGCATGGACGCCGCCCGCGTCGAGGCCGCCCTGCGCCGTTCGACCGCGGCATGGGAAGGGCTCCCCGCACCGACCAGGGCGGAGGCACTGGCCGGACCGTCCGACATTCTCGCCGCGGCGGGGCTCAGCCTCCGCCGATTCCATGACCTCGAATCGGTAGCGGGGCGTGGTGACACGGTCGAAGTCGATCGACAGATAAGGGCCCTCGTGGCGCTCGAGGATGAGCTCGAAGCCCGGCTGGGGACGCTCCTCGCGGAGATGGGGGAGCGCGGCGCCTGGTCGCGGCTGCGGTTCGCGAGCGTCGGGCGCTACGCCGAGGAGCGCCTCGGCCTGTCCCGCAGCCGGGCGGGGGAGAGGGCGAGGCTGTCGCGCGCGCTGCGACACCTGCCGCTCCTGGGCGCCGCCTGCGCCTCGGGCCGCGTCTCGATGGAGGCGGCGGCCATCATCCATCGCCTGATCGGCGACGGGCCGGTGGCAGCCGAGGTGGAAGAGGCCTGGATCGGCCACGCCGCCGGCGCGACCATCAAGAGGCTCCGGGACGAGGCGCGGGCAATCGGCCGTTACCGCGCCCGCGGTGGTCGCAGCCGCAGGGCGGGCCAATCGGCGCCGCTCGACGACGAAACCTGACACGCCTCGCTGCGGCGGGAGTGTGGCACGGCTACGCGCCGGGTCGCGGAATCCGGTCGGCTCGCGCTCGGGATCGGCGACGCCCCCGGCTCGGGGCACTGCAGTGCCGGGAGCGGCGTCGTCGATGACGATGTCTTTCGAGCGATTCCCGCCGAGCCGGATGTTTTCCTCCGCCTGCGCCTGCCGACCTCGCCATCGACCTCGTGACCGCGATCGAGGCGGCCCGCGCCGCGCTCGAGGAGATTGCCGCCTCCGCTCCATGGGATGCCCCCTGGCAGAAGGACGGGCCCACCCCCGCGGAATGGGGGGCGCGCATCGCCTTCGTCCGTGGGCGTCGGGCGCCGATGTGGGCCGGTCTACTGGCGCTCCTCGAGGAGTTTGTCGGCACCTGGGACACCGACGCCGGAGCGCCCGAAGGGCGCGACGACCGGATCTTCATCAGGGATGGCTGGCGTCGCATGGCGCCGGGCTGCACATCACGCCGCCATCTCGAGGACCACCACGTCCGGTACCGGTCGCGCGGTGGCTCCAGCGCGCTCCACAATCGGGTGTCACTCTGCCGCTTTCATCACCAGCGCGGTGAGCATGGCGATCTCATGGTGGTCCGCGGTGCGGCGCCCCTCGGTCTCGCATGGATGCTTGGCCGGGTGGACATCGCGGTTCCCTACCGCAATGAGATGAGGACCCAGGGCGCCCATGGCGGCCGTTGATGGTCGCCCGGGGAGGGACTGCTCTCGAGGAGATCGAGGCGCCGGGCCGGGGTGGGCAGGTGGCGGGCGGGAGTCCAAACCGACCCGGCAGTTACCGGTTGCGGCCGCGGCCGGAGCGGGGTACCTTCTAACACACACCCGCTCGATGGCCCGATGGAACGGAGGTGCCCGATGAGCCGACACGTCCTCGTGACGCTCGCGGTTCTGTGCGCGACCGTCCTGATGGCACCCGCCCTGTTCGCGCAGGAGGACTGCCTCTCCTCCCTCTCCCACGGCCTGGACTCGTACTTCGTCTGTTCAGATCGGGACTCGTTCGGGGCGTTCGCCTACCAGTTGACCGACCCCGTGAACGTGAACACCGGCACCATGGACCTTCTCTGCGAGGCCCTCGATCCACCGGTCTGCATGTCGCCCGCGAATGGTGTCGCCGGCGACGGTCAAATCACCGTCGAGGCCGTCTGGGGGAATCCGGGCGGCAATGGCTGCCCGGTCATAGGTGGAGTCGCGAGCCGGATCGCGCTCATCACGGCCAGCGGGCACTCATGGGGGGGCGAATCGCTCGTGGTCTCCCTGGCCGGGTCGAACGACATCATCTTCTACATGGTCGAGGCGGCGCACCCGTACGACTCCGCGACCGACGTGATCTCCCCGTTGTCCTCAGCGCCCTCGGTCGGTGTGCACGATGTCCAGCCGGGCATCATCACGCTGGATTTCCTGTCGATCGCCCCGCACACCGACTGCGATCCCGGAACCCTGGGCGACGAGCTCGACATCTGCGCGGCACCCTACGTCCCGACGCTCGCGACCGGTCCCCTGTACACCCTGGTCCGGCCGTGCGGCGGCCAGGTCGACCTGCGCAGCGCCGTGTGGACACCCACCGGGGTCACCCCCGATGCCACCGGCCGCGCGACCGTGGCCGTGGACGCGCCGGCGGCGGGCGACTGCCGGCTGCTCGGCGCCACGCTCGTCATCGACGGCGTCGAGAGCCCGGCGATCGCCGCCTTCGTCGCCGGCGCCGACTGCGTCAACCGCGACGGCGACCCCTCGTGGACCTGCCGCCGGGATTGCGACGCCCTGTCCTGCGCGCCGGACTGCGACGACAACGATCCGACCACCTATCCCGGCGGTCCGAACGAATGCCCCGGACCCATCTGCTGGGACGTCGAGTACCCCGGCTACATGGACACTGACGGCGACCTTGTCGGCGACGTCTGCGACAACTGCGTGCTGGTCCCCAACGCCGATCAAACGGACGGTGACGGCGACGAGTTTGGCGATGCCTGCGACAATTGCCCGAACACCGCCAATCCCGGCCAGGAGGACGCCGACGGAGACCTGATCGGCGACGCCTGCGACAACTGCCCGGTCATCCCCAACGTCGACCAGGCCGACTGCGACCAGGACGGCTACGGCGACGCCTGCGAGGCATGTGACATCCCGCCGCCGGGCGCCCCCGATCCATGCGGCTGCCGGCCGCAGGAGGTGGTCGACCTCGTGGTCGACAACGGCAGCGCGTTGGGGAAGGGTTCGGGAACGCTGCGCTGGCATACCACGGCCGAGCGCGATGTCCTGGGGTTCAACGTGGTGATCTACAACGCGCAGGGCCAGCGAACGCCGGTGAACCCCGCCCTCATCCCGTGCCACCAGTGCGGCACCGGCCTGGGCGCCGACTACGCCGTCATCGTCCCGAAGCACAAGAGCGGAAAGCTCTTCTTCCTCGAGATGGTGCACACCAGCGGCCTCATCTCGACCTTCGGGCCGTCGACCAGGCAATAAGGGGCGGGGATACCGGGCGCGATGCCCGGCGGCGTCAGGAGTTGACGGCCTTCTTGTAGCCGCACCCTTCGCCGTCGCAGAAACGGGTGGTCCCCTCGCGCTTGGTCACCTTCTCGAGCACGTACGGCTTGGCGCACGACGGACACGACTCGGCGATCGGCCGGTACCAGGTGACGAAGTCGCACTTCGGGTAGTTGCCGCACCCGAAGAAAGTGCGGCCGCGACGTGAGCGGCGCTCGACGATGCGGCCGCCGCAGCCCTCCTTCGGGCAGTCAATGCCGGCGTCCTTCAGCTTGATGTAACGGCACTCGGGATAGGCGGAGCAGGCGGTGAACTCGCCGAAGCGGCCGTCCTTCACCGCCAGCGGCTTGTTGCACTGCGGGCATGCCTCGTCGAGGATGCGATCGGGCTTCTTGGTGACGCTGATCCTGCCATCCTTGTCGAGGGCGATCTTCTTGGTGTTGCGACAGGCGGGGTAGGCCGAGCAGGCGAGGAACGGCCCGAACCGGCCGCGCCGCAGCACCATCGCCGAGCCGCACTTCTCGCAGGTGCCGTGCTCCTCGGGAATGGCGGGGGCCTCGGCGGTGGTGACGCCGTTGGTCCCCGCCGCGCTGTTCGCCGCCCTGGCCGCCGCGCCGCCGTTGCCGTTCACGACGGTGGCGATCTCCTGGGTGTTCTTGCATTCGGGATAGCCGGTGCACGCCAGGAAGCGGCCGTAGCGGCCCCACTTGATGACCATGGGCTTGGAGCACTTCTCGCAGACGCGATCGGTCGGCTCCTCCTTGGTCTTGATGTTCTCCATGTTCTTGGCGGCGGCCTTGAGGTCCTTGGTGAACTGCTTGTTGAAATCCTTCAGGGCGTCGACGTAGTCGAGCCGGCCCTCCTCGATCTCGTCGAGCTCCTCCTCCATGCGCGCCGTGTACTTCACGTCGACGATGTCGCCGAAATGGCCGACCAGGAGATCGGTCACAGTGAGCCCGAGCTCGCTCGGCACGAACTTCCCCTCGGTCTTCTCGACGTACTCGCGGTTCTGCAGCGTCGACAGGATGGTGGCATACGTCGACGGGCGGCCGATGCCGTTCTCCTCCAGCTCCTTGACGAGCGACGCCTCGGTGAAGCGCGGCGGCGGCTGCGTGAAGTGCTGCTTCGGGTCGAGCTTGCGCAGCTTCAGGCGCATGCCGACTGCCAAAGGAGGCAGCAGGCGCGCGGTCTCGTCCTCGTCGATGGCGGCGCCGGGATCGCGGCGCTCTTTCTCGGCGCGCTCGCGCTCGGCGCGCTCGCGGTCGATGACCTCCTGGTACACGGCGAGCCAGCCGGCGAACTTGAGGGTCGAACCGGTGGCGCGGAAGAGGCAGCGCCCGGCCTTGATGTCGGCCGTGGTGACGTCGAACACCGCCGACTTCATCTGCGACGCGACGAAACGGTTCCAGATCAGGCTGTAGAGCTGGAACTCGTCCTTCTGCATGTGCTTGCGGACGCGCTCGGGGTCCAGCTCCATCGAGGTCGGGCGGATGGCCTCATGCGCCTCCTGCGCCAGCTTGCCGGTGCGGTAGACGCGCGGCTCATCGGGCAGGAACTCGGGGCCGTGGGTGCGGGCGATGTGGTCGCGCACCTCCTGCAGCGCCTCGGGGGCGATGCGGGTCGAGTCGGTGCGCATGTAGGTGATGAGACCGACGGTGCCGATCTCGCCGAGGTCCATTCCCTCGTACAGGCGCTGCGCCAGGGTCATGGTCTTCTTGACCGTGAAACCGAGCTTGCGCGAGGCGTCCTGCTGCAGCTTCGAGGTGATGAACGGCGGGACCGGGTTCTTCTTCTTTTCCTTCGCCTCGACCGACTGCACGGTGTAGGTCTCGCGCGCGAGCGCCTTGACGACCGCGTCGGTCTCGTCCTTCGTCCCGAGGTCGGCTTTCTTATCGTCGAACTTGAAGAGGCGCGCCTCGAAGGGCGGCGGGGCCTCGGCGTCGAGGAGCGCCGCCAGCGTCCAGTATTCCTCGGCCTTGAACGCCTGGATCTCGCGCTCGCGATCGACCACCATGCGCAGCGCCACCGACTGCACCCGGCCGGCCGACAGGCCGCGGCGGACCTTCTCCCAGAGCAGCGGGCTGATCTTGTAGCCGACCAGGCGGTCGAGGATGCGGCGGGCCTGCTGCGCGTCGACGCGGTGGGCGTCGATCTTCAGCGGGTGGTCGATGCCGTGCTGCACCGCGCGCTTGGTGATCTCGTTGAACATGACGCGGTGCAGGTTCTTGTTCGTCTTCTTGAGGATCTCGGCGAGGTGCCAGCAGATCGCCTCGCCCTCGCGGTCGGGGTCGGGGGCGAGGAAGACCCTGTCGGCGCTCTCGGCGGCCTTCTTGAGCTCGTCGATGACTTTCTTGCGGCCGGGGAGAATCTCGTAGGTCGGCTTGAAGTCGTTCTTCTCGTCCACCCCGAGATGGCGTTTGGGCAGATCGCGGACGTGTCCCATCGACGCCTTGACGGTGAAGCCCCGGCCGAGGAACTTGTTGATGGTCTTCGCCTTGGCGGGCGATTCGACGATGACGAGCGACTTGCCCAAAACGTGTCTCCTTTCGCGGGGTACCCCCACGAGGTTCCCTAATCTTCGTCAAATATAGGCGCCTGTCAAATCAGGCGCGATTCCTTGCGTTCCGGACGGCCCTCCGCGGCCACGAATCGCTGCCCCGGGAGCTGGGTCGCCAGGCCCCGCAGCTCGAGCTCGAGAAGCGCCGCCAGGAGCGGCCCCGGCGCGAGTCCGGTGGCGCGCTCGAGGCGCCCGAGATCGGCGCCGCGCGTCGGCGACAGCGCCGCGAGAACCCGCCGCGCGGCGGCGTCGAGACCCGCGGCCGTGTCGGGCTCCGCGGTCGGAGCGGCACCGTTGCCGCCTGTCGCGCCGTCCCCGGCCGCGCCTCCCGCCGCGACCCGCGACTCCGCGACCCGCGCCGCCGCCTCGGCGATCTGCGGCGCCAGGTCCTCGATGACATCCCGCGCCCCGCGGCAGCAGTGCGCGCCGGCCCGCAGCAGCGCGTTGGTCCCCTCGGCGTTCGGCTCGCCCGGCGGACCGGGCACCGCGAACACCAGGCGCCCGCCGTCGAGCGCCAGCGACGCGGTGATGAGCGACCCGCTGCCGCGCGCCGCCTCGACGATCACCGTCGCCCACGCCATCCCGGCGATCAACCTGTTCCGCTCGGGGAAGTGGCGCGCCAGCGGCGGCGTCCCGAACGGCAGCTCGGTCATCACCATGCCGCGCCCGGCGATGGCCTCCGCCAGGCGCCGGTGCTCACCGGGATAGACCCGGTCGAGCCCCGACCCGAGGAGCGCGATCGTCCGGCCGCCGCTCGCCAGGGCCCCCCGGTGCGCCGCCGCGTCGATGCCGCGGGCGAGGCCGCTGGTCACCGTGAACCCCGCCGCCGCGAGATCGCGCCCCAGCCGGAAGGCGAAGGTCGCGCCCCAATGGGTCGCGCGCCGCGCCCCGACGACGGCGACCGCCAGCCGGTCATCCGGGGCAGGCACGCCCCGCGCGAACAGCACCGCCGGCGGGTCGGCCGCGTCGCGCAGCAGCGGCGGGAACCCTCCGTCGTCCGGGGTCAGGATCGCGGCGCCCATCCGGGTGGCGCGATCGATCTCGGCGCGCGCCGCCTCCTCCCAACCCGGGGGGAGAGCCGCCGTGCCGCCCGCTTCGGCCAGCACCCGGCGCGAACCGGGGCGTCCCGCGCACGCCAGAGCAAGACCAACCCGGTCGACGACCGAGCCCTGCATGGTGGCCTCACTGTGACGCGGGAGGCCACCACCTTAATAAAGGATGCGCACGCTTGTCAAGCGACGCCGTTTGGGCTACAAGGCCACCCATGTCCGTGAGCTTGCCCCAACTCCTGCCGGGACCTACGTTTACGCATGCGGCCGGGTCTGCCCGGGCGGGCCGTCAGGAGGCTGGGCGCCGGTTGCCGGCGCCGGTCGCGGCCTTCCTGGCGGTCGCGGCGGCAGTCGCGGCGGCGGTCACTGCGGCGTTCGCGGCCCCGCCGGCGGCCGCGGCCGAACCGGCCGGGGTGGCCGCGGCGCCCGGGGCGTCCGGAGAGGACAACGAGATGGGCGCGACAAGCGGCACCACGATCCCGATCGCGAGCGAGTCCGAGATCACCTCCCCCGACGGGCTCGTCCGCGCGGGCGAGGCCTGCCTCGAGAACGGCGACGCGGGCCGCGCCCGCGAGCTGTTCGAGCAGGCCCTCCAGATGCGGCCGGATGATCCGAGAGCGCTCCGCGGCCTCGGCCGCGCCCTCACGGCCCGCCGGCGCCATGTCGAGGCCGAAGCCCTGTACCGCGACATGGAAAACCGGCACATCGCCGCCATCGACGCGCGTCTCGGGCGCGCGCGCCTCAGGAGCCTGCAGGGCGACCACGAAGGGGCGCGGCGTTTTTACAAGGACGCGCTGCAGGCCGATCCCGGGAATGTCGAAGCGCGGCTGGGGATGGCGCGCGAGGCGCACGCGCTCGGCCTCGACGCGCAGGCGCTGTCGCAGGCGGACAACCTCGCCCTCGATCATCCGGGGAACGAGGAGGCCCTGGCGCTCCGGAAGACGATCCACGACGACCTGAGCCCGCGGATCGAGATTGCCCCGTCGGTCCAGGACGACGACGCCGGCAACCGGCTCGAGCAGGTCACGGTGACCGGCACGTTCATGGCGCGGCCGCAGACAGCCGTCAGCGTCGCGCTGACCGGGGCGCCGACGACGTCCGAGTGCGGCGACGCCATCGACTGCGCCGCCTTCGTCTCGCCGGTTCCGGCGGACGGCGGAGTCGCGACCGACGCGCGCATGCTGGTCGCCGGCACGGTCATCCGGGTGGTCCGGCCGCTCACCTTCGAGGCGCGCGTCGGCGTTTTCCAGGAAGAGCCACTCGACGGCGGCCACCGCACCCAGCTCTTCGGCGACGGCGTGATCCGCTGGGAGGCCGGGCCGCGGCTGACGCTCCGGGGCCGGACGGCGCGCCGGCCGCTGCTCGACTCGGCGGCGCTGGTCGACCGCGGCATCCACCTCGACACCGGAGATCTGCTCATCGAGTACCGGCTGCACCCGCTGTGGACAGTGACGGGAACCGGCGAGCTGGGGCGCTATTCCGACGGCAACGCCCGCGAGTCCGCCGAGGCGACGATCACGTTCCAGGCTCCCATCGCGCGGCCGGTGGTCACCAGCACTGCGGTGGCGCGGCTCGGCCGCCATCACGACGACCGCGACACGGGGTACCTCGACCCGATCCACTACGATGCCCAGACCCTGACCGTCACCATCGCCGACGACGCGCTCGCGGGGCGCATCACATGGAGCGTCGAAGGCACATTCGGCCGTCAGGCCTACGACCCGAACTACTCCGAGACCGCGCCGGTGGCGCCGCCCGACTCGCCCGTCGCGGGCGGGGCCGCGCGTCTCGGGTTCGAGATCGGCGATCGGGTGGGTCTCGTGGCCTGGCACCGGCGCACGAACGACGCCCTCGCCACGGCCCCGGGATTCCCGGCGCGCCTGAGCGGCCTCATGCTGCGGGTCCGGCTGTGAAGGCGGCGCGCGTCCTTCTGGCCGAAAGCGACCCGGTGGCGCGCCGCTTCGTCGCCGGGCTGCTGCGCCAGCAGGGGCACGAGGTCGACGAAGCGGCCGACGGCGAGGCGGCGCTGCGCGCCGCGCGCGAGCGCCGGCCGCACCTGATCGTCCTCGAGACAGTGCTGCCGGGGCGCGACGGCGGCGAGGTCCTTGAGGCCCTCAAGGCGGACGCGGCGACCCGGCGCATCCCGGTCCTGGTGCTGAGCGTCCGCTCGCGCGAGGAGGACGTCGTCCGCGGGCTCGAGATCGGCGCCGAGGACTACGTGACCAAGCCCTTCCATACCCAGGAGCTGCTCCTGAGGGTGCGCAAGATCCTGGCGCGGACGACCTGAGATGACCTACAGCGACCGCGAGATCCTCGTCCTGACCATCGCCGTGACCGTGGGGGTCCTGGCGCTGATCACGCTGGCCATCGTGCTGAACAAAGCCTGGCGCGAGGCGCGCGAGGCGTTCGACCGGCGCCGCCGGGCGGCCCTCGAGCCGGAGGTCTTCCGCTACGCCGGCGCCGCCGAGGCGCGCTCGATCCGCGAGTACCTGCCGCTGCCGCTGACGCCGCGCGACCGCGCCATCGTCGAGGCGATACTGCTCGACGTCGCCGGCCTCCTCAAGGGGGCGTCGCGCGAGCGCATCGCCACGGCGTGCGAGGCGCTGGGGCTCGCCGCCGAGGCTATCGACGGACTCGGGGCCCGCCGCTGGTGGCGGCGCGCCGAGGCCGCCGAGAAGCTCGGGGTCATGGGAAGCAAACAGGCGGTCGAGCCGCTGGTGGCGGCCCTCAAGGACCCGTCGGACGAGGTGCGCATGCGGGCGGCGCGCGCCCTCGGCCGCATCCGCGGCCGCACCTCGATCCGGCCGCTCGTGCAGGCGCTCTCCGACCCGAGCCGCTGGTCGGCCATCCGCCTGGCGGAGATCCTGATCGGGGCCGGGGACGATGCGGTCGACGAGCTGCTGCAGGCGTTCGACGGCCTGCCGGCGCACGCGCGCGTCTCGGCGCTCGACGTTCTCGGACGCATCCGCACGCCGCGGGCGGCCGATCTTCTGCGGCGCTCGATCAGGGACCCGGATGCCGACGTGCGCGCCCGGGCGGCGCACGCCATGGGGTTGCTCGCCGACCCCGGCTTCGCCGGCGCGCTCATGGGGGCGCTGGCCGACGAGGCCTGGGCGGTGCGCGCCATGGCGGCCAAGGCGATCGGCCGGCTCGGCGCGCAGGCCGCCATCCCTGTGCTCGCCGAGCGCATGAGCGACCGCGAATGGTGGGTGCGCTCGAACGCCGGCGACGCGCTCCGGGCGCTCGGGCCGGCCGGCCGCGAGGCGCTGATCCGCACCCTCGACGCCGCCGACACCTACGCGCGCCACCAGGCGGTGGCGCAGCTCGAGGAGGGCGGCATCATCGACGAGTACGTCGCCGACCTGGCCTCGGCCGACGCCGCGCGCCGCGTCGCCGCCATCGCCTTCGTCGAGAAGGTGATCGCGCTCGGGCGCGTCGACCGCCTGTCGCACCAGGCGGTCGAGCACACCCAGGAGGGCGTCCGTCGCAAGCTGCTCGAAATCTTGAAAGCCGTGCCGGAGGGGGCGTCGTGATCGACTGGCGGGCGATCCTCTCCGACCTGGTCCTGGGGTTCAACGACTGGGTGCTGTGGTACTTCGGCGCCCTCAACTCGTTCTACGTCATCCTGTTCCTGGTGTCGCTGTACGAGGTCCTGCGCTTCGTGAAGCGGACCTTCTTCTCCGACTACGAGCAGATCCTCAAGTCGGAGATGACCTGGCCCATCTCGATCATCGTGCCGGCGCACAACGAGGCGCGCACCATCGTCGAGACCATCCATTCGCTCCTCGGCGTCAACTACGGCGAGTTCGAGGTCATCGTCGTCAACGACGGATCGACCGACGACACGCTGCAGAAGGTCGTGCGCACCTTCGACCTGAAGCGCACCGACCGGGTCTATCGGCGGACCCTCGAGACCTCCGATGTGCGCGGCATCTACGCTTCGCTCGAGATGCCGAACCTGGTGGTCGTCGACAAAGTCCGCGGCGGCAAGGCCGACTCGCTCAACACCGGCATCAACGTGTCGCGCTACCCGCTGTACTGCTCGGTCGACGCCGACTCGATCATCGAGGACAACGCGCTGCTGCGCGTCGTCAAGCCGTTCATGGAGCACCCGGAGGAGATGGTCGCCGCCGGCGGCATCGTGCGCATCGCCAACGGCTGCAAGGTGCGCGACGGCCGCGTGGTCGACATCGGTCTTCCCAACCGGATGCTGCCGATCTTCCAGGTGGTCGAGTACCTGCGCGCCTTCCTGTCGGGGCGCATCGGCTGGAGCACGATGCGGTCGCTGTTGATCATCTCGGGCGCCTTCGGCCTGTACCGCAAGGCGGATGTGGTCGCGGTGGGCGGCTACGACCGTTTCTCGCAGACCGAGGACCTCGAGCTGGTGCTCAAGCTGCACGACCACCTGCGCCGGCAGAAGCGGCGCTATCGCATCGTCTTCGTGCCCGACCCGGTCTGCTGGACCGAGGTGCCGTCGACCTTCCGCGTCCTGGCGCGGCAGCGCAACCGCTGGCACCGCGGGCTCGTCCAGAGCCTGTGGCGCCACCGCCGGATGATGTTCAACCCGAAGTACGGCGTCATCGGCTGGGTGGCGATGCCGTACTTCGTGCTCTTCGAGCTGTTCGGCCCGTTCGTCGAGGTGCTCGGCTACATCACCATCCCGCTGGCCTACATGCTCGGCGTCCTCAACTTCGATTTCTTCCTGCTGTTCCTGATCTTCTCGATCATCTTCGGCATCTTCCTGTCGATCGCCGCCGTCCTGCTCGAGGAGATCTCCTTTCGCCGCTACCCGGGCTGGCAGCACCTGGCGATGCTGGTGCTCGGCGGCGTCCTCGAGAACTTCGGCTTCCGGCAGGTCCTGTCGCTGTTCAAGGTCAAGGCGTTCTGGGACTACCTGTGGCGGCGCAAGTCATGGGGACGGATGGAGCGCGAGGGGTTCCGCCAGGCGCCGGCGGCGGGCGCCGGTGCCGCGGGTGCCGGTGCCGCGAACGCCGGCGTCCGGCCATCGCGGTAGAACCGCGCGCCGCAGGAACGCGCGCCGGCAGGAACGCGCGCTAGCCCGGCAGCCGCCGCCGGCGGATCTCCCCGACGAGGTAGAGCGACCCGCTCGCGACCACGAGGCCGCCGGTTCCGGCGCGGTCGCGCGCGCGCCCGATCGCCGCGGCCGGATCGGGCTCGACCTCGACCGTGAAGCCCGCGGCCGACGCGAGGCGCGCGAGATCGGCCGGCGGCGTGCCACGCACGACCGGAAGTCCCGTGACCACGACAGCCTCCGCCGCCGCTCTCAGGATGCCGAGCATCTCGGCCGCCGGCTTGTCGCGCATGGCCGCGAACAGCAGCACGCGCCGCTTTCGTGCCGCCTGGTGGCGCAGGAGGTAGGCCGCGAGGATCGCGCAGCCGGCGGGGTTGTGGGCGCCGTCGAGCAGTAGATCCGGTCCGCCGTCGCCGGGGGCGCGCGGCAGGAGCTCGAGACGCCCCGGCCAGACGGCGCGCGGCAGGCCGCGCGCGATGGCGCCGTCGTCGATGGCCGGGAACCCGCGGCCGCGCAGGATCCGCGCCAGCAGAACCGCGACCACGGCGTTGTCGACCTGGTGATCGCCGCGCAGCGCCAGATCGAGGTGGGGGTAGAGCGCGCCGTCGGGCAGGCGGAGCCCGAACGAAGCCGGGTCCGGCAGCGCCGCGTCGGCCAGCGCGGCGCCAGGCGGCGCGGCGCCGGCCGGGGTCACGGCGCCGGCCGGGGTCACCGCGCACGCGGCGGTCTCGAAAAGCGGCGCCCCGGCGCGCGCGGCCGCGTCGCGGATCACCGCCAACGCCGCGTCGTCCTGGCGGCCGGTCACCGCCGGAACGCCGGGTTTCAGGATGCCCGCCTTCTGCGCCGCGATCTCCGCCACGGTGCCGCCGAGCCACTGGGTGTGGTCGAGCGACACCGGGGTGATCGCGCAGGCGAGCGGTTGCGCGACGTTGGTGGCGTCGTAGCGGCCGCCCATGCCGATCTCGAGGATCGCGATCGGCACGCGGCGCCGGGCGAAGTGCAGGAAGGCCATCGCCGTGGTCGCCTCGAAGTAGGTCGGCGTCACGCCGCCGGCGCGGCCGAGCGCGCCGACCGCGGCCGCCACCTCGGACGTCACCGCCGCCAGCCCGGCGGCCGGGATCGGCTCGCCGCCGATCCGGATGCGCTCCTCGAAGCGCACGAGATGCGGCGAGGTGTAGACACCGGCGCGCACCCCGGCCTCGGCCAGGATCGACGCCAGAAAGGCGACCACCGATCCCTTGCCGTTGGTCCCGGCGACCAGGACCGACGGTCGATCGAGGTGCGGGTTGCCGAGGCGGGCGAGCAGGGCGGTGATTCGCTCCAGACCCGGCTGGATGCCGAGCGACTCGAGGGAGTCGAGCCAGGCGAGGGCCTCCGCGTGCGTCGTGATCGCGTGCTTCATGATCCGGCGATCTGCTCCAGCGTCCGGCCGCGCGTCTCCTCGCCCCATATCGCCACCACGGCCGCCCCCGCCAGGAGGATCACGGTGAAGACGGTGAACACGGCGGCGAAGCCGCCATTCGCACCGGGCGCGGCGCCGGTGGCGGCCCCCGCGGCCGCGCCGCCGTTCGCGGTCATCAGTCGGCCGACGACGAGAGGGGCGAGGATACCGCCGATCCTCCCGAACGCCGCCGCCGATCCCGTTCCGGTGCCGCGCACCCGCGTCGGGTAGAGCTCCGGCGTGTACCCGTAGGTCACCCCCCAGGCGCCGAGGTTGAAGAACGACACCAGGCAGCCCCACAGGAGAAGATCGCCCGTGCCCGCGGCGCGCCCGAAGAGCCACGCGGCGCCGGCGCACAGGACGAGGAACGACACCAGCGTGACGCGCCGCCCGGCGCGCTCGACGAGCCAGGCGGCCACGAAGTAGCCGGGGATCTGCGCCAGCGTAATGAAGAGGGTGAACCGGAAGGACTGCACCTCGGCGTAGCCGCGCCCCACGAGGAGCGTCGGCAGCCAGATGAACAGGCCGTAGTACGAGAAGGCCATCGCGAACCAGAGGGTCCAGAGGACGCCGGTGCGCCGCCGCAGCGCCGGGGTGAAGAGCTCGCGCAGGCGCGCCGCGGCCTCCGGCGGATCGGGAGCCAGCGCCGGCGTTGTCACGCCGGCCGGCGCCGCCGCCATGCCGGGCGCCGCCGCCGCGCCGGGCGCCGCTGCCGGGCCGACCGCCGGCGCGACCCCCGACCCGGCCTCGACGGCGCGGAGTATCGCCTCGGCGGCGTCGACCCGGCCGCGCGCCATCAGGAAGCGCGGCGACTCGGGGAGCGCGCGGCGCAGGACAAAGACGTAGAGGGCCGGAACGGCGCCCACGAGGAACGCCACGCGCCACGGGAAGGCGTCGCCGCGAGCCCCCGCCCACCCGGCCAGGAGATCGGCGACGATCGCCGCCGCGGCCCAGCCGAAGGCCCAGAACGACTCGAGCAGCACCACGAGGCGGCCGCGGTGCGCCGCCGGCGCGAACTCGGTCACCAGCGCCGCCGCCACCGGCAGCTCACCCCCGAGTCCGAAACCGACCAGCACGCGCAGCACGACGAGCGACTCGAAGCTCCAGGCGAAGGCGCACAGCCCGGTGGCGACGCTGAACCACACCAGGGTCCACTGGAAGACCGCCTTGCGGCCGAACCGGTCGGCGAGGCTCCCGGCGCAGGCGCCTCCCAGGAACATCCCGAACAGCCCGGCGCTGCCGGCGAAGGCGACCTGGCCCGGCGTGAGGTGCCATTCCGTCTTCAGGCGGGCGAGGACGAATGACACCAGGCCGGTGTCCAGCGAATCGAAAAGCCAGCCGAGACCGGAGAGCAGGAGGAGGCGGTAGTGAAACCGGCCGAGGGGCAGCCGGTCGAGGCGATCGGCGACCCTCATCCCGCCTGGGCTAGAGCTCGGGCGGCGTGTACTTGCGGGCGGCGAGCGTGGTGGGGAACGGGACCGTGCGCCCGATGGCCTCGCGCTCGCGCGCCGGCGTCCCGGTCCGATCCCCCGGCCCGGGGAGCGCGGTCTCGACGAGGGCGCGGTTGTACAGCACCTTGAGGCACTGGATCAGGACCTCGCGCATCCGCCGGCGCTCGACGATGAAGTCGAGCATGCCGTGCTCGACCAGGAACTCGGAGCGCTGGAAACCCTCGGGGAGCTTCTCGCGGATCGTCTGCTCGATGACCCGCGGCCCGGCGAAGCCGATGAGCGCCTTGGGTTCGGCGATGTTGAGATCGCCGAGCATGGCGTACGAGGCGGTCACCCCGCCGGTCGTCGGGTCGGTCAGGATCGAGATGAATGGCAGCCGGGCTTCATGCAGCTTGCCGAGGGCCGCCGAGATCTTCGCCATCTGCATGAGCGAGAGCGCCCCCTCCTGCATCCGGGCGCCTCCCGAGCAGGAGATGATGACGAGCGGCACCCGATCCTCGATCGCCTGCTCGACCGCCCGCGTGACCTTCTCGCCGACCGCCGACCCCATCGAGCCGCCCATGAAGCCGTATTCCATGACCGAGAGCACCGCGTCGGCGCCGCCGAGGGTGCCACGGGCGTTGATCACGGCGTCGTTGAGCCCGGTCTTCTCGCGGTACTCGCGCAGGCGGTCCTTGTAGGCCTTGGCGTCCTTGAACTTGAGGGGGTCGACCGAGTAGATGTCGGTGTCGATCTCCTGGTAGCGCCCCTCGTCGAACAGCGACGACAGCCGCTCGCGGGCCGAGATGCGGAAGTGGTAGCCGCACTTGGGGCAGACATTGGCGTTCCGCAGGACTTCCTTCTTGTAGATGATCTCCTTGCAGGAGTTGCACTTCACCCAGAGCCCTTCCGGCACCTGGATGCGCTTGTGCTCGACCGCCTGCTTGGGTTTGCGGATCTTCTTGAACCAGGCTATTTCCATCGGCTACGCCGGGACCGGCGCCCCCCCAGGAACGTCACCCCGGGATAGTACCGACGCCCCCCCCGATCGTCAAGCGGGATGGGCCCCAGGATAGGGGCCCCGGATTCCCTTCCCCCCCCGTGACCAGCCCCCGGCCAGCCGGGCTGGTCCGGTGGCCATCTGATCGTCACTTGAATAACTCATTTATTATCATTAATTTACATTGAGCGTTGGGTGCAACGTGGGCTCCGGCAAGGGGGACCTGGGCGGAAACTGGACCCGGCCGCAAAGCCGCGACCGGCGCGGCTTTCACGTGATCGGGTTGTCGTCGAGCCACGGGTTGCACCGCAAAGTACTGATACATAGTCACTTATCAACGAGGTTGTGGGCCGGCGCCCGGCGACCCGGTGCGGATGGCACCCCGGTTGCGATGGCATGGGCGGCATCACGAGATGCCCAACCGCAGAAGGAGGGACCGGCGGCGACGAGAGTTGAGTGAGCTGACACGCAGGGGGGACACCTGCGACGAGCCGGCCCCGACTCCTCCCCTCGGGGCCGGCTCGAACCCTCTCCAGCCGGATCGCGACGATGACCAGCCTGCCCCCGTCCATCGGGCTCCTCGTTGCCCTCGCCGTCGTGGCGGCGGCCTGGGTGGCCGCCCGCATTTTCAGGACGCTCAGGCGGCAGGTGGACGAGGCGACCCGCGAGATCCTCGACCTCCGGGACCAGAACCAGGCGACGCTCGAGGCGGTGACCCTGGCGATCGACGGCCGGGATCCGGCGGCGCGCGGGCATGTGCGGCGGGTGCAGAGATACTCCCTGGCGCTGGCGCGGCTGCTGGAGCGTCCCATGGAGGAGCGCCAGGCGCTCAGGCTGGCGGCCCTGCTGCACGACATCGGCAAGATCGTCGTCCCCGACCACCTGCTCTGCAAGCCGGGCCGGCTCTCGGAGCCGGAGTTCGAGCGGATCAAGACGCACCCCGAAGCCGGGGTCGCGATCCTCGCGCCCGCCGGGCTCCCCGAGCCGGTGCTGCGCATCATCCGCCACCACCACGAGCGCTGGGACGGCACCGGGTACCCCGGCAGCCTCCAGGGCGAGGCGATACCGTCGGGGGCGCGCATCCTCGCGGTGGCCGACAGCTTCGAGGCGCTCACCTCCGATCGCGCCTATCGCCCCCGCATGGAGCCGGCCGAGGCGCTGGCCCTCATCGAGACGTGGTCGGGGGTGCAGTTCGACCCGGCCGTCGTGGGCGCGCTCAGGGAGAACGTCGCGACGGTGCTGGAAGCGGGGGCGCGGGTCGAGCGCGATCCGGCGGCGGCCGACCTTGTGACCCACCCGGCGGGGGCGGCGGGCGATCAGGCGCGCGACGCCGGCGGGTTCGGTGACGCCCTGCACCAGGGGATCGCCTCGGCGGGGGCCGCCCGTGGGACCGCCGCCGCGCCCCGCACCCCGCTCGCCGCCGGGCCCGGCGGCGGCGCGCGCGACGCCCATGCCGCCCAGCGCGAGGTCTACGCGCTGTACGAGATCGCCCGCACCCTCGGTTCGACGCTGCGCATCGGCGAGGTCCTCGACCTCGTCGTCAGCCGTGTCGCCCAGCTGGTGCCGTTCCGTTCCTGCGTCGTCTACCTGGCCGAGCCGGGTAGCGGCGACCTGGTCGCGCGCTTCGCCTCGGGCGCCAACGCGGCGGCGTTCCGCGGCCGGCGCGTTCGCGGCGGCGAGGGGATCACCGGCTGGGCGGCGGGTCATCGCAGCACGCGCTTCTCCGGCAGCCCCGAGCTGGAGCTGGCCGGCTCCGGCGTCGAGCCGGAGGGCTACGGGACCGTGGCGGCGTTTCCCCTCTGCCACGGCGACGAGGTGCTCGGCGCGATCACCCTGCTTTTCCCCGCGGCCGCGACCTGTCTCGACGACCACGTGCGGGTGATGGAGATCATCTCCCGCCTCGCCGCCGGCGCGGTGCACGACGGCCGGCTGGCGGCGGCGCCCGAGTCGCCGGCGCTCACCGACCCGGTGACCCACCTGCCGACCGAGCGCTACCTGCGCCAGGTCTTCGAGCAGGAGACGCTCCGCAGCCAGCAGTCGGGATCGCCGCTCGCCCTGGTCGCGATGGACCTGGACGACTTCGGCGTCCTCAACACCCGTCTCGGGATGGCGGCCGGCGATCGCTTTCTCATGGAGGTCGGGAGGGTCCTCCGCAGCCACCTGCGCGGGCACGATGTCCTGGTGCGGCTCGGCGGAGACGAGTACGCCGCCCTCCTGCCCGGCAGCGGCTTCGCCGCCGCGGCCCTGCTCGCCGAGCGGCTGCAACAGGCGGTCGACGGGTTCGCGCCGCGCCTGACCGGGGAGGGAGCGGTGGCGCGCGCCGGGCTCTCCGTCGGCATCGCCATCTATCCGCTCGACGGCGAAGGGCTCGACGAGCTGCTCGAGCGCGCCCGGCTGAACGGCGCGCGCAACAAGCAGGCCCGCAAGGCGGCGCGATCGGCGACCCCGAACATCCTGCCCTTCCGCCCCTCCGGCCGGCCGGCGTAGCATGGGGCTTCGGCCGGGCCGGGAGACTTTCCCGACCGCCCGGCGAGGAGCCCCCGATGCGTTCCGCCGCACCCGTCACCTTCGTCGCACTGCTCGCCCTGGCGCCGCCGCCGACCCTCATCACCAACGCCCGCCTTATCGACGGCAGCGGCGCACCGGCGCGCGCGGCGGCGGTGCGCATCGAGGGCGGGCGGATCGCCGCGATCGGCGACCTGGCGCCGCTCCCGGGGGAGACGGTCGTCGACGCCCGGGGGCTCGTCCTTTCCCCCGGGTTCATCGACACCCACAGCCACGCCGACGACGACCTCCTGGATCACCCCGACGCCGTGGCGGCGACGAGCCAGGGGATCACCACGGTCGTGGTCGGCCAGGACGGCGGCTCGTTCCATCCGCTGGCGGACTTCTTCGCCCGCCTCGAGGAATCGCCGGCGGCGGTGAACGTCGCCTCGTACGCCGGGCACGGGACGATCCGCGCCCTGGTCATGGGCGACGACTTCCGCCGCGCCGCCGGCCGGCGCGAGGTGCGGCGCATGGAGCGCCGCCTCGCGGACGACATGCGCGCCGGCGCCCTGGGGCTGTCGACCGGCCTGGAGTACGACCCGGGGATCTACGCCGCGCGCCCGGAGGTGCTGGCGCTCGCGAAGGTGGCGGCGGCGCACGGCGGGCGCTACATCAGCCACGTCCGCAGCGAGGATCGGTACTTCTGGGACGCCATCGACGAGATCGTCGCCATCGGCCGCGAGGCGCGCCTGCCGGTGCAGGTGTCGCACATGAAGCTGGCGATGCGATCCCTGTGGGGGGAGGCCGATCGCCTCTTGCGGCAGCTCGACCGGGCGCGCGCCGACGGCATCGACGTCACCGCCGACGTCTACCCGTATCTCTACTGGCATTCGACGCTCACGGTGCTGTTCCCGAAGCGCGATTTCGCGGACCTCGCCGAGGCGCGCCTGGTCGTGAACGAAATCGTCCCGCCGGAGGGGCTCTTGCTGACGGAGTACGACCCGGAGCCCGCCTGGGCCGGGAAGACACTGGCGGAGATCGCCGCCGGGCGCGGCGAGGAGCCGGCGGTGACGCTCCTGGAGCTGCTGCGCCGGGCGGAGGCGCGACGACTGGAGACCGGCGACGCCGGCGAGGGCATCATCGGCACGAGCATGACCGAGGCCGACCTCGAGCGCCTGCTCGCCTGGCCGCACACCAACATCTGCACCGACGGCGCGCTCGACGGATCCCACCCGCGCGGCTACGGCACCTACCCGCGCATCCTGGGCCGCTACGTGCGCGACCGCGGCGTGCTGACGCTCGTCGAGGCGGTGCGCCGGATGACCGGGCTGGCGGCGGCGCACATGGGGTTCGGCGACCGGGGCCTGGTGCGCGCCGGGATGGCGGCCGACCTCGTGCTGTTCGACCCGGCGACGATCGCCGACCGCGCCACCACGGACGAGCCGCACGCGTTGTCCGTCGGCATCGAGAAAGTCTGGGTCGGCGGAGGAATCGTGTTCGACGGCGGGCATGCAACCGCCGCACGCCCGGGCCGCGTGCTGCGCCGGGAGGCGCCCTGACGCGGCGCCCGCGCCGGGTTCGATCCGACGACCAGACTCACCGGGACCTTCAGAATAGTGCGACCAATCCAACCAGGATGCCCTGTCAGGGCGCCGGCGACTCCTGCCCGCAGGCGTCGACCGCGGTGACCTCGTAGTAGAAGTTCTCGCCCGCGAACAGGGCGGCGCCGGCGTGCGTGAACGTCTTCGCGGTCGTGCTGCCGGCGCGCACCGCCACGGCGAACCCGGGGCCAAAGCGCAGGTAGACGTTGTAGGCCTGTGCCGTGACCGGGTCGGCGCTCCAGTCGAGCACGATGTCGTCGCCGATACGGTCGACCAGGATCGTGCCGACCCCCCCGACCGGACCGGGGCAGACGGAGCAGCCGGCGTCGGGCTGCAGCACCGTGACCTCGTCGATGCCCGCCTCGACCAGCGACCCGCCGACGCCGAGATCCTGGGTCTGCACCCGCACCCGGAACTGGTTCGTCGCCGGCACCGCCGGGACGATTGCGAACTGCAGCGTCGTCCAGGCGGCGATGTCGGTCAGCGTGCTGAGGACCGGCGTCCACGAGGCGCCGCCGTTGCCGGAGATGTCCACCCGGAACGGGTCCTCACCCGGGTTGGCGCCGAAGTCATTGTTGAAGAAGGCGCTCACGATCAGTTGCGGCGACGGCCGGCCGGTGATGTCGATGAGCGGCGAGGCGATCGTCGTGGTGCCGGTGTCGACGTCGAACGATCCGAGGCCGGTGCCGGCCAGGGGGCCGGTGACCCAGGCATTGACGCCGGGCGGCGGGGTCGCGTCGTCCTCGGGCTGCGCCCCGGTGCCCTCGGGGTCGGCCCACTCGAAGCGCCCGGTGGCTGCATCGTTGGGGGCGATCCCGGTCCACTGCCCGTCGTCCGCCTCGAAATCCTCGTGGTACAGGACGAGGGGGAGGTTGCGGGCAGCGGCACCGGCCTCGGCGGCGTTTCCGTCGCCGTTGCCGGCGGCGTCGACGGCGCGGACCTGGTAGTAGTAGATCTGGCCCGGGACGAGCGCGGTGTCGACGTAGGAGGTGCCGAGGACGGTCGCGACCAGGTTCGAGGCGTCCGGCACGAAGCCGGGCGCCGCCGAGCGATGCACGTTGTAGCGCAGCGGCACCGAGCAGGTCTCGAGCCCCGGCAGCCACTGCAGCGCCGTCGACCCACAGGTAACGTCGGGCTGCAGGGAGGCGAGGCCGCCGTAGACCGGTGCCGTGGTGTCGGGCGCCGTCGGGGCGGTCGCCGTCCGCTCGACGGCGTTCGACTCCTCGCCGGAACGGGTGTCGTCGGCGCGCACGACGTAGTGGTAGGTGGCGCCCGGCGCGAGCAGCGTGTCGTGGAACGCCAGTCCGGCCAGGTTCGCCGCCACGCGGTTGGCCGGCGCCGGCGTGAAACCCGCGGCCGTCGATCGGTAGACGTTGTAGGTGATCGCGGCGTTCTGGCAGTTCGTGCTGCCGGCGGCCCAGGCCAGATCGGTCTCGGCGCACGACGCTCCCGGCGAGGCTGACGCGAGGCCGGCAAAGGCCGGCGGCACGAAGCAGGGGGGCGTCAGGTCGCAGACGACCTCCTCGATGCGGACGTCGTCGATCGCCGCCTCGACGTTGGTGTCGGTCGTGGTGTCGCGCGCCCGGACGCGCACCTGGAAGGTGGAGGTCAGGGCGACGAGACTCTCGAGACGGATGTCGACCGGCTGCCAGCCGAGGTTCCGGGTGCCCGCGGTCACCGTCTCGGCGGCCACCCACGACCCGCCGCCGTTGCCGCTCACCTCGACAGTGAGCGTGTCGCCGGCGTCGGTCAGCGACGACGACGCCCACCAGCGGCGATACGACAGGCGCGCCGCGGCGGCGCCGGAGAGATCGATCACCGGCGACGTGACGATGGTCTCGCCGCCGTCGATGTCGCCGGCGCTGTCGGAGGAGTTCTGGCCGGTGAACAGGCACTGCCCGCCGGCCGCGGCGCCGGCGTCGTCCTCCGGCTGCCACGAGGTGCCGACCGGGTCGCCCTGCAGCCACTGGCCCGCGGTCGCGGCCGGCGAGCCGGCGCTGGTCGTCCAGCCGGCGGGGCCGGCGTCGAAGTCCTGAAAAAAGCGCGGCAGCCGCTCGCCGACCAGGACCGGAACCGACGCGGCGGCCGTCGACCCGCCGCCATCGTCGTAGGTCAGCGCGAAGTCCACATCCCGGCCGCACGCCACGCCGGCGCCCAGCGCCGCCCTGAAGGCGCTCCCGGTCACCGTCGCGCCCGGGGGGATCGCGGCCCAGGTGGCGGCGCCCGTGGTCATGGTGACGTCCGGCGTCGCGGTCGTGAGCGTCCCGGTGCCGCCGCCGGCGGCGCCGGAAGGCAGGGCGTTGCGCAGGCCGAGGCTGACGTCAATCGACTCGCCGGGATCGGCGAAGCCGCTCCGGTTCCCCGCGGGAACGTCGTCGACGACGGTGGCCGCGACGAGCGGCCGCGAGTCGGGAAGGGCGGAAACGGCGACGGCGTTCTCGATGGTCGAGCGGCAGCCGCCGGCCGTGCGCGCCTCGACGACGTACCAGTAGTCCACCCCCGGCTGCGCCGTCGCGTCCTCGAAATGCGTCCCGGCCTGCGTGGCCAGCGCCATGTATGCCTGCGTCGCCGAGAAGTCGGCGCGCAGCACCGTGTACTGGCTGGCGGCCGGCACCGCCGGCCAGTCGAGGATCACCCGGCCGTGACCCGGGGTGATCGTCATCGACGGCTGCGCCGGGCGCGCGCACCCTGCCGTGTTGCCGGCGCAGGCCGTCCCGGCGATGCCGTGGGCGTTGAAGGCGTTGTAGATCTCGAGGCAGTTCGGCGTGCCGTCGGCGAGATTGCCGTTGTCGTCGTCGACCGCGAGGTAGGCGCCGTACACGTTCTGCGCCTGCGACGGCACCATGGTGTCGGCCTGGGCCAGCGACAGGAAGTAGATCCGCTCGAGCTCCTGCCAGCCGGTGTTGTAGCCGTGCCCGGCGGCGAGCGCCTGCGCCAGCTCCCAGTGGGCCTGGCCGTAGATCTCCCCCTCGCAGTGGACCTCGTGGCCGTACGGCCCGTTGCTGCACTGGCCCGGCTGGCAGACGATGCAGAACGAATCGAGGTCGGCGACCGAGGCGACGTAGCCGACGCGCGTGCTGTCGAGATCGCGCACCGGGCTGCCGCTGGTCTCGAAGTACGGCGCGACCATGGCGTCGTGGATGACGTGCATCGAGGTGATGTCGCCGGTCGCCTCGCCCGTCGAGTCGTCGCCGAGGTTGGTGTTCTGGTCGAGCCCGTGGCCCCACTCGTGGTACATGACGTCGGCGATGACGCCGGTGTTGTTGCAGCCGGCGCCCGAGCGGAAGAAGTTCGTCGTCGATCCGTCCCAGAAGGCGTTGCAGACGTCGGCGATGTTGACGTTGGTGACGATGTTCAGGTTGAGCCATCCGATCGACAGCCACTTGCGCGCCAGCATCCGCACCCGGTTCTGGTGGAAGAAGGCGTTGCGCTCCGCCGGCGTGGAGGCGCCATTGCCGGCCGCGTCGGCGCCGCCGGTGCCGAGCTCGAGGTCGCCCGTCCCCCGATCGGCGAAGGCGAAGGCGCGCTCCGGCCCCGAGCAGCCGTCGCAGGTGACCCGGAAGAAGCTGCCGTCGAGCGAGGTGTAGGCGGGGCCGGCCGCGTAGGAGAACGTGCCGGCGTCGCCGGTCAGGATGCTGCCGCCCCCGGCGACGACGCGGACGTTGGTGAACGGGCGGACCTCCTCGGTCTCGTTCGGCGATCGCGGAAAGATGCCCCCTGTTACCCGGGCGTAGCGGTTGGCGTCCTCGAACGCCAGCACCTCGCCGGTGCGCGCGTCGACGTCGCCGGTCCAGGTCGCCGCCTCGCCGGCGCGGCGGAAGGCGGCGCGCCAGGCCAGGCGGTAGTCGATCCCGCCGCCCCAGGCGGCCCGCGCGTTGCCTGCCGGCCGGGCGACATGGACGAGGGAGGGGGAGGCGATCACGACATCGCCGTCCGCGCGGCCGCCGGCGTGCTCGAACAGGCGGTCGAGGGCGGCGCCGGCGGCGAGCGCGGGCGCCGTCCTCGGCGCCACGCGGCCGATGCGCGCCGTCCCCATCTGGATGATGTTGCCGCGGTTGGCGCGCAGGAACACCCGGGCCCCCTCGACCGGCACCCCGTCGACGAACCAGTCGTAATCGAGGAACACGATGCGGCCATCGTCGAGCCAGCCGCTGCGCTCGCGGTTCAGCCGCAGCTCGCCGCCCGGCGCGCGCAGGAGGTCGCTCTCGGCGTCGATGAACGCCAGCCCGAGGGGCGCGGCCTCGTCGAGGCCGTTCGCCCGGCCGTGCAGGAACGGGATGCCGCGTCCCTCGACGAGCGACGGCCTGCCGGTGCGCCGGTCGAAGGTCATGCGCCAGGCGCCCGGATGGCGGCCCCTGAACGCGGCGGCGGTGGCCGCCGCCGGTCCGGCCCCCCCTTCGGGCGCATCCTCGGGGACGACGTCGAAACGCGGCGCCGGGATCACCCGGGCATCGGCCGCCTCGGCCGCCGGCCGTACCAGCGCCAAGGCGGGACCGGCCGGAGCCAGGGCCGCGACCAGGAATGAGGCGAACGAGACCCAACCGAAACGGTGCTTTCCAAACGACATGCGCTGTGACTCCCCCGGATGGCGATGTAATAAGGATGACAGGGTGGGAAATGTACCCACCCGGAGCCCCGTCGGCAAGGAAAAGTGGTAGCCTTCGCCGCCATGACGGAACGCGGCGCCTACCGCGGGCTCCTCGTCTGCCTGCTGCTCTCCGGCATGAGCGGTCTCGTTTACGAGGTCGCCTGGGTCCGCTCCCTCGAGCTGATTTTCGGCGCCACCACCTTCGCGGTCGCAACCGTCCTGGCGTCGTTCATGGGCGGACTGGCGGCCGGGAGCGCCCTCGCCGGGGCCCTCACACCCCGCTTCGAGCGCCACCATCCGCTCCGGCTGTACGCCGCCTTAGAGCTCCTGATCGCCGGGGTGGCGCTGCTCATCCCGGTCGCCTTCCGGGCCCTGGTGCCGCTGGTGCAGGGCGTGGCCGCGCTCACCGAGGGGTCGTTCACCCTGTTCAGCCTGGTCCGGTTCCTGGTCTGCGCCACGGTCCTTCTGGTCCCGACCGCCCTCATGGGCGCGACCCTGCCGGTCGTCAGCCGGTACGCCGCCTTCGTGGCCGGCGCGTCTGGTGCGACCGGCGCGGCCGGCGCGAACGGGGCCGCCGGCGCGAACGGGGCCGCCGGCGCGAACGGGGCCGCCGGCTCGAGCGAGGCGGCGCGCCGCATCGGGGTGCTGTTCGCGGTCAACACCGCCGGCGCCGTCCTCGGCTGCGCCGCGGCTGGTCTTCTCTTTCTGCCGGCGCTCGGTCTCAAGGGCACGCAGGGTCTGGCGGTGGCGCTGAACGTCGCCGCCGCGGCGGGCGCGTACGCCCTGGCGCGCCGGGCACCGTTCGTCGGGGCGCCGGCCGGGATCGCCCCCGCTGCAACCGCCTCCGTCGCCGCTGCGTCCGCCCCCGCCGCCGCGGCCGGGAGGGCTGCGGGCCCCGCCCATGGCGCGCCGCCGGCGGGGCGCGCGGCCCTCCTGGTCGGGGCCTACGGCGTGTCGGGCGCGGTGGCGATGCTGTACGAGGTGGCCTGGAGCCGGTTTCTCGTCCTCGTTCTCGGCTCGTCGACCTACTCGTACACGATCATGCTGACCACGTTCCTCGTCGGGCTGACGGCGGGCGCCTGGCTGGGCACGCGTCTCCTGCGACCCGGAACCGATCCGGTGCTGTCGGTGGCGCTCTGCCAGCTGATCGTCGGGGTGAGCACGTTCCTCGGGCTGTTCACGGCGGGGGAGCTGCCGTACCTCTACCACGTGATCCACGACGCCTTCGCGCCATCGCCGCGCGGCCTCCTGCTGGTGCAGCTCCTGCTCGCCTCCGGGGTGATGCTGGTCCCGACCCTCGGGCTCGGGGCGATGTTCCCGCTCACGATCGGCGGTCTCGGCCTCACCGGCGGGCGGGCGCCGCGGCTCGTGGCGCGGGCCTACGCCTGGAACACCTGCGGTGCCATCGCCGGGTCGGTCGCCGCCGGCTTCTGGCTCATCCCGATCCTCGGCAGCCGCAACGTCCTGATCGCCGGCATCCTCACCAACGTGGCGATCGCCGCCCTCGGCCTCGCGGCCACCGGCCCCGTCGTCCTGGCGCACGGCCGGCGCGCGCTCCTCCTGGCGCTCATGGCGCTGTTCGCGATCAACCTCTTCGTCGCGACGCCGACCTGGCGCGAGGAGGTCCTGTCGAGCGGTATCTTCCGCTACGCCGACCGCTACCGCGGGCTCGACCGGGCCGCCTTCAGGGAGCGGATGCGCCGCAGCCACGGCGAGTTCCTGTTCTTCGACGAAGGGCTGACCTGCACGGTGACCGTGTTCCGCACCACCCAGTCGCTGACCCTGACGGTGAACGGCAAGCCGGACGCCATGGTGCCACCCGATCTCCCGGAGCCCGTGCCGACCGGGAAGGCGCCCCTGATGGGCGACATGCCGACGCAGGTCCTGGTCGGGCAGCTGCCGCTGCTCCTGGCGCGGCGCCTCGACGACGTGCTGGTCGTCGGGCTCGGCAGCGGCGTCACCCTCGGCTCGGTGCTCACCCACCCGGTCGGGCAGGTCGACTGCCTCGAGCTCGAGGGCGCGGTCGTCCGCGCCAGCCGCTTCTTCGACGCCAGGAGCGGCGCGCCGCTCGACGATCCGCGGGTGCGGCTCCTGGTCAACGACGCGCGCAACGATTTGCTGGTGCGGGATCGCGCCTACGACGTCATCATCTCGGAGCCGTCGAACCCGTGGATCCCGGGTGCCGCGACCCTGTTCACGCGCGATTTCTTCGAGGTGGCGCGGCGCCGCCTGCGGCCCGAGGGCGTCTTCTGCCAGTGGATCCAGTTGTACGAGCTGTGGCCCGAGGACTTCCAGACGATCCTGCGATCGTTCATGGCGGTCTTCCCGGAGGTGCAGATCTGGCGCGTCGGCGCCGACGCCGTCCTGCTCGGCGGCGCCGCCGACGTCCTCCTGTCGGTCGACGGGATGCCGGCGCGCGTAACCGCAAGCGTGCGCGGCGATCTCGACCGAGTCGGCATCCACGCGCCCGAGGATCTCCTGGCCCATTTCTGGATCGGCGGCGAGGAGCTGCGGCGCGCCGTCGTGCCCGGCCCGCTCAACACCGACGACAACATGCGCATCGAGTTCGCGGCGCCGCTGCGCATGATGTCGCGCGACCCGCGGCGCCTCGAGCGCCAGGCCCGCGCGCTGAACGGGATGTTCCTCGGCCGTACCACCGGCGTCCTGCCGCTGCTGCGCCTCCCGGCGGCCGACGCCGCGAAGCGGGCCGGCTTCCTCGCGCGCCTCGCGAACGCCGCCCTCGGCCTCGGCCACGCCGACGAGGCGCGGGTCTATGCCGAGGCGGCGATCGCGCTCGCCCCGGGCGCCGAGGCCATGGTCGCCCGCGCCGCGGCGCTCGAAGCGCTCGGCCGCTCCGCCGAGGCGCTTGTCGCGCGCGCCGCCGCCGAGACCGCCTTCCCGGACGACGCCGGCGTGCGGCGGGCGCTCCTCGCGGCCGCGCTGCGGGCGGCGGACGACGAGGGGGTGCGGCGCCACGCCGCCGCCCTCGTCGCGCTGGCGCCGGCGGACCTCGACGCGCGTCGGGCGCTCGCCCTGGCGCTGGAGCGGGGCGGCGACTCCGCCGGCGCCCTCGCCATGCTCGAGCCGATCCTGCCGCGCCTCGCCGACGGGCCCGACGACGCCGCCCTGCTCGCCGGCCGCCTCCTCGAGGCCGCCGGCCGTCCCGCCGAGGCGGCGGGGCCGCTGCGGGCGCACCTGCGTCGCCATCCGGACGACCGCGAGGCGGTGGCGCTGCTGGCTGCGGCGCTGCGCCGATCGGGGGACGATGCGGCGGCCGATGCGGTCGAGCGCCCGTTCCGGCCCGATGCCGCGCAACACGCGGCGGCGCTGGCCGGGCGCGCGCGCTCGGCGCTCGCCGCCGGTCGCGTCGACGAAGCCCGCGCCGCCCTCGACGAGGCGCGCCAGTTCGCCCCGGATGACGACCTGGTCGTCTTTCTGCTGGCGCGCACCCTCGCCGTCGCCGGCGACCGCGACGCCGCCATCGCGATCGTGCGCGAGGCGCTGGCGGCCCGCCCCGATCGGCCGTGGTCGGTGGGCTTCCTGGGCGAGCTGCTCGCCGCCGCCGGACGCCCCGAGGAGGCGGCGGCGCTGGCGGCCCGGCACCGCGCCCTGACCGGAGAAGAATGGGCGCCGGTGGCCGACATGCTTGACACGGCCCCGGGCGCTCCGTAGAGTCGGCGGCACGTGACCGGCCGCGGCCACGCGCCGCCCGGGGGCCCCACATGTCGTTCCGCCGGCTGTCAACCGAACGCGTCTACACCGGCCGCCTGCTCAAGATCGATCGCGACCGGGTCGAGCTGCCGAACGGCCGCGCGACCGACCTCGAGATGGTGCGCCATCCCGGGGCGGCGGCGATCGTGCCGTTCGTCAGCGACGACGACATCCTGATGGTGCGGCAGTTCCGCTACGCGACCGCGGGGTTCATCCTCGAGGTGCCGGCCGGGACCCTGAACCCGGACGAGCCGCCCGACGCCTGCGCCCTCCGCGAGATCGAGGAGGAGGTCGGGCACCGCGCCGGCCGCCTGACGAAGATCGGCGCCGTCTATACCACCCCGGGATTCACCGACGAGATCATCCACCTGTACGTGGCGCGCGATCTCGTGCCGGTCGCGCAACGCCTCGACCACGACGAGGTGCTGACGGTCGAGCGCCTGCCCTTCCGCCGCGCCCTGGAGATGATCCGCGACGGCGGGATCGTCGACGCCAAGTCGATCTGCGCCCTGACGCTGGCGCGCGACCTCGCGGCGGGCTGAGCCCGGAACGCTCGCGGCACCACCGGCAGGCGGAAAGACCGTCGAAGTGGGTTCACGGTCGATTCGGCTCCACGGGGGCGAGCGCGAGAAAGGCGGCTCCGTCTCCGGAGAGGCTATCGCGTTGTGCCGCCGGGAGGTCGCCCTCCCCGCCCGCGCCCGCCTCCAGGGAGCCCTCGACAAACCGGAGCAGGGCGGAGGAGGCTGCGCGCAGAGCCCTGTCGTCCCCGATCGGCGCGCCTGGAGCCGCGACCGGCGCGGTCGGACCGAGAATCGAGCGCGCCATGGACAGCAGGTCGGCGCGAAAGATTTCGTCCGTGGAGTAGGCTCCGTCACCGTCGGCGTCGAGGATGTCGAGGATCGCCTCCTTGTTCCCGGACACGCCGAGGAACTCGATCGCCCCCTCGACCGCGCCGTCCAGGTTCAGGCGCTCCAGGATGGTCCGCGCCAGCACGAGAGAATCGGGCCGCTCGCAGTCCTCCAGGCGGGACTCGCGGATGACATCGTTGCGGTCGATGTGGAACGAGCTGCAGCCGGTGTTCTCCGGTGCGACGGGGACCGCAGTCGCGTACCAATCGAAGGACTGGCCTCTGGCGTCCTGTCCGCCGCCGACCTCGAAGCGGTAGCCGGCCGTCTCCTTCAGCCGCGCGAACGCGGGATCGACGAGGCCGTAGAGCGCCAGCTCACGGAGGTTGCGCGCGTAGTCGGCCCGGCCGTCGCCGTCGGCATCGGTGCGTGAGAACTCCGCCTGGGCGTTGCAGATCATTTTGAGGACGCCCGAAGCCTGAAGCCGGCTGGCGGCCTCCCGGGCTTTCTGCACCGCCGGGACCAGCAGCGCGATGAGGATGGCGATGATCGCAATGACCACGAGCAGCTCGATTAGCGTAAAGCCCGGGTTCGTGGAGCGGGGTTTCTTCATGTGGTTTCCCTCCCTGGGATCGGGTTGCGCACGCGGTGTACAGGCCCGAATCGCCGCCGGGGTAACGCGTCGCAGCGGGCACCCTCGGGTCCGCCGGGGGAGCCGAAAGAAGCAATTTCCAGGCGTGCCCGTAGGACGGCGAGCGCAGGCTGTCCCGTCCCCTCCGTGGCGCTTCGGCCGCCCCCGGTCACCCGTTCTCGCGCATTCCTCCCGGCCGCGCGTTACTTTGCCCCGCCCTGCGGCTTGTAAGGCAGTGAATGGAGGATGCCATGAGGCGACCCGTCCTGGTTGGCCTGGCCCTGTCCGCTTTCGCCCTGTCGGCCTGGGCGCAGCAGAGCACGAGCTACCGGCTGGAGGAGCACGTCCTCAACGCCGGCGGGCATCCGGTGCAGGGGACGGTGATGTCGTCAACCAGCTATCGGATCACCCTCGACGCCATCGGCGACCCGCTGGCCGGGACGGCGCTGGGAAGCGCGTCCTTCACGATGCAGCCCGGGATGATCGCAGCCGGCACGCCCCCGGGCGAGGTCACGGGGCTGGTGTTCCTGGCCGATGGCGTGACGTTACAGTGGAGCCCGGAGCCGTCGGCAGGAGCCTACAACGTCTATCGGGGGCTCCTGAGCGCCCTCTCGGCGACCAACTACGGCGCCTGCCTGGCGCAGGGGCAGCCGGGCACCTCAGCCACCGACACCGCGACGCCGCCTCTCTACGACGGTTTCTTTTATCACGTGACCGTCGAAAACCTCTTCGGGGAAGAAGGCACGGTCGGATTCACCAGCTCCCTGCTCGAGCGGCCCAACACCTCCCCCTGCCCGTGAATGGAAAGGAAAAGGCAACCATGAAACATCTTGTTTTCGTTTTTTCGATCCTCCTGACCGCCGGGTTCGCCGGCGCCGGCGCCGCCACCCCTCCCGGCCGGATCAACTACCAGGGCGTGCTCCGCGACGCGTCCGGCAATCCACTCGACGGCCCGCACGACATGATCTTCCGCTTCTTCGATGCCGATACGGCCGGCAGCGAGATTCTCATCGACGCTCATCTGACCATCAATGGACAAGCGGTGACGGTGAGCGGCGGCCTGTTCAGCGTCGCCCTGGGTTCCGGCGCCGTCTCCGACGGGTCGGGGCCCGGCACCTTCGCCGGCCTCGCCGACCTGTTCGCTGCGCACGAGACCGTGTATCTGGAGGTTCAGGTCGGAAGCGAGACGCTGTCGCCGCGCGTGCGCGTGCTGGCGTCGGCCTACGCGCAGAACGCCGCGCGCCTCGACGGTCGATCGGCAGCCGAGTTCGTGGACACGTCGTCGTTGCAGCAGATCAAGAGCGGGTCGCTCGTCGTCGGCACCACGGCGCCAATAGGATGGGCGGCCGGCGTGCAGGGTCAGGGGGCCGACATGGGCGGGTATTTCAGCAAGGCGAGCGGCCAGGGCTATGCCTACGTCGGCGGGTATGCCGACATGGCCATCTACGGCGAAGGACGCCAGGCCGGCGGCTTCCTGCGGGATATGGACGGCACCAGCCACGTACACCTGGCGTCGGGTCTGACGGGAGTCCACGGTGTCGGGACCTTCGCAGGCGGCTACTTCCAGGACCTCGATGGGTCGGGGGTGGCCAGCGTCGGCGTCGGCGAACGTGGCATCTCGGCCGCCGGCAATTCTTCGGGCGGCTTTTTCTCCGACGCGAACGGCTCCGGCTACGCCGAAGTCGGCGTGGGTGACCAGGGCATCCAGGGGTACGGCAACGCTTCGGGCGGGTGGTTCACGGATCTGGACGGCTCCGGGCGCTTGTACGCCGGTATCGGGGATCGGGGTGTCGAGGGATACGGCAACGAGGCGGGCGGGTACTTCCAGGACGCGGACCACTTCGGGTACGCCTTGGTCGGGTACGGCGAGCGCGGGATCGATGCTCAGGGGAACCAGATGGGCGGCAGCTTCAGGGACCTGGACAGCTCCGGTCTCTCGTACGTCGGCATCGGCGATCGGGGCATCGAGTCGTACGGCAACGAGATGGGCGGATACTTCCGGGACGCGGACAACTCGGGGTACGCCCAGGTCGGCTGGGGCGACTACGGGATCCTCGGATACGGCAACGCGATGGGCGGGTTTTTCAAGGACCTCGACGCCTCCGGAGTCGCCTACGTCGGCCGCGGCGACCGTGGCATCGAGGCCTATGGGAACGACACGGGGGGCTACTTCAAAGAGCTCGACGGCACGGGGGAGGCGTACCTCGGCTACGCAAACGCGGGCATCGAGGCCCACGGATCCAACATCGGCGGTTATTTCCGGACGACCGACTTCTCGGCCATCGCCTCGGTCGCCGACAGTCAGGGTTATGGGATCAACGCGAGGGGCGATACCGGAGGAGGTCACTTCCTGGATCAGACCTCCACGGGATATGCGTATGTCGCCCGTGAGGCTCGTGGCATCGAGGCATACGGCGGAGAAATGGGCGGGTACTTCGAGGACACGAACAGCGGGAGCACCGCCCGCCTCGCCTGGGGCACCTGGGGCGTGGCCGGGTACGGCAGCGCCGCGGGCGGGTTTTTCGACGACACCGACAGCTCGGTGTACGCCTACGTGGGAAGCGGCGCCTACAAGATCCTCGGCAGCGGCACCGTCTCGTTCGTGCAGAACCACCCCGATCGGGACGACGAGGTGATCGTCTATCACGCTCCGGAGGCGTCCGAGGTGGCGGTCTACACCCGCGGCAGCGGCCGGCTCGTGGCAGGCCAGGCCGTCATCGCGCTGGACCCCACTTTCGGGTGGGTCACGAACCCCGACCTCGGGTTGACGGCCCACCTGACGCCGCGCGGCCCGTGCCGGATGTACGTCGAGTCGGTCACGACCGAGACCCTCACGGTGCGCTGCGACGAGCCGGAGGGCTCCGATCTGGTATTCGATTATCTGGTGTACGGCCTGCGCATCGGCTTCGAGGAGCTGGCCCCCGTACAGGAAAAGCAGCGGGAGTCCTACATCCCGTCGATGAAGGAATCGCGGGAGCGCAATGCCCACCGTCCCGATCTGAGACGGTACAACGCGCTCGAGCGGTTCGGTGCGATCACGGCCGAGGTCCTCGGAGGTGGCGTGGCATCCGCCGCAGCCGGCAGCACGCTGTCCGCCTCCGTCGGGGAGGCCGGGGCGGCGGGTGTGGACCTGTCGCGGGCGCGGGCGCTCCTGGCGAAAATCGGCGAGTACGACCCGGCGATTCACGGGCCGCTGGACTCGGCCCCGACGGACGCCGCGACCGCCGACTCATTCGATTCTGTGGACCGGGCGATCGCTCCTGACGAGGCGGACATGCCTCGCCCGCTGCCCCGCCCTGGGCGGACGGCATCAGCGACCGGCCCGGCGACGGCCCGGCCGGTCACCGATCTTCCCGTGCCCGTCGACCTCCCCGCCGGCGCGACCTGGATGGCCGTGACGGAGGCCGTCGAGGCGGGAGACGTTCTGGCGCTCGATCCCGATGACGCGACGCGGCTGCGGCGCGCCGCCTCTCTCGCCGACGCCCTGGTGGTCGGCGTGGCGGCGGGCGCCTCGCAACCGGCCGCCGGAGACGGCGGACTCGAGGCGCCGGTGGCGGTGTCCGGGATCACCCTGGTGCGGGCGGACGCCCACCTGGGTGAGATCCGGCCCGGCGACCTGCTGTCCGCATCCGCGACACCGGGCCGCGCGGTCCGGGCGCCCGAGGCCGTGCCCGGCACGATTCTCGGCAAGGCTCTCGATCCGCTCCCGGCCGGCGCCGGTACCATCCGGATCCTCCTGCAGCGCTGAGGCGCGGCGCAGCCGCGAGGTCATGGCCACCACATGCCCGGGTGAGGGGCGGCTCAGGAGGGAGCGCGCCCGTCGAGCCTGGCCAGGGCCTCGCGCGTGGACTGGGTCCACTTGTGGTCGGCGCCGAGCACAAGTGGACCCAGACCACGCG